>JGI24159J19872_10000348_pt1 | contig 38688 bp, 19 predicted proteins | sample Ectturendosymbi4_FD_19872 | JGI IMG/M metagenome (IMG submission 19872) | reverse complement strand
ACGTCCATTTGCAGTGCATCGTCAGCAATGTTCCCTCTAAGGGGCGCAAATACTCAGGACCACCAGAACTGTTGCGCAGTGATATCTCATTCTCGCGTACTTGCAACATTCCAAAGCAACGGAAAAGCACGCGAACAAGAAGCTATGTTATGAAATGTTATTTTGTTCGTATTTTGATAAGATTGTATATTTATTATATAATTCACAAAGTTTGTAATTCATTGAAAAATCCAGTTACACAGCCTTAAAATAATCATGCTCACTAAAACAAATATTTGCTCAGTGCAAAATTTTCTTGGAGGGAACACTGATCGTCAGCAATTTGAAAATGATAAACGAAATGTGGACGTGCCTCCCCTGGAAAAAGTTCTGCGGACGCCCATGAATGATAGTGCTTTGTCGCTTTTCGTTACTTTCGTGCTTTGACTCATTACGAATTGTTTGTTTCTTTCCGTTCCCTTAATTTCGGTTGCAAAACAAACAGAATCAACCCGCTTCTTGTTCTCATTTCATCAAAATTACCTATAATAACAAATGTTATATACAAATTACTGTGAGTGTTGCGGACTATTCCAAACGACAGTTAAAAACTGTAAGGTTCCCCATTTGAAGAGTACTGATCTAAACCTCATCGAAGTGACTACGCTCACTTGCTGCAACATTCAAACCAAACAACACTACGTTGGCTACTGCCACCAGTAATTGTGCTGTAACAAACGTAACCTACTATGAGAATAAGCATTATGTCGTCACGTGAACTGTTTATCTCGAGTCCTCGATGTATCTGCGCCGACGCCGGTGACTACGTCATCAGATCGTTGTTATGTGCCACATTGCTTGTTGGTTCCGTAGCGGTGCAGTGTTAAAGTTTGACAAGTTTTATCACTCAAGCTTCTTCTAAACTAATTAGACTTGTTTCCTCGTAAATGTACGTACGCGAAAGTGATTGATTTACGCAAAATGTTCCTGTGAAGCATTGGGTTAATTGCAAATCGATATCGCACCCCCCCACCAAATTAGCTTGTGTCCGCTACTGGCAACTCGCGGAACCTTTCATGGAGTTGGCTTGCGCTCTAGAAGCCAGTGAGTGAATAGAATTTGGTAAAGCAGTTGCTGTCAGTTTCCGAAACTGTTCACGTTGCGTGTCGAGCAAGCTATTGAGCGTTAGCGGGTCGGTACTGAACAAGGAAGCAGCTCTCGTGAACTCGCCACCGTAGTCAGGCGCGGTCATACAGCGTTTCAACCCTGGTTTTGAGCAGGTGGCCGTTTCCAGCAACGAGACTCGCGTGTTTTACAACTACCTAAGGACGGGTTGAGACAGAGCAGGCAATGCCGTAGCAGCGGTTATGTTGCTGGGACTGACCTGCTCGTGTCTACATGCAAACATGCTTTCTGTTTCGCAACTATGCTTTTACTTTGACATCCCGTTCAAACAGTGGAGAAAGCATTTTCCAGGAATGTTATCCAAGCAACGCACATGCACAGACAATTGCTTAAGGATGATAAAAATTTCTCTGTTCTATGTTTTAGACGCCAAGCGTGGTTTTTCTTCTTGATTGTTATTCACCACTTTGCAATCGCACCGACGTATACGTGGATTGAGCGAGATGGTATATTTGGGTGTGATTTAAGCTCAAGTAATGTTTAGTACCTGTTTAAACCACGTTTGGCCATTGTGTCACGGACTGTATTAATGTTCCATCAAAACTTTGCTTTTTGCAAAAAATCGTTTTAATTAGTAACAAAAATGTTGCCGCGTTCCTGCAGCTATACTTGCGCTCTGGAAGAAGCTCTTTGTAAAATACGTTACAAGGCCTCAGTTCCACATGTTCGGCGGCGATTTACTTTTATTAATCAATACTTCTTGTGAACAATTTCCATCTGCTTAGATGTTCCGCTACGAGGACGTCGCCCTGCGACCTTACGAAGCAGCTCGGGAGCTTTATGAGTATCTTGATCTTCCGTTCCCCGGCTCAGTGAAAGAGTGGATATACACGAACACGATGCAACCGATACAAGCTGATAACTTGTAAGTATTAGTTACGCTCAGTATGATAACGTGTTTGGAATCTTTCTTGAAGGCAAGCACATCTTCTCTTGCTTCAACATTCTAGTGGCTTTTTTGAAAACGTGGTTTCTTTTTTTCGCGAGGAACGTCACGCATCCCCGATACATGCACAGATGTACGCTGTTCGTTATCTTCGGTGCCTTGTCGGCCTTCCCCTAAAATGAAAATTTACTCCGAACCCCATCGCTAAATAGAAATTGAAAACAGTTCATGTCGTTCTGTTGCCCAATGGAAACCAAGCAAGTTAGTTCTTCGTAATTCCAGTACCAAGTGAGAACAGTTCTCATGCGAATGAATTTGCTTAAAAACTATCATTATCTCCTATGCAGCTTGACACTGTACAAGTTCCTTTTAATCCTGTTTGTCGTCAGATCAAAAGAGAATCACTCGGCTGCGTTTATACGCGGTGGTGCGAATAAAAGATCAGCTTCCAACACGAAAAGCCTGCAAGATCCGTGGGGTAAGCATTTCATATACTTTTGTAAACACCCTAGCTAGGGTTTCGAAAACGTCAAAGACTGCATGGTTTGGCACTTCAGCTATTGCATTCTGAAAAGCAACCATTAATAGCGCGACGAATGTGACTGGTTCGAACAGAAATGAGCTGGAGGTAAATGAGGTTGTGTCTTTGCTGTTTTCACGAGACGAAGTCGATGTCTCCTGAGATAACCTAAATGTTGTCGTTTCCTTTTGGACGTTAATAGAGCTTGTGTTATCGGCAATGCTAACATAAAGAACCACGGTTCAATATATGACATCTGCGAAACCTGCTTAACAAACTGTGGTGGAAAGGATTGAGATTGACCACCCTACCAACACATGACGTCTGCAATCTTTAAGTTTAAAACTCGGCCATAATTTTTTCGGTAAAACATCGTTGACCTCACCCATTTGATGCTGTTTTAGAATGTGCGCAGTACACTTTTGGCGCATTTTTTTAAGGTTTCTACTTGGCGCGTGAATTTTGTTTGCGGTGTTCTTCTGTTTCCTTCACAAAGGCATCGAACTTTAAAAACATTTCGACGAATTTATTTGACCACAATTGGCGGCAGGCCGAAGCTTGATTACAGAACAATTGCCCTGATTAATGCTTTTTGTCGGGGCGGTTGCGGTGAACGCTTTTGCCCAAGGAGCGCTACGGCGATTCCCTCAGTGGCCGTGGATCGAACACCCAACCTTCGGGAAGCGGACACTCATCGCCGCCCGTAGAACACCCAACCTTCCATTTGGGAAGCGGACACTCTACCACTGAGCTAATCGCTGCCCGTAGAAACCACTGAGCTAATAAAAACATTTACGGTTGAAAATTTTCATCGGGCATGCAGCTTGTTCAGAAAGTCTTATCTTTGTAACTTTTTGTTTGTGCTTTCGAAAAATCACTGCTTTTGGTAAAAGGTAGAAAGATTTGATTCAACACACTGTTACTGTAAGGTAGAATTCATGGTTAATTGCACAAACTGCTTTAACTTGTTTTAAGAAATGAGCGAGAACCATGCCTTGAGCAACCACAGAAATAGGTCGTGTCCAGTGTTCACACTGGTTCATGGGTATCGTGTACCTGGTAAAACAGCAAATTTCAAATTTCTGTGGTCTGTCTGTAGAAGATGTGTTGCTATTATTTGATTTGGTGAAGAACAATTGCTAGTTTCCCATTTGTATTGATATCAATGCAACAGTACCGTAGCAGCCCAACTCTTCGCCCCAAATGCTTACAAGGGCCCCCTAATGGTGATTTATAAAAAAGATTTCTAAAGCGTTGGTACACTGGTATTATTCGTCATGATTTAGTAGTTGTCCTTGTCATGTATCTATCTACGCAACTGGCGGACCGTGGTTAAACAGCGAAACAAAAGAAATCACTGTAAAGTAGCGCAGTAGCGCAAAGGAAAAATGTTACGTAACAATAACTATAAAAATATCATAAGCAATGTCACATCACAGTATCAAAACGGCTTGGAACGTTTTTTTGGCTTGCAAAAGCCTTTATGAGATCATCCAAACGTAGAGAGCGCAGACATGAAGCTCCGATTGATGGAGACCTTTTGAAGGTTTTGATCAGCACCAGTTTTTCACTTTGCTGAAACTCCTTTCAGCGCTCGCAACAGTAATGGGGCAGGTTCGCATAATCCGAAGTGCAATAAATACGTTAGGATAAACATCAGCAAGACGTGTCTTGAGAAAATAGTTCAGAAAGTTGTGAGTCGTGTTCAATTTGTCGTGTTTTTCGAAATCAAAGCAAACCGCTGTAGCACCATTGTCATTTCACCAGGATCAATATCACCTACTTTTTCCTCAAATTTCTGGCTTGAGAGGCCGTTTTCTTCATGGTCTTGTGAAAGTTGGTCTCGTGTCAAAAGAAAAGACAGCAGCAGCATCATGCGGTAATTAAAAGCGATCTTGAATTGACACGAGAGCATGGTCAACAGGTTGCAGAAAAAGTTCGTTTTGAATCTCTCTTATGGAACTTGGTCAATTGCATCTTCAGCTTCGTAGGTCCTTGTTGAGGAAAAATAGGGTCAATGTCCAGTTGCTCTGCTATTTGAAGAACATGTTACAGCATTGCTGTAGCCGATTTAACGATGGTTTTGCAAAAATCTTTCAGTGACCTTGATCTCAGTTCAATTGTGTGAAGTGAGACAACATGCTATTGAAGAATCTTGTTTGTTTTGTTGACTTGGAAGAGAATAACATACCAAATATATCATACCAAGTCCATTATGAGGGTTATGCAATCAATGATTTAGTCTCAGATGAATTTTGCATCACGCTTTTCCACACAGGAGGCTTCTTGCTCTTGTAATGCAATCGAAACATCTTTCAAATTACAGTACCAATGCCCTATAACGTCACTTCAAGGGACCGAAGAAAAGGCGTCGTTGCAGCCGAACTACAATAAATCGTTCCTAAAATGGCTTTTTAGCTCAATGCCAAAACCTGGCAAGGCTTGAAAGTGTTCTTTGATTAGGATTGCCAATATTGTATAGTGTTTTCGCGTATACTCTGATAAGAAAAAGTCAGAAATTATTTAATCTTTATTTTGCGAAACTGTAGTCAATGTCGTTGGAATACCAAAATATTTTGCAAGTTTTGCAAATTTCTTTAACATATTCGCTATTGAGCGAAACAACGATGTCGTACTTCTTCCAAAACGGAAAAAGATTACTAACTACTTCGTTTGTTCGACAATTTACGCACTGCTCCACCAAGACTATTGATCAAACCAAGGTCGCAACAATCACTAATACTGCACAGTGCAGCAAAACTCATGTAACAATTACCTCCGTTGCTGCTTATGGCGCATGTCACGTCGAACCTGTCACGGCTCAACGATTGGCCGTTAACTTAATTACATTCCTATGCTGTCGTAAAAAATGTGTGTGGTGGTTCCACATAGCCGAGCTTACACTTCAAACTGTAAAGAAAACTGGCAACTGTTGTTTTAAACGAACAAAACATTCTGCGTTGGCCGACAAAAAGCGTCGCTATTGGCGAAGTGGCGGTATAGCCGAACTCAGATGCACGTAAGAGGCAGGAATTCTGCTGGAACCGACGAAAAAGCGTCGTCATAGGCGAACTGTCGTTATAGGCGAATTCTACTGTATAACGAAATGACCTGATGCAGTTAACACGGCTCTCCCAGCGAGTGTCTGATTGGAACTTAACAGACAACTAGTATGTTTCTTCAGAATGCCCCAACGTTGTACAGATGGATAAAACAGTGCATACAATCTTTGTCAATGCTCCAAAAAATGTCAAGGCATCAGTCAATGACTTGGCACTGTCAACCACAAACAAGTTTAAGGTATGATATGCACCTGGCACACATGCAGCTTTGGAATTCATCTTTAATATTCTTGCTTGGACCCCAGAACGTTTCCCCTGCGTGTTAGCACCATTGTTGTACGATCGCCCCGACAATCTGATAGATGAAATTGCAGTTCTTTTGCTTGTTCCATGAAAGTATCCCAGAAACCTTTTACAGAGCTGCCATTTACTCTAACGTTATCAAACAACGTTTATCTCACTATAGCTTCTTTCTCTCTATCATACTGCACACACCGGCAAATGACAGACACTTGTTCACGATGCGATACATGAAGAGTGCAGTCAAAAATTATACAGATATATTTCGTCAACTTCAGCTGTCTTATGTTTGCTTTTTGCATTTCTTCTGCTATTTGAAAAATCAGTTCATTTTGAATGCCACTGCTCAAATAGTGATCTTGTCCTTTGCGATGATTGCTGGTAATTCTGTTACGTGGTTCCTTTAAAACAAAATCCCTCTTCGCCATAAGTTCAAACAGGCTTAAAAAGTTTCCGTTGTGAGGTGAACCCCCAGCCCGAGAAAAAGGTATGGCACATCCCGAGGCTGAGTGGCCTTAACAATTAAATATCCTAATTTTTATTTTTCCTTCTTTCACTATTTTTTAGTTCCACTTGCAAACACAAATTCGGGCCCCCTATATCAGCGTGCTCCCACCCCAACTGGGGGGTGGAGGGCGGATGATAGGGCTCTGCAATGGCGTGGTTTTTTTGAGCTCAGTCACTAAAAGTACACGAGCGAACTGACACTGGGGTGCGACAAACGTGCCATGCACTGCACAGCAAGCGATTTGAACTCAGTTCTATTGTCATCCATCCATCTCTCACCACAGCGTTTCTTTCATCAAAAGCGGAGAAAGCATCTTTAACTTTTGCTAGACTGGTTTCGTGGTTGACCCACAGATGTTTTTAGTTGATGGCGGGCTGCTTTGAGAAAGACTGATTTAGAAAACGTTAAGCTTCGTTTTCAGCCCGGTCCTTGGTTTTGATGCCGTTCAACACACAGTGCATTAAAGGCAGTTGCTGAGTTTAAACGTACCATCGTTTGACACCGTTTCGTCATTTTGGATGGTCGGGTCCCGGTTCACTCGATGCCTCACTGGCGTACTGGATCGGCCCGTTGCAGGAATCGAACACATTCCTGTGTAAACCTTGCGTTTGTGGTTTTCTTGCCACAGGTCATACCCGTAACTCCAGGAGCGTCGTGCAGAAATGGCGAAGACAAATGCCGTATTTTCAAGCGAAGGACATTGACAGCGTATGCGGCGACATCATGCGGCAAGCGGGATACATCCCCGTCGGCGGCGCGCCAGATTACTACAATCTCAGCGTACGCTTGTTTACAGACAGGCTTCCGTAGTTTTACTTTAATGCCTATCGAACAAAGCTCGCGTACAAACCGGTGTTATCATTAAGATGTAAAACAAGCTGGACATATAGTCGAACTGTGCGAATATGTTGGAGTTACACTGAATCTATGACTAATTTGTAACCCGTCGCCGTCGTATTGACTCGGCCAGCGTTTTCAATGAGGTCTCCCCTAGTCGCCACTTTGACGTGTTTCGTGACGGCATAGACGGCGCCTCGTGTTTTGTAGTTTCAGGTATTTAGAGATTAGAGAAGTAGTTGCAATACATTTTGAAATGCGCTGCATCTTTTGATTCGAACTGCTTTTTATTCTCATGACACACTGCTATTTACTTTGCGAAATATTCCGAATCCTTCCCAGTCGTTAGTTCGTGGTGCAATTTATTCGACAGTATCCGTGCTTATTTTGGTAATCATTTTTCTTAACCGCGTGTTGCTGTTGACTAATATCATGTCTGTAGTTTCCATGCTAATCGTTGGCATCATCATCATCTCTGCTTCTGAAAGTTGATTTTTTTCTTTAATATTTTTGTTTGTCTGCAATATTAGTTGCTGAACATGACATTGTTTTTTTTCGGTTTTATTGAATATCATTCTTACTATCGCTTGAACCTGGCACGCTCGTGAGGATTAGCAAATTGCTGTTTTGAAATTGGTTTATTCGTTTTGGGGTCAAATAACAGCGAATGTCCTGGTCATTGAGTGTAGACCAGTTGTCCGTGCGGTTTGGCAAATAACGCACGGGCTGCGAAGCTACTACAGTCGTGAAATTCATGCGCAGATAAAAAAGATATTTATGTGAACCCGCGCTTGCACTTTTGATGATCCTGTTAGAGATTCAACGCCGCAGTTTGGTCGCACGTTCGTTTTGTTCTTTACAAAAGATCTGACGTGTCCATACAGTGTGAAAGCTTTTTTTTGTGAAAAAAAATGTTGGTCAGACCCAAATAGTCTTATGCATCTTTAGCAGATCTCGCCATCGCGCACACGTTTGCGATATTGCTGTCGCTGTTCAGTGACCGCTACGTCAAATACACTTTTCTTGATAAGCTTGCTCTGCACCCACGCTGAACTTCGAGCGACCAACTGCTTGCGCGTTTTAATCGTTCCCTGGTCCACTTTTCGCTTGTATGTTCGCCTGTTTGACAAAGACCGCGACATTCTATTCTACACCGAACAGACCAATCGCTCGTGTAGCAGACTCTACAGCACCTTATCTCCACCGGTGTTTCACACGATGCGCTTTACGTCACGTCACGTGGCTATATCGCATCATTCCGTTATCGTCATTGTATTTTGCCAAAAGGCGAGCGCACACTGCCCGCAGGTTTTGTTAATTGCCAGTTGAATTCTGTTGCTACCCACAATGAGACACAGACGTCTGTACTCAAACTTTTCCTGATGCCTCACATAGTACACAAGCAGTTGTTATCATGACTCCGTTGTTTTTTGCTGTTGCACTGTGAGTTTTTAGGCTTCGTTAAACCGCTGCGTGTTGCCGTTGTGCGACGTGAATACACATTGTGCTCATGTGGTCCGGATCAGTGCTTCGTGTTCACATCATTTCGCTTCTTACACTTTCTGTTTTTGCGGACAGCTGATAAGGAGCATCTGTCCGTGCGTACTTGGTTCCAGCTTCTTGCCGCTTTGTCATGTTTCTGAAATCAAAATAGCAATAGAATCTGATGTCGTCACACGTGCGACGTTTCAACACACTGTGTTGAGTGTATCGTGTTTGCCGAGACGGCAGCGCCGAGTTGATATAATATCTTAAGAACGTGTATGATCCACAAATCGACATGATTAAAATTTTTTTCAAGTTCAAAGTCATAGTAAATTATTGCTTGGAGAGTACACCCGGTCGACGACGTGTTCTAGTCGAAAGAAAGAGCCGGGGGTTGCCAGGACTTAAACAAGGTGTGTACTTCGCGTTTGTGTTTCCATCGCTCCTGTGCTGTGCATAGATAGTCTTTAGAGATGCATCTTTAGACTTGAGCGATTCATTGCATTATATTTTCGCGCTTGCACCGTCAGTGGTGTGAGCGCATATCGCATAGAACTAGCGTTTCATCCTTTTTTTAGGTTCGCATAACCTTGCTTTGTCAGCCAGCCGATCCTATTGTGGCTCTGAGATGCTTAGAAAATTGTTGTTGCAGGTTTCATTTTGTTTGTTGCATGAAGCTTGTATTCGTCCTTTACGTCTGTGCGATGTTGTGTTAATGTCAGTCTTTGTGATCTGGCGAAATAATGGAAACAGTCATGTGTAAAATTTTTTACCGAGAAGGCCAAGAATGCTGTTTGGAGTAAGCCGGTTCTATCCGGATGCACAAGGTATGCCTTTGCCGCGTTTTGTAAGCCACGCACCAAAAAAAGCGAAAATTGGCAAAGCGAGGCTGTGATTAAATTGAGGCCGATTCCTAAACGATGGTGTTGGTTCATGTCGTTTGTAGAAATGAAGTACTTTAATAGATAAAATCAAAACTGCGAAACTTCATCCACCACCACACAGGGGCTTGTTTGCAACGTTTCCGATGAAGATATGATTATTCCCATGCCTTGGTAATTAATTTTGATCGTCGGTTAATGTTATGCCCTGGCTTAGTGCTTATGGTTAAGACAACGAATTGTCATGTTATTGCACGTTTCGCCGTACCTGTGCAGTCTTCTTTGTTCTAGAAAAATTTGTGTATGTCGTATCTCGGCCACAGTGAGTGGCTCATTCCTGTGAAAAACGCAAAATAAAGAGTAAACAAATGCAATACATGGTTGTTTCTGACATGCGTGTTGTATTTCATGTCTTTCTGCCTGACTTGCAATCCCTTGCGTTAGATGCGCGGCATATATCATGCAGGCCAAGCACATGCGACTCTGAATTCTCTTGAACACTGACAGTTCACATATCACAACAAATAACGCGCCCAACCAAAGTCGCTGGCTTTTCACAGGTATGACGGTCAGGTGACTTTGTGGGGAATGGAAACTTGGCATCAGCTTACAAAGATATGCAGTAACAGAATTAAACAAAATGGAATTTGAAACAACGATGCAGTCCGTGGTGTAATTGAAGGGTAATGCGAGAGAAAGCCGTTCTCCCAAAGATATTCACAGGGAAACTTCGTTACCCAAGTAGTACCAACGCATGTCATTTTAAGTGAAATTCGCCACAAGAAATTTTCAGCTGTCGTGGTTCTACCAAAGCATTTCTTGTTGGTAACAGTAGCCTTCTTTTTCCCGTATCTCGCTTATAACCACTGGATACAGTTCTACGTGAAAGTTTGTGATATACTTCAACTGTAGAAGTGCGACTGTGCTTCGAAAAAGGGGAAATGCGTTGCCGCTTCTTTTGCCCCAAACTGTGAGCAGAAAAGATCCAAGTTATCGTGTAGTGACGTATTTATGCACCCGCATGGATTCGTTATATAGCCTGGCTGTTGTAGCAGACAGTATTCAACAGACAAATATTTTGTTTGCTCGCCGTACAGGGGCTCATTCAGGGCAGCAGAGCCATTGTGTAAGTAAGACCTCTTTGTAATGAAACGCCAAACATCGTAAAGCAAACAATGGCGTAAGGACCGCTCTTTGAAAATCTACAATTCCGTTGGAAGTTAGTGGTCAGACTGCTGTCGAACGGGTTGGCGGATCATGTTTGTATCAAGCTAACTAAAACTTTGCAGCAGTTTCAGACAAACTGAGCAAAATTATGACGTTTGTGTACTTGTTTCGTCACAATTAATATGATCCACTGATGTTCAAATTGCTTGGCAATAGATTGGAGACAGGCCAATGGCAAACGAAGCGTTGTGGCCAGGTCCAGGTACGACCAGATCGTTCACATAAGTTCCTCCGTATTAGTGTATCTTTATATCCGAAAAGTTTGTTGTAGCTCAAAGCTTTCTATCCGTTCGTATAGGTCAGTCCGATTGCTTTCTGAAAGAGCTGACTGGTGATTGTGCCACTGTAATGGGCAAGTATAATGTTCTTTATTCTTGTAGACAACTTCTGTAGCTGTGGTCAGGCTATGCTACTGTGAACCTGCTGCTGTGGTAAAATGAGATAAAAGTAAACTGTGAAGTTACTAGTTTGATCCTGTTCGACTGCTACAGCGCTTCACATGCTATACTTCAAACTTGCCAGCAGTTTAAATGCTCTGTGCTGTAAGGTAGGCCTGTATTCTAAAGAAAGTTTGAGACCAAGATGTTTTCAATATTTTAAAGTCCAGGGTCTTCAAACTATGCCCCGCGGGCCAAATCCGGCCTGCGAAGCTATTTCATCCGCCCGCAAATACACTTTGTCAACAATGAAAAAAATAATTAGGAAAAATTTGATGCTTTGGTGGAACGCAACATATCCTGAAACAATCACATCACGTTAGATGTCCGACCCTCGAACTGTTGGGTAATAGGTTGTGTGGCCCTTGCATAGAAAACTAGGGGCCCCTGTTTTAAACGAATACCAAAATATCTGAGCGAGGTTGGAAAATATTCGAGCATCCTGAAACAATACTGGATCCATGATAAACAAGAGGCAAGACCCTGGTTTTTATAACTTTTAATGCATCACCCGATGGTCAAAGCCAATTCCCACGTTATGAGAGATGTGTTATCAATGTGATTGCGAAAGCCGACTTCAGGCTTGACTACAGGAAAACTGACGTGCGTTTTCTGCGAAACGTTTGCGTTTGCGCATCTCTCCGTTCACAGTGGGCACAAACAGGGGCGGATCCAGCCAGTAAGGCTAGGTGGGGCGATTTCAGTAATATTTTGTAGACAAGTCTCATATACTTCACAACACTGCTGTGACAAAACAATGGATGGCAAATTGGCCTTAAATCGCGAATACTGTATTCCGAATGATGGTAAAAAAACATGGTGAATAAAGTTACTTTCGTAGGTTTTAGGGGGGGCGATCGCCCCCCCCCCTTGGATCTGCCCCTGGCAACAAATGTCAACAACGTTCATAGAGACAAATGCATTTGTTTGAATGAAACATTTGTTTGAATAAAATAATTTTGGGCTCGCTACGCCACTGAGCAGAGATACTTGCATATAATNCCCTACTTTTTACCATGATGCTTATAGTACGAGAGACATAGGCGTAGCTAGGGGGGCCAAGAGCCCCGTGACCGCCCAAATTTTTAGCATATCTCGTTATTTTGTGCTTTGAGAGGCAGTGTCCCAAAAAAATACTGTTGCTCGCTTAATGTCAAAAGATTTGCCCCTAAAAATGTGGGCTGGCTACGCCACTGATGACAGAAGTGATAATGTTAAATGATTTGTACAGAATGGGATTGGAATGTAGACGATGAAACAACGGACATTGAAAAAATTCCTACGGTCACTGAATGGTGTGAGATTTCACTTGAATCTGATAATGAAACCGACAAGGCAAGCGAAAACGATACCCATTCAAAATTCGCCTCTCCAGCAAAGACAGTGGACACCGCTACAAAACTTCACAGCTCTCAAGTGTTTCACGGTAGGTGGGAAGAAGCGGTTGTTTCTAATAGCCCTTTGTGTTGTTGTATCTTCGATGTATACCAAGGATCTCAAACACGCGGTCCGCATGTGGCTCGCGAGGGCGTTTTGTGCAGCCCGCGATTCTTTTTGGGAATTTTCAAACTTTAATGTTATTTAGGTCATTCACCGTTAAAAGTCCTCGGTTAGCGAGTAAACAAGTTTCTTTTAAACGAACGTAGAGCCGTCTAGAAATAATTTGCCTAGAACTCATGATATCTTTCGCAGTAAACATGATGGAAAAGCTGTTTCTATTAAGGTTCAGGTACCGCCATTTGCGTCACAGTGCTGCCCTCGGGTTGCTTCATAGGTCCTCATTTGGCTCTCGGAACAGTTTGAGTTGAGACCCTGATGTAGATCGTACCTTTTGCGTTAATGAACCAATTAGAATAGGAACATCCCATCCAACAACTGGTAAATTTAACTGACTTGATATAAAATAAAAAAAAACTGTTTTACCGCCAACCTTCTGCAGCAAAAATGTTGCTCCCAAACATCGTGATCTGGTTGTTGCAAGTATGCAGGGTCGGACTAAATTTAAATTTACTCACGCCCCCAACAGAGGTTACCTGGTTTGTTCAGGCCCTCCCGCATCAAGCAAGCATATTTTTATTTAAAGCCGTAACCGTAAATGCTTTGAGAAAATGTCCTGCAGCAAGCGAAGGTTTAATTGTAACTTTGCGAAAATTCTAACAAAATCTGGCATAAACTAGACAATTTGGGCATTGCAAATATTATCCAAAGCTTTTCGAGATTTAAATATGCGATTGTTTTCGATTTTTTATGAGTGTGTCGAACAGCACTTCATAAATTTATGCCAGATTTCGAGCAGAATGTTTTCAAGGCTGGCCGTTGATGACCTTCTTAACTTTGCGAGACACGCGAAAAATACAGGTAACAGTTGGGGAAAAAAAACTTGTTTTAATATAATTGTTTCTTGACATGGACATCTTCGAACAGATACTTGAGAACTTGTTTCTCATCCCAAATGATTTTGTTTCCCTACGGCAGGGGTCGGGAACCTATGGCTCGCGAGCCAGATGTGGCTCTTTTGATGATGGCATCTGGCTCTCTTGATATTTTCTTAACACGATTGTTACGGATGAAACTTTTTCTGTAATTCCTACAAAGCCATCAGCAGCACCATGCAACGCCAGAAATCGCATTAACAGCAAGAAGCATGTTATTAAAGAGAAAATTCAGACCTTTACCATTGTTTAAAATTGTTGATTTTGCTTGAAAATGCACACATTAGTTAAGTTAGTTGCATTAGGTGTTGAAAAAATATTATATGGCTCTCAAGGAAATGCAATTAAAAATATGTAGGTTTCATGGCTCCCTGAGCCAAAAAGGTTCCCGACCCCTGCCCTATGGTTATAGTTTTAGCATTGCTGCTTTCTGAAACCTTTGCAAACTTGTGGCGCGGCCTATAAAGCCTCATTTAATTTCGCGAGGGGCGTGTAGGAGCACGTCTGCGTGTTGTGATGGTTGAAATCGGTTGTTGTGATACTGAAGTTGGAACTCTTCCTAGGTTCTCCATTGCGATTGCACAACATTAGTTTTTCTCTTTAACAATCTCTTACACAGGTTCGGTTTAATTAAAATTTTGTTCTCTTCCACCATTTTTGTCCTCTCTTCCACCAGGGGAATCGACTGAGACGCTGAATGCCTCCATTGCGTACCAGCTCGGAATGATGGTCGTGTCTGGTGCCGCCAAAATGGTAAACAACGTGACTGATGGGGCGAAACATGCTAAAGACACTGATGAGCTTCAGAAATTGCGCGAATTACTCGACAATCAGCAAGGGCAGTACGAGGCCTTACAGCTGGAATACGGCAACGCAAAGGTTGAGCTGCGTTAAAACAGTCTATAGTAAAGTCCTTACCCAGGCCCGTAGACACGGGGGCATTCTGGCATTCGGGGGCAGTGCCCCTCCAAATTTTGTTGTGCCCAGAAAAATTCGTTTTAAATACATAATAAAAATGTTTCTCCCATAAAATGCATTTTTCCCCTCGAAACTTAAAACCTTGCTACGGGCCTGTGCTCACGATTAAATATGCGTGGAATTGCTCCGCTTTAAATACATACATTTATTAAAAGCTTTTTATATCAGTTATTCAGCAACTTGATCTTTTATTGGCGGTGATGGTTGATGATGCGTATATTTATGCGCTGCTGAAACGCTATTCGTCTGATTGAGCAAAAGTATCCTCTTACAGTATTGCAGTTTCGTCAATAAACCGAACGCTGGAGCAAAGTACGTGATGGACCAGCTGAGGAACAAACTGACCTCATTGGTTGTCACATTCATTCCATTTTGAAACAGGGATTACCAAATTTTTCCGTTTGTACAACAGTATCAGATGCACAGACAACTTTGACTGCAAGTAAAAGTGAAATCAATGATTGACCATTTCCCCTAAACGTAACCATTACATTTTTTGAAGTTAGCTTCTAAAAAAGCAAGCTTGGAGATGGAACGGCACCTATAGAAAATCAGTGCAGGCTTACATGCTGCGACCGCACGTGTTGCTTGTACTTTTCAAGACTCATAGATTCGGAATAGTGGTTTCCACTGTTTCATTAGTTTTGTGCTTGTGAACGAGCGGTATGGTTCAAGGAGTGTTGGGAGTGCTGACAATGTCCCTACCACAAATAAAGGTTTTGTATTTTTTACTTTTCTCTCGTTTTAGCAATGGCTTGACTACTACGAGAAGAAGCAAATTAGTTTAGAACAGCAATTAAAAGAATCATCAGAGAAGTACCGAGCTGTTCATGCTTCTATCAACGAACAATTTAAGGTATGAAGTATAGCTGGTAATGCTATTTTGTATCCGCGTATTTTTGTTGGGTTCAATCAAATTTTGTTCATGTTTGTTGATGGGCATCGCTTCGGTTCTCCTAAAGGTGTACGTTTAGAGTTTCGTATGTTTTTGATCAGGGGAGCCAGAGTGAGGTGAAACAGCTTTGTGATCAGCTGGCGAGTGCGTCGGATGAAAATAAAGAACTGAAAGCACAGCTTGCTGCTGCGCAAGATTTGTCCACTGATTTGTACAACCAGGTAGCATATTTCTTGTCAATAAATGTCACGCTTTAATTCAGTATTGCTGCTTTGTGGTGAGTTGAGAATAAAAATATATTTATCAGATTCCTCCTCACGTGTAAACGGCGCATTTCACTAAAATTAGTAATTTTCATATAAAAGAATCTCTGTAAAATCATCATGGATGCGATTTGTCTTGACAAAACCAATTTCATGCAAATCGAAGCCGGTTTCTTGCGTACATACAGCTATCGGACTGCGCAAGAGTAGCTACTTTGACCCAAGGCCTAGGGTAATTTTCTGCTGAAGGAACGGGTTATGTTGAAGCAAAAACCGAAAGTTTTTGGAAATTCACATGTTAATTGCAACTTAAAATCAACGAGGATTTTGCGTTTATTATTATTGTTGTAATTCGGATATGCTTGCCATTCAACATCAAGACCGGAAAAGCGTCTCATTTTGCTTGGCTGTTTCGGTGCTTCCGGAACATTTTTTTGCAAAGTCAAAGTTCCCAGGACTTCATTATCTCTGCGTTGCGCAAAAAGATAGAAATCTCTCTTCATGCTATTGGAAAAGTTAGCGTTTTTACAAATTTCTCTGATCGTTCATCTACTGCTGAACATTCCTACTTTCTTGCTTTTTGCAGGTCAAAAAAGCTGAGGAAAAAGCAGTCGAAAGCAAAATTCAACGAAGGGAAGTTGAAGATTTACTTGAGAGCTCTTTGCGCCCATATACAAATAACACCGCAGATATTTCGACGCAGGTATTAGCTGGTGTATATTGATAGGATCAGTATTGGACTTGCGGTTGGGGGTGGGGCGAGGCAAGGGTATAAAGGGGGGCGCTGATGACGTCGTCATACTCACCCAACCTTTTGGTATGACCTTTTGATCAAGTCTAGGAAGGGGATATGCGGGCCACATTAAACGTTTCGCTAAGAACTTGTTGAGGCGGTCTTACGTCTTCTTCAGTGAAAGGTACCAAATTGGGTTTTCTGTTACTTCACAATTTGTGTATTTGTTTATTGTGTTTAGGTATAAAGTCTGTAACTCTATGTGTGGTTGGACTAGCGTGTAATAGTCACGAGATTAGTGAGATGTCAATGTGCAAACACAGCTTTATATTTACAGTGCGATAACAGCAGCGTGGATGTTTCAAATAATGCAGCTGGCGGGTTGAAATCAACCACTGATAGAAGCAAAGACGAAAGAACCTTAGCGTCAGCATTGGCAGTCGCCAACTCACGCTACGAGAGTATGCGGCGCCGACTCTTGATATCACTCGAATCGATGCAATCTCAAACCAGTCAGATGAGAACCTCACGGATAGCGCTTGAATCTGCCTTAAACGAATCGCGCGAATTGAAAGAACTGCTGGAAGAAGAAAGCAGAAAGGTAGTGTTTGTAGCAAGGAAACATGCAGAGATTGTATATATATATTTATGATACATTCGAAATCCTGAAGATAATATCATCAAGATGTGTTGAACTTTTTCTGGCTACTCTCATATTTCTATTCAAAGCACACCTCAAACAGATTTTCTCAGCATCGTGATTTCGTTATTTGACCGTTCTAATAAGTTTAGTGCAAACACAGGCCCTGTTTTGTTTGATGATGAACGCAGGGCCAACTGTTGGTTGTATGCCAATAATCAGTGGTGTAATGGGGCGGGAACGCATGGGAACGGCGTTCCCACACCTTTTTCAAATTTTGCTTTCAAGTTAGTTTGAAGCTGTTTTAAAATGGCTAGTGTTTGGGTGGGTTCCCACACCTATGTTGTTAGCACTACCTCCTTGTACCAATAATATTTTTTGCCCTTTCTTTGGCTGCAGCCAATACAACGAGAAAGTTGGTTGGATTCAGAGGCTTAGCGTGGCAGAAATGCTTGGGAACGGCGTTTCCACACTTCTTTGGAGGTGGAACGCGTTCCCGCACTTTTTTCATGTTTTCCTTTGTTATGTAGTGAAAGTGGATATTTCATTAAATACTGATTTAAAAATGAGTTTGAAGTGCTGTCGTATGCGCTGAACCGCGCGCAGCTTCCCGAATTACAAAGTAACTGACCGGTGAATATCGAACATGATTGTCGCGTGATTTGTCGCAGTGTCACCCATATAATCTTCACCAACCTGCCTTCACGTGCTTCCTCTATTCCTACCCCTACGGCATGCGGTAGTTGTTTTTTTACTGTTGCAAATGCACGACGAAACGTGTTTGTTCTTCATTCATTTGCAACCTTGACTTAAGCTTGAGCGTGGCGCTTATTTAACGGCGTGCTTTTCTTGCATCAGGTGAAGAATGCAGAACTCCGACTTGCAATCGCTGAAAAGCGGAATCGAGAAACCGAAGAGAAACTGAACGAGAAGGAAGCGATTTGCGCTGACCAGGCATCAATGCTCGAGAACATCAGGGAAACAATCGAGATGCACAAGAAAGAAAATGACAAAAATGACGCTGTCGTGTCGGCTGCTGAGCACTTGGCTGCTCGCTGCATGTACGAGGCGCTGTGCGATGCCAGGATCGCCACTGTGGAAGCTGAACGCGACGACTTTCAACTCAAGTGCAGGAAACTTTCCAAGCAGCTGAAATCGCGCGAGGAATCCGAAGCCATCGTGCGAGGCCAATTGATCGCCGTTGAGGACAGAGCTCGCATTTTTGGAGAGCAACTGGCCGCCGCCAACGATCGCGTTTGTGCCTTGACCGCGGCATTGGAAAGGCAGAAATGTGAGCTTGTGCGCTGCGCCCGGGAAGCGGTCGTAGCGGATAAAGATGGTTCGTTCCGCAAACTCGAGAACCAGCTTCAAGAATTGATCAACTATAAAAGACAAGAAGCGGGGAAAATTCTTGAGAAGTTACGTCTCTTGGAAGAAGAAAACGCTTGTCTCAAATCGATTCTAAGGAAGCACCAGGATGCAGAAAAGCAGAGTCGCCAGAGTGGAGATTTGTCTCAGAAGTTGAGTGAGGAGGTGAACAAGCTCACAGCTGAGCTAAATGCCGAAAGACGCAAGACTGTTGCTCTAGTTGAAAACCTGGAATGCACGCGAGGGGAGATGGATGACTTACGAAGAGAATTTACGGAAGCTGAAACCGCTCACGAAGTCAAGCAAGCCGAGCAACAAACCGAACTAGACCGTTCGGAAAATTTAAACCGTGAACTTCTTGCTGTTACTGAACAGGATCGCGATCGAATCGGTTACTACCAGCACGAGCTGGAAACTCTGCGTGAAACGTGCAGAAGATTCGACTGGTTTTGTCGCGAGCAAAGCGCGAGAATTGCCAATCTGCAACAACAAAATCAAGCTTTGCGAAGCGTAGCAGCACCTTCGGAACTTGAAAGGACTCCTGCTGCTGCAGTCAGGACACTCAACTACGAAAAGAAAAGCGAGTTGGAAAAAGGAGATGCATTGGATCGTCTGAGCATCATCGAAGAAGCCGACGAGAAGTCGTCCACTTTTCAAAGCCAAAGCCATTCGGCCGATTCATCACCCATCTCCAGCAATTCACCTACTGCGGATGATATAGCGCCACCAAGTACTTTTGACGATCACTCGCCTCATCCGACTGCTGGCGCCAGAGATAATCTCAAAACGTTGAAGCCGACGAGGGTCAAATCAAAAGCTGCGTCTTCCAGGCAGGTCCGACGCAGGAAATCCGAAAGGAGCGGCCCGTCAACGTCAGCAGTGTTTTCTCAATCCACCGCAAATGGCTTCGATTCGTCTGAGGTCAGCGATGATCCCGATAGCATCGCAGACGGCGAGTTTAGGCCGCAACAACGTCGGTTTGGTTTGCCCATGACCGACGAGGAGTTTGAACGCATCTTTCGCGACGAGACTCTGACTCCGGTCGCCGACGGCAAAGGAATGAATCAATCACACGACGACGGATACGGATCATCCGTCCCTTCTCGGCTCCGCCATGAAAACGCAAACCTGTTTGACTCATCGTCCTCAAGCGCAGACTCCACTCACGAAAATGGGGAGGACTTCCGGCGATATCGCGTTTTCTACGAAGGAGTGAGGTTCGACGTTGCGTCGTTTTCGCTCGCGCGAATGAGAAACTTGACCTTTGCCATTGAATCAACGCACACTCCCGACGGAATGTGCAGGTTCCTCGAATTTCTTGCGAGCAAGGCCGAGGAACTAGAGAGGCATCCTCACTGGAGAGGTCGTCACACTTTGGGCAAGCCTTCCGATTGGTTGAAACTAAAGCAACATTACGCGTGATCGACTTCCACGCTTAAAAAGCTGGCAGCTTCACCTGATTGGTCAGATGGGATATCGTCATATGCAAGTGCTTTACGTACCCTGTGGAGGTCTTGCGCTTTGGTTTTCGTTTTTTGTGCACGAAGCAAGTTTCTAGAACTGCAATATTTTGACCGGCCTTGCCTTCGATTCCTCTTCACTGTGTCAAGACATTTGTTTATATTTCATATTCTTGTTTTTTGGTGTGAATCGTAAATTATATTTTTTAAATGCCGAAATCTGCAAGGTTTTGTCTCTGAACACTATGTTTTCTGCATGATTTGGGGGTTTGTTACAACTGAGCAATGAATTTTGGGAGAATGTAGACAACACAATTCTTTCGTACTATTGGCATTGGTTTGAATGTAAACGCAAATAGCGTATATGATCGAAAGAAGAATCAACAAAAATAAAAAATCGACGGTAAATTCACGTAAACCCAATGGTGCCAAACTTTTTGGAGACAAACAAATCGCTGATATTAAATCAAAACTCATTGGATCCCTAATTTTTTCGTTATACATCTTTGCCTCCAAACAGCTTTGCAAGCCTCGACGTCCTTGACCGCATCATAGCGCTGCCGCCAGGAGGCAATAGGTGAACACGCAGGTTGCAAAACGGACCCTCGATATTTTTGAATTTCATCTGCTAATGCCATAGGGCCTTGTATTAACATCAGGGGTGTAATGGGGCGGGAACGCGTGGGAAAGGCATTCCCACAAATTTTTCAAGTTTTGCTTTAAAATGAGTTTGAATCTGTTTCAAAATGGCTAGTTCTTTGGGTGCGTTCCCACACCTTTTTTGTTAGCACTACATCCCTACATCTACATCCCTGATTAACACAAATGGCAACGTTTTTGCATCCCCAGAATGACCGCTGTCAAGATCAGGTACTGATTGTGACAACTGGGACCCATTATCTGACGGTTAGATATAGGTTGAATAATCTTAGTGCGCTTGAGTTCTGTAGCATTCCCTCAATTGCATTGAATAAAATGAAACAATAAGACGGAAACTGACATTTTGCAACAAACTAATCAAAAAGAGTTGAGGTCCTAGAGCATACGCAGAAAAGTGACATCCGCCTTGCCAACATTTTCATTGGGACAAAAATCTCATGCGAGCATTATAGTTGGCGCACTTCTGAATGCAACGAATGCCTTCTCGATGTTGACTCAACGTATTCGCATGTTTGTTGAAGGTAATAAGGCTCAGTCGCAGAGATGCACGCCGCAGCATTCATGCACGAAGTTGTGTTTTGTTGAGTTATCTTTACTTGCTATTATGAAACAACCTCGTAGGCTTTGAGCTCGTCTGCGTTGGATTTCTCTCTCTCTTTTTTGCTCGTCCGTAATTAAACAATGATTGTTTCCTCACTAATTCACACCGTAAGGAGAGTATTTTTAAGGGACCCAGCCAAGTTTTAAAAGTTGAGCAGTTTTTCTGTCTTTTCTTCCACTGTGACCTCAACCACGAAATTGGAAAATGTTTTGCTAATCTGAAGGCTTATCTTTTGCATACAGTTCTAGGCTTATGACGTATGCAATAAATTAGCAGCCAAAATGCACTTTCAAAAGTTACACTTTATTGTAATCTTGTAAACATGGCACCACAGTCTTTGCCATGAACCTGGTAGAATTTCAAACTTTGCAGTGCTTGATAAATTATACGCCTTGGTAGTTTCTACTCTGACTTTGTATCTTGCAATGATCAAATGTTAACAAATTGGCAATACAAAAATAAGATGTTGTGGAATGCAACAAAAGAAATTTGTGTAAACCGGATCTGGACATTGGTTTATTAGCCTCCTCTCATATGATGAAATATTTTCCATAAAAACCACCTGGTTTTTGGCTCCGTGAGAGACTAATTATCTATTGCAACAAACCATAACGAAAAAAGATACGTCGACAATTTTTCTTTACTTGAGAAAACATTATGGTTTCGGACATTGTTGGCCAAGCTACATCTGAAGATAAAGTTTCAAGTAAGCTTATTTTTTAAAATCGCTAAGGCTATTGCCCATCGTCTTGATAATAACTTTTATAATACTTTGTGGAGGTTCCATACGATCTGCAAAATTGGCTGCTGCTGACGATGTAATAAAGAGCTATAAGGAATGGCTGATGTCATTGGGCATGAAATTTAGTTATTTAAACGCCGTGGAACTGAAGAAGGTAGCGAGAAAAATATTTAGGATATCCCTGAGTGAGATCTTTAAAGCTGTATGAACCCCAACCGGTAGTCAAACTTCCATATGCGTGGTCTCAATAGAATAACTACTGTCTTGCATTTAATAATTAATGGCACATGACGCTTCTTGTACCTTCTACAAGTTCTGAGGGCCTGCCGACCTTGTACTTTAAGGAAACTGATGAATTCCGCACCGAGGACAGCAATGTACGATTTCTGAGTACAACAGCTTGTTTTACAGAAACGTTTATGGAGTGCATTGTCAGGGTTGAATCTCCAAATCAGTGGCGGATCCAAAATAACCACATGAAGCGACGCCCATTTGCCCCCGTTTGCTTTTTAGAGCATATCGCATGATAATAGGGCGTCTTTATAAATTTGCATGGAAGAAGCCTGGGCAAAGGGAAAAGAATTGATGTCCTTTTAATTATTTTGCTTATTACGGGGAAATAAAAAAGAGCAAAATTATGGTAGAGTGGATAGGGATATACCCCTGATGTACTTTGGTAATATTCTGGTTCGGAAAATATTTTTTAACTTTTGTTTGCTCTTTCACTTTTTTTAATAAAAACCCAATAAATTTACGAAAGTACTGTGCTAATTTTGCAAATTTATCAAGTATCACAATTGTAACAAGTCCATTACCTGGCTCCCTGTTTTTTACTGCTTTCCCCAAACCTACAGGTCAGAACCGCCACTGCTCTAGGTGGCACCGTTTTGACCTTCCTCGTCAGTGGAGTTTGACTTCCGCTCTATACATCCATACTAATACTCATAATTAAAATTTGCTGTGTTTCGGTCTTATTGGCGTTGTTTCAAACCATTGTCGTCGCAACATGATAACGATCAGAGATGTGCTTGAAAATTCTTACGAGGGCATACAATCAAACTGTAATAACGTACCGCGATATTGTCTTGTATAAAATAAACTGAAGACGTTGTTTAGTATTCTTTTCTAAAAGTGCCAATGGAAGAAGGTCACACTCTTACGTTGCCCTTAATTGATAAAAACGTTTAGCGTTGGTTTTCTGCAAAACCGATGCCATGGCTTCAAGTAGTTTCACGGCCTTAATGATATATTGAAAACAACGAGTGCCGATAATGAAATTGTTTTCCCCATACAAGGTGAAATGGAAACTCAACCTTTTTACATGAAAGCTTGATTTGTCATTGCACTGAGTCAAACGCGGAAAAGTGCCCTGCCCCTACAAACTATCACGAAACATTATCTCGCAATAATCTCATCTTCTCGTAGAAGATGTGCAGGCCAGAATTCTCAGAGATGATGCGCATTGTCCTTTCGGTGGTAACGCTGTTTCCAAGCGGGTGTACAATTACAGAAAGCTTTGTTACACGCCACAAGCTTACAGGGTATTCCGCGTTTGCGCTTTGAATTAAAACAAGTTTATTCAGCAACTACCCATTGCTCAGGTATCAAACAGAAGTTGGTTAAGTCGTTACGAAGTTAATGACAGCTGAGTGAAGCATATAGACGAGCTCAATCCGAGAATCAAGTCACTAACTAATGTTTAATTTCTTTAGTCTTGAAATTATTTCAGCATGTTAGTAAGTGCCTCACTTCTTAAACAGCAGATTTCATAGAAACATACCAACAATGCAATCACCTGCTTATTGTTCAGACTAACATTGTAATTTGTCTAATTTGAATTTCTTAACATTTTTTGTCAACTTTTTCTTAAAACGGTATGCAAATGTGGAGAGGTAACCGGAAAGAATGTTCACTCATCAGTCTCAACTCTCCGATAAGAACTTGCTTTTTGATTATGGAAATTATTGTTTTTCCGAATAGAAATCAACGCAGTAGTTAAAACTTAGTGTTTTGATTCCTTCATCTACAGTATGTACCCAATTTAATTGAAATTGCAAGATAAGTAACTCATTGAAACCATTTATTCCTTGACAATCTCAGCACAAAACTTGCAAATATATTTTGCTATAATCTAACAGGAGGTCAGAAAAAGTTGCTCTTATCACAAAGAGCAATCGTTTGCTTTGCTTCTGATTGAAGCTTCGAGTTTTTATTTAACTTTTGTTTTTTTCTCGGTTAACACCAACTTGTTATGCATTTTACTAAGATCTGATGCAAGGCATCAATAAGCGAAACAGTCAGAAGGTTGTTAATTGTAGGTATTGTGTAACTAATGCACAGCAAATTTGGTATATTACAAGGCATAACTTGCACCTCGAACAAATCGCTTCTTGAGTTAATAAGTAGCAACGTTTGTATTCAGCCAAACCTAAATTCCAAATTGACTTTTTCGTTGAATGGTCAAAAAATAAAATCGAAGGAAGGTTAGGATATATCCCTCACTACTCAGTTCCATGCTATTTGCTTGTCACTCGTCACAGTAACACACACACTAGACTTTAAACGGCATAACGGCGACATCCTTGTCAGTCCAACTCGGCTCTTCAAACGCCAACGGCCCTGTAGCTAGCCAAATATGCAAGCTGCCTTAGAAAAATTTGTAAAAGTGAACATCTAAAACTTTACAAATAAGATATAATTTGCAAACTATAAAAAAATTTGCTACACAACTGTGCGCCTCCGCACCCTTCTTCTTTTGAACGAGTTGTTCAATCCACTGCTACGCCGCACCAGATCTCGGGACAGGTGTTGAGCAGCCATTCGACTGTCTCATCGTGCAGAACCGTCAGGCCATGCAGTCCATGGGGAGGTCGATGGATTGGACATAGGTGGACAACATGGTCGACGGTTTGTTCTTCTGCGCCACACTCACAGGTCGCAGAGAAGGCCATATCCCACTTGTACAAGCAGTTAAGCCGGACCCAGGCTTTTGTTGGAAGGGTCATTCTGGGGGGCGGGTGCCGGTGTCGGGGATGAAAATGCGGAGTCTCCCACTCCGCATTCCATTGGTGATCCGCCTACTGCGCCGCACGTATGTTGTTGTCAGATGAACTGATGAGATGTTGTGCGGCGGGTACAAATGGATGTCTCGTTTTGAGGCGCCGTGCGGTTGCACTCGATGGACGGGTGAGCGCTGAGCGGAGCAGATGTCCAGGCTCCATGGCACGGCGCGCTAGAGACAGTGTGGCTCGCACGCAATGTTGGAAAAGCCTGCTCTAGGTCAACACAATACCTCCCATCATTTTCAACGTACATGTTTAGATAACAGTAATGGTTATGTACTGTAGAGCAGGGGTCGACAACCTTTTTCGCACTCCGGACCGGTTTCAGCCTGGCATTATCTTAAAGACCAGCCCTCAATAAAATAAGGAATTTTTGGCACAGGCAAATTTATTACAACTCGTAAGTCATCATGGCACTGATTCAGGGAGAGACCTAGGCTTGCTTTGCCGCAATAAGATGCTCCGACGTGTAGGGATTGAGGTAGTCAAAGTCAATGGCACCTTCAGTAGGTTCCTTCAGTTGTTTCAGTCACTTTTGGACAAATTTGGCCTTAGTTCCGCACGGCCCAGTAACAGTTTCTTCACGGACTAGCACCGGGCTGCGGTCCGGTGTTTGTCGACCCTGATGTGGAGTTACGACGAATGGCCTCCCAGCAAGCACGGCCAACAAAGGTCTTCCACGTGTGCGACTTGCCTGCGAGATGTTGAAGCGACAAGTGAAGTAGGGAATTCGAGGAATCTGCCTGCCATGTTGAAGGCAGTCTTGTTGTTCCAATCTTTTGCGTGAAAATCTGGGAGACTGCAAATCTTATGGAGTTCTGCAGTTCGTTCTGGCCCGAGACGTTACTCCTTCATGTTTCGAAATTTCCAAGTATTGCTGGGAATTTTGATGCTAATCGTAGGAGGTTGCAACTTAATGCCATCTATCTCAGCAACCTGCGATCAGAGTATTAGTTTTCTCAAAAGGAAAAGGAAATTAAGCAACATGATTAGAAATTGCCTTCATTAAAAACTTTTGCTATAATTCAGCTTCAAATAATTTCAAAGAAGTGCTGTTGTGTCACGCAAAAATTTTAGGGGCCACTGGGAATGTCAGGCAAAATTTTGGGGGATATGTAGCCCCCTATCCCCGCCTATGGAAAACATATCTATGAAGACATAAAACAGCGCATTTACGAGTATCACGCTTCTAAACTTCTCATCACTTTTTAAAAACTGTTCTGAGATGCTTGGTATTGGCAGGTTTCACTTATTTACTTGTTCATTGTTCAAACTATAAAAAACCGACGCCAGGTGCGCCACGACGTCGCACACTCGCAGCAGAAGATTTTTTCTCACACTCTTGTGGGCAATACATTGCAGCGACTGCGACACGCCCCGCTAATCACGTTTAGGCGGAGTTCTGGCTAGGACGGTAGCAATGCAAGCAGGAGTGCGAAACGTGGACAGCATACTTTGTTGATACTCAGCGCTCTAAAGTTAAAAATTTAGTCAAAATAGATTGGTTTTAAACCGCAGTGCTTGTTAACAGGCGCAGAAGTAGGTTTTCCTGCCAGAGAGAGAGAGAGAGAGAGAGAGAGTTTATTGGCACAAACATTAAACAATTTCATGTAAAAATAAAATTAAGGCGCTGGGACACCGAAAAAACCCTGCAAAACAGGTTGTCTCGTCGGGCGCCCCTCGAAGGTTTCATAAATTTCTATCGTGGTTTAAAGTTGATACCAGACAGTAGTGACATTGTTGTTTCACAAATGTTGAATGCGCCAGCCAAGAGTTAAGCATCTTTTTCGTCTGGTAGCTCCGCGTGTTTTTCTAAGCAAAAAGGGAAAACAGATGACGTTGAGGCTGAACACTTATTTCTGGAATGCTGTTACTTGATGTCAGTTAGCTTAGACTTCCTAAAAAGTGAGTTCTTTTGCACTGCAGAACATTTTTTATACGGTCATAGCGGCTTTCAAAACATTTTTAATTCATCTTTTTGCGTTTGGATGTAAGTTCATATGTCTTTCAAACGATTTAAACAACGCGGAGCTACGATTTAAACAAATTTTTCTCTTTGCTATCGAATGTATCCCGATAATCATTAACATTCTGTTTGTCACTGTGCTGCTGCAGTGAACGTTAAATTATTTGTGTCAATACTGCACTCCACGGAGACTGGACAAAAGGCATAGGTTTCAGCCTTCTGCCGATTGTCATTTAATAAATGATAACTGAATCAAACAGACGGCAGTTTTCTGTTTGGGCAGCTAGTAGATACAGTTCTATCAGCAAGCTCATGCATTTCTTCTAGTCATGCTACAGCAATCTTTAGATTGCAATCCATTTAGTCAGTTGACCACCAACGTTACTGTTGAGCGTTTATAACGTGCCATCTACGATAATGGCGGAAATACTCACAGTCAAAAACAAAACCCCTCGGAAAGTAATGGCGAAAATGAATAGAAAAACGTCAAGTTAACAGCGCCATTCCTTTTACATTGGACATTTGTCATTTTGGTAGTTCATGCTTACTCTTGATGTTTATCTGTTACAACGAAACTATTACTCGAGTCTGTTGGAATGAGAAATATTTATGATGTCTTTATGCAAAAAAGTGTTCTTTTCAAGTAATTACGCTGCACATGTTTCGACGGTGGGAGTTTACTTAACGGTAAAACTGCTCAATATGCATCAAGTCAAATCAAAATAAACCATGTACCAACATCATGCGAACACAGCTATAACACAAGCAGTGCCATGCACACTCATGGAGTGTCGACAATCTATAAGCTTTAACGACATATGGTTTTTATAGCTGTAAAGCCAAAACTGTGAAGCAATAAACCCACAGGTCGCCGCCATAAAGCTTTTTAGCTTCATTGTATTGGGTAGGCTATGTCTCTTTTGTTCGTAGTTGTATTTGCATTGTGATAGTAATAACTGATCTTTGCAATAAATGGCGTGCTACATACTTACAAATCAAATTCCAGTTTTTTTTGTGGTGAAGTTTGTGAGCAACTGGGTAGATCAAGAAATCACTGTCGCGCTGTGATCACGCTCCTTGACAACGCTCCGGTACATGCGTTAAGCCTATAACGGTTTTGTTAAAACCAAACCATGCGATCGAATTGATATTTGTGCAATAGTCCATCACACAATACCGGTTGCAAATCGTAATGTCGTATGCCTGATCAAACCATGTTCGCATCTGTTCCCAGATATAATTGTTAGTGTAGACTGAGTGACTGGCTGGAATACCTAAGCCGTGAAGCTTGATTGTTACTAACGTACTCGTGCAATCTGGATGAAAAAAGTGGAAATGGTGTCTGTTCAAGGTTAGTATTCCGTTGAGTGAGATGGGTCTTAATTTGTTCTCTTATTACGTCACAAGTGACAGTTCACCAATACTGCTGGGACCCAATATTTTAAATTCACGTGTCTACTTTGATGAAATAGTGTTACTGTTTCGTGATCTGTGTTCGAAATGGCTGCAGCAAAGAAAGCAACCGGTGAGCTGCAGGCTTTTTACCATCAATCTAGCTTGGAAGTTTTCAACTCATGTTGCTATAGTTTGCTATCACCATACTGACGCCTCACGGAAATGACTTTCAGGTAGGGATGTTCGGTGTCCATTCGCAAACATTATCATTTTTTCAAAATTGTGAAATTTCGACCAAGCTTCCACGCAAATCACCTATAAAAGCAAATTAAGCACCATGAAAAAACGATTATGAAACAAAACGAGTTAAGCAAAGTAATTTCAATAGTTTAATAGTTTCATTTCAATATAGGTTAAAATTTAAGAATTTCGTTTAGGTTTCAATAATTTAGAGACCACTATTCGCGATAAAATTACTATTCACATGCAGCAACTGCGTTGAGTACATCACTTGTTGGCACTTTCTTCATCTTATTTCGCTAAACCAAAATCGAAAAGAAACCTAAGTAATTGTTTACAAATAATTACTAAGTCACTTGATTTTCATCTGCAGGCCACTTTACCCTGAATCATTACAAGTATTCCGCGGGCCCACCACTGTTTGAACCTCATAAAGCGGTTAGATATTTCGACTTACCTCCGCAATATCCGTAATAAAATTTAGTGAACACCTGTGGTGTGAAACCTCTTTTGTGCATCATGAAATTCTTGAGAATGTTTGTAAACTGATCACACAGTGAAGAGGCAATATCTGCACAGGCCGCATAATGAAAATTATTCTAGTAGGTTGTTCAATGTATTACACGTATTCCATAGGAATCCTCGTCTTATCCGAAAAACAGATTTAACTATCTGCATAACATTTGTTTATCAGCTGCTTTAATGTTCCTGATTTCTATGAATTTTTTCAGGTCCAGTAATTTATGAAACCAACATTTTACCTACGAGTATCAAGTAAGTGCCTCTTTAACACATCTACGTGTTATTTCCTAAATTGTGCTAGAGACAGCAGTGGATGACCACAGGCAAATCATAGCTCTATTTGAAGCCTTTCGTTCTCAGTTCTACTTCAGTTGTAACTCTTTAAAAAAAACTTAAGACTGTTCGTAAACAAACTTGTAGTTTCCAAGTTTTTATACGTGTGCTTCCTTATGATAAAACCTCTGCAGTAGTCATTCTACGCTAAAGGAACCGTATATCATATGCTAGGATTGCATTGAAATATTTAAATGTAAACTCAATTGAAAGACGATGCGTAACTTACACCGCTAATTTGCTTTCAAGTTTCACCAACAGAAAAAAACACAAAAATGCACCCGAACTGGGTGCAATATTTTCTGTGCACTAAAAAGCATCGTTTTTTGTTATCCCAGGTTGATTGTACCTTTCGTCTACGACTCAAACAACATAACTAGTAGACCTACTTTTACTTACATGTGCTATAGGAGTGTCTGGAATGGAGTGCTTGCAAAGACTTGCTTGTGGCCGTCACAATATTAGACCTTGTCGGGCTGCAGACTTCGAAAACGAGCGAAAAAGTGTATATGCGACATGATCGCTTAGTTTCAATTAGATTAGGAATGGCCAACTTTTTGGTGAAAGGATCGCATCCAGAAAACCACAAGTTTGAAGAGCCTCGTATCAGTTCAAATTTTAAAACGAATTCCTTAAACATGGCGACTGTTTCTTGACCCCTTTAAGGAACGAGATAGAGAGCTGTTGAAACCCTCTTAAGAAGCAGAAAGTCTCTTAAGCTCGATTTAAAAAAATTGGGAAACTTTTGGGTTTGAACTTTTTGGTGTGACGTCACGACTGGGGCTGGTTTGAACATTTTTGGATGACGTAATCAAGGCCTGAGAAAAAAGTTTAAGTGGCAATTTAACCGTTTTTCTTTTGAAGTAAACTTGGCGAAAATCTGCATTTTTGAGTCCTTGATTGACCATCTAGCGCAGCTATGTCCAGCCCGTGGGCCGCATGTGGCCCAGTCGAAGGTTTTGTGCGGCCCAGTTAAAGTGTTCGCTGTAGTGAAAGTATCATATGTACTGACAACCTTAAAAATCGAAACTAGAAGACTTCCCCATCTTTAGAGAGTTTGATAGCTCTCTAGCTCTAGCGGATGGCAAGTTATGGTCAAATATGTGGCTGGCACGATCGTGGCTTCTGTGGGCCCTAAAGGGTTTCAGTGAAACTGCTGAACAACGTCTGTAGAGAGTCAAAGAAGCCAAGTCTGATACATTCTCTCTATCTCTCAGATCTCTTTCCAAAAACTGTGAGTATGTACCTGATCTCAGTGGGTCACCTGAAAACCCTTGAACGGTCATAATTCGCCCAACCGTGGTTGAAATCGTATTGCAAGTCCACTTTTGTTGATTTCGTCGCCCACTAAAATGTTATCAATTCTGAGCATTATGTTCATAGCAAGGCAAATTTTGACCTGATCACATTAATGAGTTAAGATGTGTTTAAAAGAAGAAAAGTAAGTCAATAAGAATGTTTGCTTTCGTGAAAAGTGGAGTTGCTTGATGTCAATATTTTTTTATATATAATTCTGGCTCAAGGCAAACATAATTTTATTGCTGATTACATAGTTTACAAATTGCCTATTAGTTTGCAATCACTATAATCCACCGGTTTTTGTAGTTGCCTGAAATATCAAGACATCCTCAAATGTAGTAGTTATGCTCTAACCGGTAGTTGCATATACTATGCATTGACAGCCCAAGTCTTCGTCCATGGTCGAGAGGATATTCGAAGAAAAGAGTAATTTGCCTCTCACGTCCCAAAGAGAACAAACAAGTATGGCTAACAAGTTTCGGGTATGTATTACTACTGGTTGACGTCATTCTTATAGTTTGTAAAGCAATTTTTATCACCAACCGTTCAACGAAACTGTGTGCAGAGGCAAAATTGATGTTTTTTCAATCAATTTATCTGCTTTCACGCAATTTGAATTGTGGGCAACAACGTGAAAATTTGTTTGGTGATTTGTTTGTTGGAAAGTTTTATCAAAAATGTCTTGAAGACAAAATGTACAGCATACAACATACATCCAGTCGTTTGCTGCAGTGTTGGAAAAGCTGCTTCTGTTACTCTACTCTTAAGTTGTTTCTGCTTTTGCAATGAATTAAACCTTAGCTTGATAAAGTTGAAGCTTATGTTGAATGCTTGTAGACCGAAGCTTTACTGGGGCAATCAAGACGTGATGTGGCCCGTTTCAAAGGAAACCCTTAATGCAAGACCCACTGCCAGGCTCATACAGCTGGCAACTGCAAAGAAAAATCTTCAACTTGGAACTAAATCAGTACGTTCGAAGTTATAAAGCATTGTTTATGGTCTACTGATTTTTGCTAAGAGAACACTTTTAAAGGATTTTTATTTTGCAAATGCTTTATTTCACTTTCACGATTTTCTTCAACATCTTTCACTCGTGAAAACAACTCGTATCTCTTCTCAAGAATCGTACGCTCATACTTTGCACCTAGCTCTATCCAAATAAACAACTTTCAGGTTTTTATCTGTGCTTATAACGATAAGATACATTCGATATATGCAGCATACTGCGTAGGACTTAGAGTTCTGCGCGGATTGAAATTTTTGTCCGCTCCCGCCTCGCACCCGCATTTTTAACCCGCCCCGCACCCGCAAACTTCTATCCCTCCCCGCATTGTTTCCGTCCCTTACCTGAACCTGTCACTGTGTGTCTGAAAACCACTAAAAACTCATGCAATGTGTTTCATCGCTAGGATGGGCGTCGGAAGGGGGGCAGGGGAGACCTTGTCCCCTGGATTTAAAAAATTTCGGCAAAATATGTTGTTTTCTTGTTCCGAGTGGGAAAAACAAAGTTCACGATTTTTGGCTCCTCCTAGAAAATTTATTGGAAAAATCCACTGGGCCTCCACTGGAAAAAATCCTTCCGACTCCCATGATCGCTAGTGGCAATTTGTTCAGTGGTTCATTTCAAAGCCACCAGAAGCTCTTAAAAAACACTGTAAGGTAAAAATGTGAAACCTTTTAGTCAAACTTCCGCGCTTCTTTCTCAGTATTAAGAACGCTGTTAGTGTTGAAAACGAGTATGCCGTTCACTGACGAACTCTTTAAATTTGTTCTTCAGCTATTCACGACATGAGCATCCATACGAAACGCTCATTCATTAGCAGCTGTAGTTGCCTCACGCAGAACGTATTTCTTTCAAGATCACTGAGATCTGGAAACTCCCGTGTATGGTCTCGCCACCACTGGCGAATGTTGCTACATCCTTGTAACACAAGCTCTCTCTGTAGCGTTAATTTCTTGCTCATGTCACTTTCACATGCACTGAGTCAACATTCAGTTACCCGCACAAACAATTTCTTATCCCGCACCCGCCCCCAACCTGTACGCACAGCTCTGCGGGTACCCACAACACGTGCGCGTTGACCATCCCAGCGCAGGACTTTAGTAGAACCACATTATGATATTTGATTTTTACAAACGCAATTCTTCTTTTTTAGAAAGTGACAAAGCATTCACTGCGTATTTCGGTTTGGGAGTTATCATTGCCAAATATCTGCTTTTTTAGGAGAACAGGCCCTTGTTTTCCCACAGCTGTGGCACCAGCTCTCAAATCTGGGAAGTTAGCCCAACTGCCATGAAGGTTGAAGCAAGTGATCGCCTACATCAGCTTGCGAAACCAAAACACCCCCCAGAAGACTATCGTGAGAACAGGTGTGCTGTGATATGCGTCGCCCTTCTGTGCGCAGACTGATTACAAGCTTCTAGCTGATACGATGAGCTCAAATCGTGTTTTGTGGTAAATGGAAACCAGTTCAGCACCAACGTAGAGTTTTTGGAATGTCCGCTTTGCCTTGAGTGTTTCGAGGCAGGCTCTGCTCGGCGGTGACACGATTCTTTCGTGACATAGAACCAACCGTTTGCATCAGTCCTGCTGAAGGAATATGAGTTTGAAGTAAGCAAATGATCGCTTTAATTCCAGCCCTGGTTTCGCGTGTCGGCTCACTTTACTGTGGTAAAATAGGAATGTTACTGTGCGCTTTGTAAAAAAAGTTGCTGGGTATTTTGATGGAAATTTGTCTGAAAAGAACGCAGCTCGTGGCACCACTGGCACCAGTAGAGCAGGGGTCCGCAAATAGTGGGTAGGGGTCGCGAGACCTCCACTTTGGGTCGCGAATTAATTTAAATTTGTCATAAATATAAACATCGCGTCTGTGTAATTATGAACCAGACAGAAGAAATGCAATCATTTACTGTTTTATTTGCTAAATGTCATACAATGTTGCGAGAAGATAATTGCTACTGTCAATAGTAGTCTTATGATTGATATTTAGTTCTAAAGTATTTTCCACAAAATTATATGCTCACGAAACATATCGCGAGAACTAAGAACTAGCTTTTAGGATAGCGCCAAAAAGTATTTGCGGATCCCTGCAGTAGTGAACACGAGAAAGGAAGGTCCGGGTGCGAAAGCTGGTTGGTAGCGACAGTGGTCGCATCGGTATCATGCTGCGTTAATCTTAACTTAATCTTGATTGACTGTCGCCACTGCAACCAGGTTCGTCGAACTGCCTGGTTCCCGGTATATTTTCTTCTCTGAAATCCTCCGGTGTAGAAAATCTTTTACAATCAAGTTAATTCGAAGCCATAACAGCCGGCACTTGAAAACCTCTTGGTCGTGTTCTTTTCGGTATTAGCGGACAGGTTGCCTGCTTTGGACAAAAGAAATTCCTACGCGCTAGTTCAATCATTCCGAATGCATAGCCAAGTGGCACTCATGGCTCTTTAGTACTGTGCTGGCATTTGCGTCCACAGTACAACCTCTCAATACCTGTCGCTCGTGACGATTTTGTGCTTATGGTATTTATGGTGTAAACTGTAAACCACGTAGTGTGCACTGATTTGCGTTTTGCCCAGAAAAAAACTAAATAGATTTGCATTTAATGTTTACCAAAATTCCTACCACTTTTTCACATGACGTCGGAAAGCGAGCATTTGCGTTGCCCTGTAAATCCTATGCAAACTCTACGTGATGAAGTCAGTAGTTTTGCGTCCCGATCAAGCACTGCTTCGCCAATTAGCTTTGAATGTGAGCACTGGTTAATGTTGCTGGAAGTAGTCTGGCGCAGGCGTTGTTGCATAGCAAACATGGATTCCATTTTCAAAATCAATTCATTTGATTATAGTTTCAGTACTTAACCTCTTTAACTTTTAATTTTGCTGCACGAAATGTTACTGGATAAAACTGATTAGTTAATCTCTGCCGTATGCCGATTAAACATGCATTCTCGTCAAAACACATAATTTTAATCTGTTTTGGTTGATTGGTTCTCACACACGTTTTGCGTCGATAATTTAAATCCTGAACTCTTCCGACGACTGCACCAAACGGTGCAGCATAAGAAAATTGAAAAAATGTGAAAATATTAATAAAGACATTTAAAACAAAAAGTGAAATTTAGACGGGTAAATAGTTTCTGTGCAATCGCTTCGTTTTGTGCCATCACCGACGCCATGCTTGACTAACTATTTGCCATTGCGTATGAGGCTACCTTGCTCTGTCCCAAAAGCTTCGAGGTGATTCGATATTATAATATAGAAACGTTCGAATGAATTCGACTTGAACATAGATATACGTTTTCAGGCTATGATCTTCAAAGAACATTCAGATGTTCCGTGACTAAACAAAAAGTGCTATGTCTATGGCAGTGTTTTTCAACATTTTTGCTGCAGCAGAACCTTCCGCAAATGTTTGCGTTGCTCCTGGAACCCGATGCAATGATCCAAATGTATATCTGGTTTCTATAACAAACGAATTTCGTCCCAGGCTATTTCCGTCTGCTTTGGCGGAACCCCTGGCAGCCACGCGCGAACCCTGAGGTTCCGCGAAACCCCGGTTGAAAAACACTGATCTATGCAACTGGCTGTGCGCTCCATAGTCCTATGACCGAGATACTGAACACGCAAAAGCACATAAAGCGACTTCACTGAACGTTGTCCAAACTTTCTTTAAATTTTTCGAAAATGCAGCTTGATAAATGGTTTTGAAGTTTTTGCTTTCTGTATTTCATAAATGTGCGACAACTTTGCAAAATAACTGCATTTTTCGTACTATGCAGATTTTTACTCGTTGGGAGTTGTTGCAATGGCTGTTGAGAGGTACATTCGGCCACCGAAACGATTCTTCCAGAAAATCGTTAAGTCTGGGCTAAGAATTATTAGTTGCAAGATGCAGTAGATATACTTTTGCAACCGGTTAAAAATTTGTCCGACCGTAATGTCAATGAAGGTCAACACAGTTTTCCACCAAAGGTTGGCAGTGCTGGCTGACAATGGGTTCTAATCAGTGAAGGTTTTCTGGCTCAAACACCTTGCCTTGACACTCTTTTACGTTGTAACACGATTTGATGTTGGCCTGTGAATGCCTTGCACTCTTGCTTGACAATGTGTTTGATGTGGTTAAAACGTAGATTTTTGTTTAAATTCTGGAATTTACTAAGTCCTATGTGGAATTAATCGGTCACGTAAACGGATGCAACTATTTTATTGCTAAACAATACACAGGTTCTTATTTTTCTGTGCTAAAAATTTCTTTTCCTGCACAATATTTACTCGTAAACTTTGCATTTTAATACAAAACTACTCTTCTAATTTCTTGTAAGTGCGCGCAATTCATGTGCAATAACCCAATATATCTCAAAGACAGTGATAACTTGTCATATTTCGTACGATTGGCCTTTACCAACAAGCAGTCCTATAATCGAAATGCTTGTGAAAAATCCCAAATACAGCAAAGCCTTCCTCTATAAAACAAAGGCCCAGTAGCAATATAGTGATATGTTAGATCATAATTGCTTCTAACACCTGCAAATAGAAAGCTTAGATTAGGGTGCAAGGAAAATTAGAAAAAATTAAAAAAATTTAACAATACTCATTACTTAAATCTTGCTATTAGGCCTTAGCCTCTTCCATTTCTTAATTGCATTTTTGAAAAGTTGTTGACAGATATTGCAAACAGAAGCGAAGATGGCCTGCTACTTGAAATTTTTATGAAAGCGTTCCATGTGACGGCCAAAAGTTTAAATAAAAGAATGATAATTACTGTAATTTATGAATTTAATGGCCTTAAACGCCCTGGTCACAAAATAACAAAACCAATAAAAAACGGCACAGGTGTACCTTAAGTATTTTGTAGGAAATCTAAGAGGTGCTGGTTGCTTTTCACCTCATGGAACAACTGATATAGACGCGTATTCGAAAGAATCTTTTAAGTAAAACGTCTGCTTCTGAACATAAAGAATAACTTTGATAGTGTTTGCAAAATATTGAAAAAAATTACCACTTTCGAGCCATTTTTCCGCTATCTTGCACTAACTACCCTGTAAAAATTTTTCCAAAAGTCATGAATGCTTCTTTGGGTCATGAATTGCGTTGTCCTTCTGCATCAAATGAGTAACTTACGCTCATGGATTTTCCCCAGACAGCGATCTGTGCGTTCGTCGTGCATGGCAACCGTAGTATGCAGCTGTTTAACAGCAAGATTTGAAAATTTGCTTAGAAGTATGGAAGCACAGAACATCTGGTGTGACGCATGTACTCCTTTCTTGTTTGCAACTTTCTGTTGGCTGATGAACCTTGCTGAGTCGCTAGAATCATTTCGAAAAGGTTTGAACACCAACAGCGTTGTTGAGCAGTAAGTTATGTTAATTAAAATAAGCCCTGGGCAACATAAACAACTGCAAGCCAACATTTCTAAACAAGTGTAGAATAGACATTGTTGGGACAGACCTTACCGCGCTAGATACCCTGAACTTAGATCAGCATGTTTTGCAATCTGCGTACTCATCTTTACAACAACCTTTAGTTTACACAAAGACAAATCACTTTATAATCGTTTTATGTAGAATCGTTTTTTTATAAGATGGTGGAGTGGAGGTGCCCTTATTTTTACCTGATGTCTAAGCTCGTTTTTCTGTAACCCTTTGTTGATGCGGTCATGGTATCATTAACGATTTATTTGTCCAACAAACTAATGTACATTTTAAATGATGGGCAAAACGTACTTTACATTGAGGATTGTAGCAGACATCGGCTTTTAATTTGTGTTAAATTTATTGAGGACAAAGTTCTGCATTTGTGAAACTACAAACCGTTGCTTGCTTTTGCAAATGGATCGTAGTACAAGGTTGGAGGTCTTTGAAGAGAACGAAAGCAGTTGACTCACCGCATTCTGTACAATGCATTTTCAGACCGTACCACCAGTTCAGCTGTGGCCGAGTTTCTCCCATATGGAACGTTTCACGTCCTGCTACACGCTGCAGCAACAGACCAAGAACAGCAAAACTTGCTCAGCCTAAACGGCCGCCCCTGGAATACGAGCCAGACAGAGAGGTAAAAAGTCATTTAACGTTAGAGCGATAGTAGGCTACCTCCCGGTCTACGACAGTTCGGCGACGTCATTTCGGCAACAGGACGTTTCGGCGATGGTGGTAGCAAATGTTTTATACGAAAAAAGAGTGTTTTTGACATTTTAGACTACAAAGATTGTTTGCTTACCTTAAACGTAAGCCCTAAACATACGCTCTAACCCTCAGCCCTAAACTTGAGTCCTAAACCTAAGTCTTAAACCTAAACCAGCTATGTCCAACCCGCGGCCTCAGTCGAAGATTTAGTGCGGCGTAGTTTAGGTTTCCGCTATAGTATTAAATCAATAACCCACTTACTGACAACCTGTCCTGTCTTGATAATCCTAAATTAGACAGTTTTGATACAGGCGATCCTCAGTGCCACTTTATCAAGTCCATACTGCATACAGGTACAGGGCCGGATTTAACTGATGCGAGGCCCTAGGCTAATCCACTTGTGAGGCCCCCTCTTCCATTGTTGCGAGGAAAAAATTGGAAAGCGTTAAGTCCATTTGCCAAAATCCGAAAATGACCTTCTGAAAGAACGTTTAGTAAAAAATTCTAAATCATTGCTGGAGTGCCCACGATCATTGCGTTTGTTGCTGCCTTCGACGCAAAAGTATTGAATTGCACGGAATTGTTGAAATCCTACTTGGCTGGCGGGAACAGGATTATTAACTGCCACAGGCAAACCAGCCGAAATCGCCACAATTGAAATATTTAATAAAACA
>JGI24159J19872_10000347_pt1 | contig 38696 bp, 22 predicted proteins | sample Ectturendosymbi4_FD_19872 | JGI IMG/M metagenome (IMG submission 19872) | reverse complement strand
AAAAAAACGTATATTTTCTGATTTGCACAAAGAAATTCTTGAGGTTTTCTTAAAAAATATGCTTGTTTGTGATTGTATCCCAACAGATCAAAATAATGCAAATTGCGGTGTCCTAGTTGAACAAGAAATACTTAGTCATTATGGTGCTTCTGGATTTATGCCCTTGATCACCTAATTCTTTGTTTCTGATGCTGCAAAATTTTACGTTCAATGAAGAAGCTGCTGCAAGCTGCTAAACACCAAAAAGCAATCAGCTACATTAAAGAAAAGTTTTTATGCAACCAAACAACATTTAGCTGCTCCACAACTCGCGCTACCGGCCATGAAATAAATGAAATCTCTTGCCTGTGAATGGAACGTAGCCAATCAAGAAGGAGAGCACGATGAGAACTAGTTGCAAGACTGCCTGTCTCTCTTTTCTCTTTTTCTTTTCTGTATTTTGAGAAGAGGAAATGGCGCGTGTTCGTGACCGCACGGTGATGCCAATGAGCACAGACATCAACACCACGCCGATAGAAGGCGCGTAAAGGAACAAGGAGTAGCCGACTTGGGCGTAAGTTATGTATTCCTCATACCTGAGTACAAAAAGGTAGAAAGGAAATAAAGCAATTGTGATGCAAACATTATAAACAAAAGTACCCCAAGCATATTTATAAAACTAGAAAGAATAAGTATCAGCTTTTCCAGCATCTTTGAGTCATTCATTCACCTACGTTTTTGAAAATGTTGCTAATTTTCACACTTGCATTGCTTTCCAATACTTAGAAGGTAAATTCGCTTCTTTCTGAATTGTTTTGGTTTGCAAAATTCATGTATAGCTCAACTGCAGGAAAAGTAATGTTACGTTAGACAATCGCAGCACCAATGCTGGGATATATACCTCAACTAGAAGTATTTCTATGTTTAGCGGCAAGATTCAGAGTGAAGACAAGTTTTCCTTCAATAGTTTGAACACACAATCAGTTCAATGGGGTTGATACAGAAAATCTAAATCGCGACTGTTAGCTAGCTTTGTAAGGTATAACGTGTTTTAACGAAGAAAGTATTTTTCAGCTTTTTACTGCAAAAGTGGACATCAAAGCAAAGACGGCAAACGTTTGTTGTGGTTTGCGTCTATGGCATCGATCTGTGTGGAAAGTGAAAACACTACGAAGCTCTGTGAGCCTTGCACACATAAGATAAAAGCACCGATGACTGTTGTGTAATCCTCTTCTTCTTTTGAGCCAGTTGTTATAAACACTGCTTGGCCGCACCAGATCCCGGGGCAGATGTTGAACAGCCATTTGATTGTCTCATTGTCCAGAACCGTCAGGCATTGCAGTACATGACGAGGTCGATGGGTTGGACTTTGGAGGACAACATGGTCGACGGTTTGTTCTTCTGCGCAACACTCATAGGTCGCAGAGGAGGACATACCCCATTACCCCAGTCGTACAAACAGGAGCGGAAACGCCCGACATCGGTGTGGAGGCGGTTAAGCCGGATCCACTCTATTCTTGGGAGGGTAATACGGGGGTTGCTGGTGTCAGGGGCAGTGCCATATTAGCTATTAGGCCCGTGAGGCACAAGCCTCAGAGCCCCTGCAGTCAAGGGGTCCCCAACACGAAAGCCAGCATTCAATGCAGTTATAGCCTGCCTTCTCACTGTGATTGTTGCCCAACGTTCTGTGCAATATACCACGGTCCGTAAATAGTGACTCGTGACCCAAATTCCGGTGGCGATACCTTCCACTTTGGGTCACGTCATAAATTAAATTTACCTTTTTAATTTACCATTCTCATTAGACAGAATAAATGCGACCATTTAGGCCTACTGTTTTATGTACTGAGTTTCATACAACTTTGTGCACGGAAATTGCTACTGCAAACAGTAGGCCTAGCCCTAAAATTTATATTTGATTATAAAGCATTTTCCGCAAAATTATACGTTCACGAAATGTTTGGGTCACGAGAATGTAGACAGTGGTTCTCAAACTTTCATGGTTTGTGACCCCGCTCCAAAGACTCTCAACACTTATGGCCCCTTGCTCATCAAGAGGGCTTTGCATTATCACGACAGAGCTATTTAGTAAAGGCCTCTGCTCGTGGCCCCCAAAGGTAGCCGAGGGGTCAGTTTGAAAAACCCAGATTTAGAACAGTTTTTTAGGGTGGCTCCAAAAAGTATTTGGGGGCTCCTGCAATATACAGAACATGCGCGCTTCTGACTTCATTGGAGAACGGTATGGGATCTTATTCAGGGCACAGAGGAAACTATCAGGGCTTAAAGCACGTTTCGATGGTAGCCAAGCTACATCAGTTAGAAAGGCTAACTTCGTAGTGAAGGCTGTAGTGCTTGAGTGTTGTTAGAAAACACTGTGCCTCGTACCTGAGATTACGGATATCGTAAATTCAGGACAAACACAGCGGAAATACAAAAGTGGAGCCGCTAAAAGAAAACACGGAGTAGAGCAAGAAAAACGAAATGAGCAAATTAAGAAAAAGATGCCATGGCTACTGCCATGCATTTTAGACAAGCTTGATCTCTAACATCAAACGTAAGAACTAAGAAGCCATCACTGGATAAGAATGAGTGCGATATAACGAAGCCAAAATAACGTCAAAGTCTGGTTATCAATTCAGTGTAGCTGCAATTCAGGGTTGGGGAACCTGCGGCCCGCGTGGACATTTGATTTGTCCTGCATCAGAATTTTCGTTACCTAAGTTAGAGCGCAACATCGTATCAAAACGAAGCTCCATAATAAGCAGGTGCATAAATAGCAAGTGAAGAGAAGTCACTCTTCCTCATAGATGAAAAGTAGAGTTTTAAGGTAAAATTAAATTATTTTGCAGCCTACCAGCGAAAATGGGCAATCCATGCCGCCCGTGATAACAAATAGTTTCCTCACCACTGCTGCAGTTGAAAGCGATACCAATGTTAACGTTTCACAAGAAGCAACAACAACGTTTAAATCATTTGTCGCTGATTAGTATTGAGAGCGAACTATCACGGAAACAAACCTTTTGACAAGCTGATGTATGAATTTGCTTGCAAAAATGCATGAAGAGTACTATTATGATTTGAGTGTCTAACATGGTGGAAAAAAACTGAGAAGTTTTTCACATTCCTGAGTTTATGATTAGACAAAGGTTTTCATTTTCGGATTGCATATCTAGTCTTTTCATTTAATGTTGCAGAGTGCGCTATTTTGCGTGATGGGCACGATTATTACGGGGACACTACGCGACATTGTTTTTTATTGAAAGAATGGAGACCCTCGAACCATTGTGCCTCAGGGCTCATTAGCGCCTCATCTGGCACTAGTCAGGGGATGAAAATGTGGAGTACTGTGGGGTTGTCCGCCGACTCTGCAATCAATTAGTGATCCGCCCACTGCGCCGCACGCATGTCGTTATTGTCAAATGAACTGTGTTGTTGTGCGATGGGTACAAATGGGTGTCTCGATTTGAGGTTACGTGCATATGCACTCGGCGGACTGGTGAGCACTGAGTGGAGGAGGTGTTCAGGCTCCATGGCACGGCGTGCTAGAGACAGTGTGGCTCCACTGCGACGAATCTCAGCAGGTTTGATGCCTAAGAGGATAGGAAGGTTGTCCGCTGGTGTAGGACACAGGTATTCAGTCACAATTCGCAAGGCGCCGTTGATGGCGGGGTCGATAAGGCGGGTATGAGCACTGCGGCACCAGACAGGCGCGCAGTACTCTGCGGTTGACTGCACCAGGGCAAGGGTGACTATTGGCAGAGTTGTTGCTCCTACACCCTAGCCGGAGCCAGCAAGCGGCCTCAGGAGCCCGACGCGTGATGTCAGCTTCTTGCAATGGGATTCAAGTTGTCTGCGATACGTGAGCGACGTGTCCAACGTTACACCGACGAGGTATTTGGTCTCGGAGCAGAAGGGTAGGTTTCGTTGTTGAAGTTAACTTCACCTCACGTGTAGCTTCCTTGTTGTTAAGGTGGAAGGCTGCCGACACCGTTTTTGTAGTGCTGAGCTTTAACTGCCAAGTCTGGAGTAGTCACCTACAACTGCCTGTCCTTGCTCAGCACACCTCCATTGCCTGCCAATCTCCATCAGCATGCATGATTGCTAGATCGTCAGCATATGCATACTTTCTGGGGACGGTGGTTGGCAAGTGTAGAGATGTAGATGTTGAAGAGAAGGGGAGCAAGGACTGATTCCCGCGGGACGCTGTTCTTGAGGCGTCGTAACCTGCTCCTTTTACCGTTTGCAGTTGTAAGGGTAAAGCTGCGATTGCCAACCATCTCCATGATCATGTGGACCATGTGTCTATCAGGCAACAACCGCAGCAGCTTGCAGGTGAGGCCGCGGTGCCATGCAGTGTCTTAGTCTGCTGCGAGATCGAAAAACACAGCACCGGCCTTCTTTTTAGTCAGAAAGCTATCCTCGATGTCCTGTGTCAGCAGGGTGACTTTTTCTGCGGCCGACCTCCCGTGTCGAAAGCCTGCCTGCTCCTGTGGGAGCAATGTGTCGATGATCGATTGATTCGACACGAGCGTAGATGAGTCTCTCCAGGATGTTAAATGGGACACACAGCAGAGATATGGGACGATAGCTCTTTGGGTCCCCAGTGGCTTTACTGGCTTAGGGATCGCAACTATTAGTGCTCTTCTCCAGATCTTTGGAATTTTAAGTTGGCGGCACATGCAGGAAGTGAGTAAGTCGCAAAACCAAGATTTGAGAGTCGACCCGGCGTGGTGTATAAACTCCAGGAAGATGTAATCCAATCCCGGAGATTTTCTTGGCTTCAGGCGTCTGAAGACAGCAGCAAGCTCCTCCGGCCTAAAGAGTTCAGAGATACTGTGCCCTCAGGTGTTGGAATCTTCCATAGATAGGACAGCTCCTTGTTGACGAGCCTGGTGGACTCGCGGCCGCCGGTCCTGTGTGCCCCATTCTTCACGAGTTGCGAGGCGATGGAGTTTGCCAAGACGGGGCACAGGCGAGAGAAGCGTCCAGACCTGCCAGTAAGTTTGTTGATGTTTCTCCACGCCTTGCGACTAGAGTGCTAGAAGTCAGTGGAATTAAAGGCTTCCTCCCATCACTCCTGCTTCTTCTGCTCTAGCCGGGATAGTAGGGACGAAGCGGCTCTATCAGAGTCAGTCCTTGTTTGCAGTGAGATCCGCAGTTTTCAGCTGGATTATTTTGGTTCGTGGGTCATCTTCGACAGTATTTTTGCTGCCGCGCTCTGAGACAGGCGTTTTATGACCCATCCCACCCCGAACACATCCGGCGCGGGTAGCAGTGATTGCTCTCGTGGTGTCAGGTTTGGTTGACATTTGTAGCAATTGTCGTGCAGGGAGGGCCACGTGAAGGCACCTGTTATCCTTCCTGTTGTGTAATGATATCACACTTGAACAATTTTAGGAGAGAAAGCGACCATCGAATAGGTCGAACATTTAGCAGTATAACGTCGTGATGACTGTTGACCCATTAAAGCACTTTTATGATTAGCGGCCTTAGCGTGTAGACTTGAAGTGCTACGTACCAGTCCATGTCAACTGTGCAGGCAGGCCATCTTGAATCAGGAGCCTGGCTGGTGCGGTCTCTGTATTTTGCACTGAAGACTATGAAGTACGGGATGAAACCAACCAAGAAACAGACGCCCCATATCGACACCATCCATATCTGTAAAATATTGAAACGTTGTAGAAGATCGTTTCATANTGCTGACAACTAGCAGCCAGTNTCACCTTTCTTCATGGGTGTTTGTGGATACAGACCGACAGCGTGTTTAGCGCGGATAAAAAGGTCGTNAACGCAGAGCGCTTAATATTTTTTACCTTCAGCTGGAGTGCAGACCCTTCCGCTTTGAAAACCTACACTTCAGTCTTGGAAAGTTTACTTTTAATATTTATTTAGTTATATGTTTTTACAAAAAGGTTTTTTTTATGCCATTTCATATACGAAAAAGTAAAGAAATATGGAGCGTAGTTGCAAACGTTGGGCAGCAAATATTTTTTGTCACAAAATGATTTTTGTTTTTTCAGAAGTAAATGTTGTTACAACAGTAGATTAGAATATTTTGCAGATCCGCACGCTTGCTGTAGTAGAGTCTAGGCTGTATTGCTCATCTAACTCTTTCAGCTTTAGGGAAGGGTTTCACTAACATCAGCTTTGAAATTTTGCATTAAGTTTGGTGTTGAACCTCATCCTCTTCCTTGATGCAGGGAAGAATAAAGAACAATTAAACGAAGTTGGCAATTCAGTAGCAAATAGAAATCAAGCGTACCTAGCACGTAAAGAGTATATCCGTTTTATTACCATTAGTGCAGTTTACTATATCCCCAAGAGGGTGAACATCTAGATAGAAGTGAGGCGTTTCAACAAATTTTGTGTCTCTTTCTCTTTTTGGCGATTTACGAGAAATGAGTCTCACGGCAAAGCTCTTTCTACAGCTCACGCGCTCATTCGTATGATCAAAACCACACTGCATTCTAGAAAATCCCTAATGCTGTTAATCTTTAGATGAAGACTTTGTCACTTTGCTCACAGACATTTACTAAAAAGAGGCTCTTACTGCAAACCTTCCTCACCAAAAGTAAAACTTTCTTCATTGCGTGGTAGTTTTCGTGCAGTGTATTCCACAAAAGTCAAACGTAACTTACCCGAGCGTGTTTCATTTTGATTTTTGCAAAGGTCATGGGAAACTGTATGGAAATGTAGCGCAAAACTGCGAATGACAGAATGTGCAAAGCTGTCACGTAGTTCGTCATCAAATCAGTGGCCCAATAAAACTGAAAAAATCACAATAACCTGCTAAAACTCCAAAGCAGAGATTCTGAAATGAGCCGTCACAATGGCCTACTGTGTGGCTTTGAGATTGCAAGGCCGTTGCAAGCTTACATTCGCCTTCAATACCAGGAATTTAGAAAAACCTGCTGAAACCCAATCGATGTGCGTGTAAATGAGTCTACAAGCGGTCAAAAGCAGTGTGTGCAGTGACCTAAGTGTAGCTAGGTTGGTTCCACCAGCAACGAGGTAGCAGATGTGTTGCATCAAAGTTTCAGTCCATTTGACAAATTAGCTTAAGTTAAATAAAAATATGTGAATATTTCACGCAGCGCTTCGTTTGATTGTGTGGATTGGTGAATACGCCGGGAGTTCGTACAAGTTGGAACCACTGCACAAATTTAACGTGTAGAGAAGCAAAATTACTTCGATAGTAAAATGTGTCAAAATTTTGGGGCATTCACAATTGCGCATTGTGATGTCTGTGATTAAAAAATTTATAACGTGTTTGTTTTAACTAATGTTTTTGATTAACCAAAGACCAAATCAATCTTCGCACCCGATAAACACAAACTGGAAATAGTCGTAAACATCCAGTTAACCGTGACATTCATTGTGTCAAGTTCTTTTCTTTACTAGAACTCCAACTGTTATCGTATTGTTTAAAGCAGTTTATTCCAAATGATTCGTGCGATTCATCTGAATTTGATATATACACTAATTTTTGCGGGAATTCCATCTTTTTCCTGAATATTAACACTAAATATTTGTATATTGAAGATATTAAAAGTTGACTAACTCATTTTGTTTGAAAACCCTNCAGCACGTCACTTCCAATTTTTCCCCGCGCATAATGCGCCACATTAGTGAATATAAAGATATTGTCGCTCACCTTGCAAAAGATCGCAGGAAGAGGTGACCACACATCAAAGCCCCAAGTTCGTCTGTACAGGAACAGCCAACTTATCATCGCTGAGGTCAAGTCCGACGCGCACAGTGAAATTATGAAGTGCATAAATATGTTTCTGTTTAAACAAGCAAATGCGTTTTTTGTTTTCAAAATAAAAAAAGCAACTAAATACATAAAGTAAATCATCGTTCAGGAAATTGTAAAATTCGTCTTCAGGTGTCAACCGCCGAACTCGAGTAACTCTCGCCTAGCCCGGGGCGGATCCACAGGGGTCGATTGTGGTGATCGTCCCCCTAAAACCTACGAAAGTAACTTTATTTACCATATTTTTGTACAATTCAGAAAATAACATTCACGATACAAGGCTATTTTGTCATCAATTGTTTTGTCACTGTAGTGTTGTGAAGTGTACTTCATCTTTTTTACAGTAGCAAAGCTGGTATGAGATTTGGCTAAGAAATATTACTGAAATCGACCCCCTAACTTCACCGGAGCGTTCAGCGAGTCAACCTTCCATTTGTCAGGCGGACACTCTACCACTGAGCTTACCGCCTCATTCAACACGTTGCACAGTGTGTTCATATTCAAAGTGTGCTTTCCGCACTTGTTTCTACTCAAGACAAAATGAATATCAAAAAAACTAGCAAAGCAAAGATGAATTGAAGCTATAAAATAAAACTAAAGAGATCGTTCCAGGAAATATACATTGTAAACATTTCCCTTGTGCCAATCTGCTTATATATCAACATTTGCTTCTCATTGCATTTTCAGTATTGAATATATCAATTGCTGCAAATGCGTAAAACAACTAAAATCGTTTCTTGTGTCTTGTGCAAGATCGTTCATAACATCAGCGCCAGCCTCACAATGATCTTTCATTTTACGTACTGCACTGTAACAGGGAATTCCTGAAAAAAAGAGGGCCAAAAGACATTTTTAACGTGCTGACAGCATAACATAAAAACGGATAGTTTTTCCGCTGCTAGGCCTTTCCATTATTTAAAATGTAGTCATAGCCGATTTTCACAATGGTCTTTCATTTTGCGCACTGCACTGTAACAGGGAATTCCTGAAAAAAGAGGGCTAAAAGACATTTTTAACGTGCTGACAGCATAACATAAAAACAGATACTTTGTCGCTGCTAGGCCTTTCCACTATTTAAAATGCAGTCATAGTCGATTTTTTTCTATTATGTTTACATAAAAGAATAGACAAGTTTTGGTCAAGTCTCTCGTGGCACAAATTATTTTTCGTAAATCTATCTGCTCATTCCAAGTCCAATAAAATATACAAACAACACAACGTACTCGTGCGTACCTACAGTAGCAGTCAGTACAAAACGCATAGTGACTCTGCTATCAACCAACTTCGCAACAGATAGCTTAGCTGATAAAAGCAACTTTAAGAAGTGCCTGTTTCAGAATTGCTTCAGCATTCCGAAAGAAATTGACGGCTTACTTTAGCTTGCTGTTTGTTGATATGACTATGATTGTGACAATGTTTCCAAACAATCCGACCGCCATGAAAAAGAATATGATGGCAGCAGCGACGACGATATTGGCATCAGTAAATGGACGAACATATGGCCTACCAAAAGAATTGTTCATATAAAAGCTTACAGGAAACCACTATTTCGAAAAACCTTTCGTTTTATTTTGTGTTTGCTACCTTCAGTTGAAAAGCAATATTATATAAGCTCGGTGAAAGACCATTATCCGGTGATGACACCAATCTAGAAAATGCAAGACCAGCGTCACATTTTCACTATGTCTAATATACACGAGACCAAATGTTAAACCGTGCATTCCTGCTTACTTACTCTAAAGTTGTAGATGCAAACGTCACGTTATCAGTACAATTGTATGTTCCGGCGCTTGTGGTCATGGCTACAGGAGTGGTAGTTGCCACGGTTGTGCCACTGCTTGCCACGACACTCGATTCGTTGCCAATTTGACCACTGCTTTCATTTATCAAGTTTTCAGTAGGATGAACTCCGTAGAACTGATGTATGAGAGCAGACAGCACATGTTCCGGTAAATCTGACATTTGCTCGGTCGCCTGCACAACTTAACTACGTAAATGTCAGAGCTAACAAAATATTCCTGCCGTTAAAAAAATGAATTTATAAAAACATTCCAAATTATAATAGCTTGCAAAAATGAAACTGAGTGATATCCTGACTTTGATAATAAATTAGTGGCAAAAGATTGTAATGATTAAATTAAAGAAGCTCGGTTTTGTCAATACATCATGTTTCGTTATAGGTGTAAAGAAGAACTAAATCATTTTAATTATATCACGTACTGCTAAGTCGCAATTGCACTAAAAGACCACTCAGGTGATACTTTCTTTCTCGGGTGTCCACGCAGTTTCTTCGTAATTTAAAATAATCATTACGAAGGCAATTGATGACATATTTTAATTAAATTGTTTATATGTGCTGGGTAATTAGCAAATTTTTTAATCGCATTGCATTTGCGTCGTTCAGTTTTAAACAGTTAGAGTTAAAAGAACACTTGAAATGCTACTCGCTCGCCACGTATCACTCCCTGTAAATATTTCTGTGGACTTGTGGCAAAGGGTCGAGTAACGCACAAAGATATGGATAAGACTGATCTGAAGCAAAAAATCCTGATACCATTATTGCGGCCATTGATGTGATTATGCTACAAATGACAAGGTAAGAAATCGATTGCGGTTTTGATGTGGTTTATGCAACTAATGTTGCTCACCATGAGGTGGGTCAAATGAGGTGAAACCCAATATCCTCTCCTCATTTTGCAATAAGTTACACACATTTATCTGTTCATTGTTTTGGGAATTTTTTAAATAATAAAGAGATTTTATGGATGCCCTTCATAGCGAGCTTTGGTCTATGGTCGATGTGTACCAAAATAAATCTGACAAAGTCCTTGTTTTTTTGCGAACTGAGAAAGCTCTGGTCTTTGGTGTGAGAGAAAACTTACAGATTACTTGTACTTATGCAAAAAGCTTTGCTGTTCCCCAGATATGTTTGCATATTGCTAAAGCTAAAAATGGCCTTTTGAACAAGATCAAAACCTCAATACCGTTCTACTCATTGACTGATTGAAGTCGTTCTGCAAGACATGGAAGTTATTAACTATAGTGATTAGTGCTCCAGCCGGCCATCGTCTTCCGTCCTTTAAATATTAGAATATTTTCTTCAAAATAACTTGTCGTAAGGTAACTACAGCGTAATTACGAAATTTTAGTAAAGACCCAGCTGCAAATTGAACGTCACTTCATGAAGTTGACGACTACACAGTTGCCAATCATGTGTCAGTTTTTCGAAATTGCTTGTTATACACAATAAAGCTTGAAATGCTTACAAAATTGCAAAGGAAAGGACTGTATCAAAATGATGATTCACTATTGCTTTCTATTTGCTCTTGAAAAAAAGTGATGTTCTTGAATCATAGTATGGAAACTTTAATCTCGTATGAATATTATGTTGTAACTGTGACAAAAACTCTTCAAAAAATGTGATTGAAAATTTAAGAACGTTTATATAATCATTGAATTCATTACGTTCATCAAGGCAATTAAATCTGATGCTTTTCCTAAATTGTTAAGGGCATTTCGTATTGTTCATTTTCACATGGAACGTTTTTAGTACAACTTTAATTTAATCGTGGCGTTTACAAACCATCATTTAAATATTGCAAAACTTAAATTTTAATGAGCATCAACTAGCAGTCCTAATGATACTGTAAATTGAAGCAACGCCTAGCAATCACCCAACGTGAAATCTTTTCGATCTTCCCGATCGTTTGTGCTACAAAATCGCTTGTCTACCACTTTATTAATCACTTGGATTTACTCTGAAAAATTCTAAGTTGTAAATGATGTTTTTGCGTATGTGAGGGGTGTGGCAGTGCTATGGAAATATGATGAATGTGATGCATCACTAGCTTTTGTTTGAACTCACTACTAGTTAAGCTCCGAATTTTTGTGTATTTTGTTAATAGAAAGAGTAGCGTCTTCGGTCGTTCCACAAAAGTCATAGTTGTGGCAATGGATGCAACTTGAAACTAAAAACATGGCTAACTTAAGTATCATTTCCTTTCAAAAAATTAAAGAAAGTATAAAAATCGATTTAATGACAGATTGTAACGGATTCCCAAAAACATTTTGTATTAAGAACTCCAAATTCAAAAACTTTTGAGCAGTCGCAAAAATATTTTTTCTGAGAAATTAGTTTGACTCAATACTTTCACCCTCGATTGGTTTCCTGAAAAGACGCTGCGATTTGTGATGTCATGCGGTTTGTGATGTCATCAAAGCATACATGCCACAATGAGTTTTTGATCGTTCTACAATGCAAAAAAGTGTGGAAGCTTTTTAGGAGATATGCTTCAATTCTGAATTCCAAGTTCTGGTTGCAAATACGATTATTCTGTACCCTTCGTTTTTCGAATTGTTCTTAGAATTTTGATGTTGCTACAGTCGTCTAGTAAAACAACTGTGAAACGTTATATTACAGTTGCTTCCCAAATACGATGCGGATTCTTGAAAGTAGAAATATCTTCGTGAAAAGCACCGTCAAACTGATACCATGGGTTGAGAACGCGCCATGACAATTGATAGGCTAGCTTCGAATCCCGCTCGGGTCATACCGAACACTTGAAAATTGGTACTTGCAGCTGGTCCATTCTCACGCTCGGCGTTAATGTGTGGGTACAATGAAAAGGTTCACATGTGGTGCTGCCGTTGGTTTCAATGCGGTATCAAGTGAAAAACTGGCCGCGTGACCCTTACGCAAGCAAGGGGAGATGAGCGCCGCTGACCATTCACAACACTAATCAAGCAGATGATTCTAATTGGAACTGAGAACGCTTAGGTCATAACAACTTCTCGAATGCAATGGTTGTGTTTCGTTACCTCAGATTACGGACTGGCATCGATTTTGAATCAAATAAATGGTCATTTTATTTTTTATCACGTAGTTGGATCTACTGCTGTCGCCCCAAGCCACATCCATCAGTGAGATTGTTTCACTTGAATCAAATTTGAACCACACGCCCAGGGATGTTTAGTTCAACCTATCCTGGATTTTTTGTATTTATGTTTTGATCAATCTAACCCAAACGTTATGCTGAGCACTTTTGACGATTGTACCTGCGCTGTACACTCACAGTCTCTAAAGTCTAATGAGACTTAACAGTTGCACTATTGTTTAAATACTGAGCCATTTGAAACCAGAAATGCTTTTTACTTGTCACCTTTTAAGTGGCAAAATCGTTTTATCCTAAAATAAACTGAAAAATTTAAATTTACTGATGCTAAGCTCTTCGTTCCTATATTTACGTGATAAAGGAGACCAATGCACTTCCAAACCAAGCGGTGAACATTGACTATAAGGAAAACGTCATAATTGAAAGATTTAAGCCATGCTTACAAATTAACGAGCGTTCATCATCAAATTAAATAAAAAATTTCTTTAGCATAACCTGGTACTTTTCAGTAAGTTTACAAGGATTTAAAATAGCTAATGTGTAACAGCAACACAAAACCGACAAGCTGCTCTCATCGATATACCAACTTTTTGATATCTCATATTTGGGACAGGCTTTCTTCAAGGGGGAACGAACTTCTTCTAATAGCACTTTGCAGCTGTCCTGATAGATTTGATGTGGTTTATTTTTTCAGATCACTGTAAAAACACTTACATTCATTTTCTTAGAATTTAACTACTTTCATCACTCGTGTACTCGTTAATAGCAGCAAACGGTAAAAAATCTAGTCATCAGATCAAGGTGCTTCGCAAAAACAAATAAGTCGTAATTTTGTTTTTCGTCACTTTCATTCCAAAACCCTATTCGCAACAGATAAAATTGGTTGTGAATTCTGCAGCAGAGTATTGTTTAGGCAAAGCAAGCGTATGTATTTGAGCGTATGGACTCACGTATACAAATCAGTTCTATTTCACTTCAGTGATCTATGGAAATGCGATTACATTTTCTTGGCTCCAAAAACCTCTGGCGTAGCTTGCCAAAGAAATTTGGTTAAAATACTACTGCGTGAAATATGAAATGTTGTTTTCGGGTTTCAGAACCTTCAGTAACGTTTTACTTAGAAAAAACGTTTAAGATAATAATGAAAGCGGTTGAATATTTGAGCGAAGCAGCATTTGGTTAAAGTGTTCTCTGCTATGAACAGTTTCTGATCTTCCCAAATCATTTTTAACACTTTATGAAACCTGCATGAATTGACATTAAGATGAGGTCATTTGTAGACTTCATTGCTTTCCTTACCTCGTTGCTTGCAATCAGAGAATGTACTTAAAGAATTACAGCCATAGCGAAACCTAAGTTGAAAAGAACTGAATGTACCTGGCTAAACAGCATATTTAAACTAGCACTACGAACATAATCACTGGTTTCATCTGCCACGTCAACATTTTTTAGTCACAAGCGTCACAGACTTGCAAATATGAACGTTGCAACCTGCACAGTCTTTCTTATTGGTCTGATGGCACTTTTGTATTTCACTAAAAATCTCTAGAAGCGATGTTCAATATCCCAGGTGATGCTTCCCACTATGATCGCCTTCACGAAGATCTGTTTTTGTCACGAGCTCCCCGCAGTTTCCTGGTTAATTGCTTTTGGTAAGCGCCAATTATCGGTTGTCTGATTTGTCATTTCTCATGAATTAACTAAGCGGCCAGTAATTACTTCAGGTGAGTGAACATATTAGTATCCTCATAATGTAGCACTTGAAAGTAAGTGATGAAAAAGTAGGCATCATGATAACTTAATTTCCGAAGCTTCAGACCGCTGTGGTTTCTGGCTGGTGATTCATCTTAACACGGCCAAAAATTGCACTTCTGATTTAGAACTCTTCACCAGTTTAATGCAATCTTATCCCCATTTCATCTGAGTGCACCGTCATTACGAACTATTGAACTTTTTTAACCAAGGTGGTGACTTTCTCTATTTACTGTAGTTTGTTACTATCCGAAACTACAACATACGGCCAGGAAAAACAACTAGAGATAAAATAAACCTGCACTTTAACCAAGTTTCAAATTACCACAGAGGTAAAGCCAGAACAGTCAAATTTGCGCGCAAAGAATTTTACTATAGGCGATTGATCTCGGGTCAAGTACGAATTTTCAAACCTGCAATTGTAAGTAACAGGTGAAATGATGGAAAATTACAGCAAGACTTCTGCAGTTTCAAACACGTGTTAAAGCTATTAAAGAACGCCGATTTTTTATTAGAGCACACACCAAGACTTATACATTGTCATTACCCAACTAAAAGATATTACGCTTACATCACCGAAATAAAAATTTAAGCTATCGTCGATAGTGGAGCGAACACATTAACTATATTTGCAAACGCATGCTGCTGTTGGCCACTGAAACTAAGAGAATCCTTTGTGTATATTGTAGGCGCTGTTTTGAATGAGTCAGCACGTTCTGTTCAGTCGTGCATAAATGTTACCAAAATTTGTTTCACTTGCCATTAACGCTCATTAAGCAAAAAATTAATTTGAAGATCATAATATTTTTTATGCACAATAACTTGTTTGCAGGTATAACGACTAGTAACATGTTACAATACCATCCGCCCATAGCTGAAAAGACTAAAAATGTGACTCAAAATCTACTAACAGGTACCGGGAAGATCAACAAGTGTTAAAACGGTCTAATAAGCTTATCTTCGAAATTTATATGGTGGATTGTACACAACATTGCGACAATTACACGTTCAAAACAAGGATCGTTTCTATGGTAATTACATATAAATGTAGTGAAAAGAAAACGGATTGATCTACTTCTTGTTTGAAAGAGAATGCTTCTAAATAGCTCAACTTTGGGCGTTCTAATTACTTCTATTTGTTTGTGCGATAGAGGAATATCGCAGCGTATATTATAAAAGCTGGAAAAATATTATCTCAACGTCAACGTATTTTAACTCGGTACGGAGATTTCCAATTGCGAATGTAATCAGCCAGTTAAACACGTGCGGCAAATCGGCTGAATTTTGTTAGGCATAACCGTACGGAAGTGCAAGAAATAGGGAAATGAGATTTTGGCCACCTGACCCAAAAGTCTCAACAACCACATGTTTGCATCGTTCTCGAATGACAGAAAAACGTGTTTGGTGAACTCCTATGAAAAATAAATAAGAACAATTTTGGGATCAGGCCCAGCCCTAATTGACTGAAAGTCATTTGTTTGTTTTCATATCCGACCTGACTGTTGTTACTGCTGCGGGTTTCTGCGTCACATCCGAACAACACCTCTTCGGCAACGCGGAACACGTCTTTTTTGCCATTCCTCTTCGCCAATTCTTGCAAGATTGTTTCAGCATGTAAACCAAGTGGCCAAGCCATTTGAACCATAAACAACAATCGAACTGTGAATAGCATCGAATGAACAATGATATTTTAAGGAGAAGATCAGACGATTACTTATTTTACGTATTTTTTCAGTTTCACAAACGTTAGGCGCCAGGTTACAGTTAGAAACCGCAAAGCTAATCCAAAAATGACATACATTCGTCTCTTTGCAAAATGGTATTTGTTGAAATGTAGAAATAATTACCTCCTTTTTTTGTCAATTTTGTGTTTGATGTACCAAAGGCCTTGACCGCAAGGAGTTGTCATTCACTTGAAATAAATCTGGAACATTCCGGGCAGTTAGTTTTTATGCTTGCTGATAAAACGTATATGCAAATTATTACTCAAACGCCTCATGAACACAAGCACAAGTATCAATTTTCGAGTGAATGGATCCAGTGAAAACGGATATCATTGAAAGTAGTCCATTCGTCATCAGTTGTGCTGTGAGGTCAATGCGGCGGAGTCACTACGTGAACGATTTTGGTGTGCTGTCGTGGTTCTTGTCCGGTTGCAAAATGGCAAGAAACTCTCAGGAAATGATTACATGCTCTGGAAATGAGGCACTTAAGAATGTATTGTATATAGCAAGCTTTTCCTGAATAGCTGGCCATGAAGATTAATTTAATTGGATTAATGACTTGGATCGTTGGAAACATTTATCATCTGCTTTCTTTGCAGATTTGTTGAAGAGCTTGTTTCGAAAAGTGCTTCGAAGTTTTTGTGTTTGTTTTATTAACACGACGTCTTTGTTAGANCTCATTTGCTCATCCAAAATATCTCATTTACCTACTATTTTGTTTTATTTCTTGAGAAATTAGTGTTTTGTACTTGACTGCNAATGAATAAATTGATGTGTAAAAACTGCTTTTGAGGGATCCACAACACGTTTTCGAAACANGTAAAAGCAATTCGAAAAAAATAAATAAAGCCGAAAATGTNTAATGTAGCAATCANATAGCATGATCAATGCTTTCATGGTTNACGTTTATGATGTGAATTGTCGATATGGCGACATTTGAAATGATACACAACAGTTTGAAATGTCTTCAGCANCAATGTGAACAGAAAAAAGATTTTGAAAAGCATCATTTCAAATGTCGCCATATCAACTATTCACATCCTAAACGTGAACCATGAAAGCATGTTCAGAAAATCGTTGGTGTTAGCGTCTATCGTTCGAACACTCTCATTTTAAGTCTACACTTACAGTAGGTCAAAATTGCTGTCGAAGCATCTGAAATCTGGATAATCACAAGTGCTGTTCGCCCCCTTGCGCCCCCTGGTTGCGGGTCTGTTTGCTTGTTCTACGCACCATCCTTAACATGGTGACCACCTGTTTTCTTCTAACATTGTATATCTCTTTGTTACAGTGAATAGTTGTTCAGATGCAGGATGAAGATGCATCGTAGTAAAAGCAAAATAGTTTTTTCAGCAGTGCCAGCTCATAGAAATCCAGACATTGTGCGCTGGATGACTGGTTGCTGCAAAAAGGTTTTTATTTACAAAACAATTGCACCAGTAAAAACATGTGAACCTTCCAATGAAAAGATAGCTGGAAAACAGCTGTAGATGTGTATTGTTGACATTGGCACCTTTTTCATGAAAGGGCAATTTGCATCAGACTAGATTTAATGTGAAAAATCCTAAAAAAATTCAAGAATTTCCTTCCTTTTTTGGAAGAACTAAGACAAATTTGCTATATTCTTTTGGTTTCGCGTTAAATGAGGTCGTTTCTAGAAACTTCGTAAAAGCCGAAACTGTTTTGCAACATTTGCCCTGCAGAAAATGAGTTTTACAGCCCGGGGCTATACAACAGTTACAACTCATCACGATCCGTTGCTAATGTGCGGGCAGAAACGAATCACCTTAGACAACCAGCTGCACCTGTTTTTACAGTCCGGTAATGAGACGTCTGTTTAATCTTTCATGGCAAAAATATTTTTTCACTACCTTCTATCTTTTCCAACAAGCTCCGTGGCGCCGGGTGTTGAGTAGAAGTAAAATATTTGCATTCGTTCATTGGCTAGCAAATGTGATAGGGAAATAATTTTATTTTTGCTTCAGGAAAGGTTTTGAACATTATCATACAAGTGCTTCCAAACGTCAGAAAATGACAGTTTGTATTTTTTGTTTTTTTATCAAATATCCTCCACATTCGGTTCGCCCACTTTTTACTTCATCTACGTATCTATGTAAATCACTTTTTTATGAATTTCTCATGTGCATAGTCTCTTCGTTTGTCTGAGGTGAGGTACTCGTATAAATGGCGTACAAAGAAAAAATACCAACAGCATAGCTAAACATCAATTTAAGTGATTGATGTTGACTTTATTTTAGAAACACAAACGTTGAAATAACTAAATGCAAAATTTTCGTAATATACTTCTGGTTTCTGAAGTTAATTATCACAAATTTTTAGAGCTGAAAATTAAGAGGCAAACGACGAGAGTAACAGCTTCATAATTTCATACATGGTTATCTTCGTTTCTATAGCATCGAAATGCAAAACTGTGATAGGAATGTCGCATGTCCATTCTAGATCTCAGCATACATCATTCGATACAGATAGTATTTTTACATCAAGCTGAGCGCGGAAATCACGTCTTTTTACACACGTTTAAGTTATTTGTTTTCAACACTTTAAACGAAGGTGCATTGGAGAAAATTTGTGCAGCGCGATACTAGTGCGCAAATACGTAGAATTGCTATTTTTGGGAAGCTTCAAACTAGAGATCAATGAAATACAGATCAATTACTGCAGAAAAAAATAAAATTTGAAAATAATGTTGATTTCTTTTTTATACTAAAGGCACTTTTGCCAAAAAATTCAAATGATGTTACGTCCTAACTGGAACGTATAGAAAGCTTCTCAATGTTTCTTCGAAAACCCTTGGCAAACATCGATTTAATGCTTCCTGTGGAAATAAGTTGTTTAACTTGAAAGATTATTGCGTAGTTTTATGCAATTACACGCAGAAAATGTTGAAAATATTAAAAAATGTCAGCGACACTGTTCATCCACAACTGAAGGCTGGTTGCAAACCAAGTAACTCGACGGATAAATCGTTCACTAACGCAGAGGCACACTTAGGCTAATTACAGATTGTACTGATGATTCATATTATAGATGTCACTACCTCTACAGCGACTGTCCAATTATTGGCGACACTTTTGCAATTACAGTCTGTAGCAGGTTATCCCCAACTGTCCCATACCATGACATAAAATGATCAGTGATCTGATTAAAGGACTGAAAAAGACGTATCTGGTATTTCTGTATGCTATACTGAACCACTGTGCTTCACAAGGCACACGTTAAAGCAACTTTGAGACAATAAAAGGTTTCCAGCCGTATGCATGGTTTGCTAATGGATTTGGTCTTCAACAAAGGGATTCAACATTAAGAAATCAACATTATTTGCAAATTTTATGTTCCTATTTTTCTTCGAGTAAACCCGTCACATCCCGTCACAGAAAAACAGAGCAAACGTGTACGTTTTCCAGCTTTCTCGTACAGTCTAATAGCAAACGAATCACATAATCGTAATCACGTTGAGCTGACAGAAGATTTCCTTGTGTTATGCAAACATTTATTCGTAATAGTCAGCATACTACAGTTTCTGAACCGCAATATTTCAGTTTCTGCCATCAACAGGAAGTGTTCATCGAGCACTGAGAAGGAACTGATTAACGTGGGCGAAAAAATCGTATCAGGGGTCCAACAAAACAGTGATAAGCTGATGCTTTGAAACAAACAAATGGAATGTGATCCAAAAAGCGTATTTAAAGATTCTACACCACAAATAGAAGATGCCGCAAACCAACGAGAAAAACTGAGATAAGAATCGAGATGCAACAAACTTTCTCTCAGTAACGCTTTTCAGCGAGGTGGTTAAGCATTGCAGCACAAAAATATCAAATGTGCGTTAGAGGCTGTTACTGGGTTTAAAATTCTCTTTAAATGTTTTGAATACGGAGTGAAAGCCATTTAGTTCCCAGTGAAGATATGAAATGTTGCACTTTTTCGTCACGTAAAGACGGCGCACCGCGTGTTGTTGAAAATTGTCACCGCATAATTTCGGCGTATTGTATAACGTCTTCACTCCCATACGCAACGCCGCAGAGTCATGTATACAGTAAATGGCCGCAATGAGGAACCTTCAATTACGTACCGCGTGAAAATATACGATCTTATATTGAATCGTTGCAAAGCGTATTTCATACGAATTATGTTTGCAAAGATGGTGTCTTGGATCTTATTTACTGGTTGTAGCGCTTTCTGTATTTCCAACGTTTAAGCGCTTCCAGTAGTCCAATACACGAAAAATTGGTTGATGTCCTTTCCCCTCTGTGGGGTGACTGCGCTGGCATTGTCTGTTACAAGCCTGTAGCTAGGTTCTAAGGTTTGGGGCAAAGTAAAATTACAGAAAAAAAATTTTTTTTGTATAATAGATGTTTTAAGGGGGGGGGCAAGAGTCTTTATTACACGTCTAAAGCACTTTCTAGGCACAACAAAATTCGGAGGGCACAAAAAATTGGGGGCGACTGCCCTCGAATTCCCCCCTGTGGCTATAGGCCAGGTCTTTTACAGGAAATAACAACTAGCTTAACAAGGCGTGTGCTTTTGGCCGTGCAGACGAATGTCAGCTGCTAAATTACACTTGACACTAAGTAAAAAACATTTATGTTTTTGACCCCTGCTTAAGTAATTTATTTATAATCCTACATACATTCGCAGTTCTACTACTGCATCATGTTTGAGGGTTGCAATACTGATCTAAATTTTCAAATGGAATGAACCTTTGGCAGCAAGCAACTATGAAGGTATTGTTGGTAAATAATTATTCAAGTGAATTTTAGTTTGTGTAACTGAAGCAAATGTTGCAGTGTTGATTATCTCGATCTACAGTAGCAACTAGCAAGATGGGTGTGATCATGGACGTCAGCAGAAATTTTTCCAGGGGTGGCAACGCCAATATTTTGCTTATCTTTTGCAGGTTGGCGACGATGCAATGTTAATGGACTTTCAGAAAATGCTTTACCCTTTCTACACCACAATATAAATGCCCTATATTACGGCAACAGTCACACAAAATACGCTTCGTTGGCAGCAATAGCCAGATACATTACGATACGTTATACAATAATCCTGCATAGACGTATTCTAACAAGCCACCCAGTTTCATACTGTGTGAAAAGAAGCCTGCATAAGTGTAGTTTGATTAAGGTATTCACTCCGCCACATAGGCTTAGCGGGGAGGACAAAAGGGCCATGCCTACCCAAAATTTCCAGAATATCTTAACATTTTGTGTTTCGAGAAACGGTGTATCAAAACAAATACTGTTGCTCGCTTGAATTCAAAATATTTTCCCCCAAAAAAAATTTTGTGATGGCTACGTTACTGCTCATGCACATCTCCACAGATTCATTCTTGCTTCTTTTCACACAGTATAAAACTACGTTGCTTACTGCCATCAACAGTCACTTTATCGCTGCATTACCTGCCAAGATGGTTTCGTTCAACAGTAACATGGGGCAAAACACCTACTGTACTGCCGTAACTTGAAGCGTATCTTCGAAGATTTGTTGCCATGTTATTGTTACGCAAGAAAGACTAACAGTAGAACGATCCGTTCGTAAGTTTCGCAACCTGCCTCTGTAGACAGATGAGTGGACATGAGTAATCTGCAAGCTTATCAGTACATGATACAGGAACAGTGAACCTGGCTCTTGTGCAAAGTGAGTTTTATACCGGCAAATAAACTGTCCTTGAGTAATGCCTTCCGTATGTTGTCATCTTCTTTCGCAACCAGAGAACCACTCCTAAAATCGGCGTCTATTTTCCATGTTTGGGTTATGTTATATCAAGCGGCTGTCAATATTATGTAAATACTTAAGTGCGCTTGTATGTGTGTGTTTGTATATTTCTTCTTTCTGCGTGTTTCAATATAGCTTATCTGTTCTTGAATACGTTGCTGCCGCGGTCCAGTTCTACTTGGAGAATGTCAACAACAACTGCAGAAGAAGTAGTTGAATCTTGGCATGAAGAAAATATCTCTCAAAGCGAACTCCTCACGATCCCTGGAGTCTGTATTACGGCCAGAATCAATAATCCGTTATTGTTATGGGTGTGAGCGGACACAGAAAGGGTTATGCAACACGAAGAGGTTTTCCTTTCAGTCGGGTTTTTCCTTTCCTTTTTGTATGGAACCCTGCGGTCCATGACAATTGAACGTTATGGCCATTGGTTTCCGGCATGAGAACATCCTCACAGTTTGGTCATTAATCCCACAATCTGTACATCGGACTGCGACAACACGTCTTGCGGTCGGTACAACCCTTCATCATGGAACTCTTGTCAATCTCAGCTAACGTAAGCGGGACCTGATTCGATAAGCTCTATTTTTTCGGTTCCCCGGCGTGTCCTGTCTTGGAGAGTACGTCTGGCGCAATGAACTTAGTACCGCCAAATAAATAAATAAATCTATATATCTATCTATTTTGCAACAATAAAATCAGTTAATCGGGATTAAGCTGTTGACTTCAGATTTTCTAGAAGTTTTTGATCTTAGTCCCAATGTGCCCGGGGGAACATATGCCCGTTTTCCCCCCTCCCCTGCAGACACCCATGGTTATGGTTTTATACATAAAAATGGAGAGAAAAATGTATGTACTGACAAAATAAAACTATGAAAACCGTGTTGTCTAGTTATATGCAGCACTTCTTCCCTAGCTCGTAACAATATAACTGTGCGGTTTCGGTCAGATATATCAACAACAAATGTGGCGCTGTACTGATAAAAGTTTTATGTCTACAACATCTGTAGCTCCCAGTGTTTCCGATTTATGATAGACAAATTAATTAATAAACGAAATGGTGAAGTTGCCTTTAGTGGCATAAATGTCTAGCAAAATGTGTTTGATTCTTTGTTTTATGTATCTAACATGCAGTTCGGAGGGTATTCAAATATGGATCAGGAAGAGCTTGGCCTGGTTGTGTTTGGTAACTTAGGATTCTCCAAAAAATCTTTTGAAAATTCAGAACCTTACAGAACCTTAGAGTAAATTGTCTAACAGCCCATTGCGGGTGGCAAAACTATTTGTTTCTCAGTTTCTTACAAAGATCAACGGTTGTTATATTTGCACTGCGCAAGCTGTAATCCAATTTCCGAAGCAATTGTTTTGGATTGCAATTGTTTTAAACCTCATGCCTGTGAGGAAGCGCCTGACTTTTGCGTTGAAGACTCAAAGTGGATTGCAAGAGGAGCGATATCTTTATCTTAGCTTTAACTGCAGATATTCAAACCTGCGTGATTTTGGCAAAACAGCGACCAATCTAAACAATACAAGTGTGGTTCCTAATAGGGTTTAGCATGAATTTTCAAAGGCTCAAATTTGAAACTGCACTTTGAAATCTCAAACACATTTTCTTTTGAACGTCATAAAAAAACTCAGCGCAGCTTCGAACTGCAATTTCCGTCCCCTCAAAGGAAACAAAGATACATACAGAAAATGTTGTTAAAATGCAGCTTATTGTCTGCAATAGTCGAAAGACATACATATGATCATCAAATTGCATCATTGCTAAATCTGTGCATGCTTTCAACACGTCGGTGTTTTGTTACGTATGAGGAAACACCGATTTTAGCTTACTGCAGGTGCTTTTTCTCGACGTATGTCGTCACAGTTATGTAGGTCGAAAAGATGAAGAAACAAAAGAACGTATGTTTATTTTCCACTCTTGGAAAGTAGCTTAATGCAGCCGTTGTCTTGTATTGCATAGCGTGTTAGCACAGCCCTTACCTGCAGTATAACAACAGTAGTGCCCAGTAGGGAAATGGATGCAGAGGCAGTAGGTGGATGCAGAGGAAGTAGGTGTTTCCGAGACTAGGCATACCTGTTTGTTGCTCGTTTCTTGCATCTTCACCATGTAGACTGTAATGTTTGCACATGAAGGAACACCATACGAACATCTGAATAAGAAAGCTAATCATGTTATCAAATTCAAAATTTCCATATCTTCGTTATTTAGTTCAGACAGGATGATGCCGAAAATAGTTACTTTCACTTGGGAAGGTAACGACTTAAGCATCAATTTCTAATGCAGACAAGGCATTTTTCTTATATGGGGTATGGTACTTGAATTCGCAAAAAAGTTCTTGCTGGACCAGATTCTTATAGAGTAGTTTACAGAAAATACTAAGCTCTGTTGTTACTTCTTCGTTGTGCGTTTGCACCGTGTTTGATACTCTAACAACAGTAAATTTCAAGACTTACATCAGTAACCGTCAAAATTCTTTCAATACAAGTCGGAACAATAGTCGACACACATCAAGACAAAGGATAGGGCCTGGTGCGATTTTGAATAGTTGTAGAACCGCGTGCAAATCTTTACGCACCGCCACTGAGGCCACTGGCAAGAAAGGGGAACCCCAAGTCAAGTTGAGGGGCTAGTAAAGAATTCGTTAACACAAGGTGAGGTAAAAGTGAAAAGTGTGAAATGCGAGATTTTCCAGTCAAAGCTCAATAGGAGCAGGAAGTTTCCATGTAAAATCTACAGCAAATAGGTAATTTGGCCTTGGTCAACTGTCTGCCCTCAACCAAACAGTTTCTGAATGAACGCATCATTGTACAAACGTGTACGTCACAAATGTAAAAATGAAATTTAACTTTTGCTAACACACAACGATTAAACCACTTAATTAAAACATTAAAATGATAACATTAAAATTTAACAAAATGCAATACAAAGCAAACAAAACTTTCATTGGATACGTAATGCCACGCTTTCGTCACGGAAGCCATAATGCACTGAATGTTGCACCTTTTGTATTTACTTGTTGGCCGAGTTATACTTGTGTTTTTCATTTAGGAAGTCGAAAGGTTTGATCACCATTATTTTTTTCCAAATTACAACACATTGTCGAGCTTCTTTGCTTTCATCGAAAGAAACAGATGTCTTCGTTTCTAACCACGTCCAGGATGATGATTTCAACTTTCAACACTACTTCATCAAATGTTACGCTGCAGTAAGAGACCTCACTTTTCATTTGTAATTTGATTTTGCAATGATTGTTTGGAATCTGCAAGCAGCTTCAGGAAATTTCATTGGGCAAAAACGTGCTTTATCATAAGCTTCGTTGTCATAAGCTTATATTGCTTTTATTCGAATGGCTTAGCACAAGAAAATAAGGTACTTGTTAAAAAGTGTTACTGTATAATATTGCAAAGTGTTCAGAATCTGTTTATTCCGCTTTTCACAAACTACGCAAAGCTTTCATTTAAGTGGTAAAGCGCGTATCCCAAAGAGATGGAATGAATTTCTGTTATAACACTGTGCAATACTCAGAATCAGTTTCTTCTGCAAATCTTATTTTCAGGCCTTATGTGCGTCCTTTCGATCAAACTGGAATAATATTCTCAGCCTTACTTCTACTCACGTTTCTAGTGATTGGATTGGTCGGAAATGTTTTGACAATCATAGTCATTTCAACAAATGCTAAATTAAAGTAAGTTACTCAGTACATTTCAATATTTTGAAAGACATCGGTCGTAGCATTCTTTAACAGTGATAAAAATGAAGGAGAAATGTTCCTCGATAACCATTCAATATTTTTTTTCGAGTAACGCTTATTAAGTTGCTTAATATTTCGTTAAAACAGGTAGCATGTTTTCTTTTCAACTGATGCACAATCACATTTCTTGAGACATGCAAAAACCTTAACTGTTTCACAAGGTAAATGATTTGGATGAATTGAAAAGACAGCAGCAGCCGAGTTGAAGTCACTGGTGGAAGCTGCAGAACCAACCGTTTGCTTTATTGCAGACAGCTTGGTACTGCTTCCATCTTCTGATCGCAGCCTTCATCGTGCCCTTTATCAGTTTTCTGATGCGTGCTACCCTGCACGAAAAAAATCAGCACTCAAAACCAGGGTTGTGGATTAGGAAGTAAAATTTCCAACTTCGATTCCCGACGCCGACTCCTTAACATAACGTTAATGAAGTTTGGCTAGCAACAATTTTGTAGCAACTAGCAATCAATCGAAATGTTGGTGCACAGCATGGATTCCCTGTTTTAATAAAAGGTTTAAAAGAAATTGCACTTTTTCAGCGGGCACGAATTAGGATTCCTAACGTAGGAGTGGATGTTAAAAAATATTTCCGTTGGATTTCCGGAGTCGCTGTCGGATGAAAAAATCCGACTCCGCCTTTGGTGTTCTTAGGAATCCGACTCCACCCAAAAACCTCTGACTCCTTGGTACTCCGACTCCGCAACACTGCTGAAAACATCGAGTTAATGTGTCTATCGGGAAATATATGCTGCATGAGAGCGGGAATACACTACAGCAGGTGGGGACGGTCAGAGTAATAGAGTTTTATTCACAAGTGAGGGATAAGGGAACAACGAGGTTTATACACGGATTGGTAATGCAAACGCAGTTCTGCGTGAACTTTATCGCTCTGTGGCGACACAACGGAAACCTTTCAAATACCGCTAAAATGTCAGTTTTTAAATTGATCTTTGTTCTGATTCCCACCTATGGTCATGCGTCTTGTGTAACGAGTGATAGAAAACTATCCCAACTGCAGGCTTAGGATTTTTGCGAAGATTTGTGACCATGTGCACAGCAGTGAAATTGATTAAGCCGAGAATATCGTGCCGCTTCAACACCGAATCAAGAGAACTCAGGTACGTTAGTTCAACCATGTGTCAAGAATTTTCCAGGAAAGATTGGCGAGGCAAGTTCACCCGAACGGGAAAGCGGCACAGAGGTCGTCCAAGGACCAGTTGGCGTGACTACAGCTCCGACCTTGGTGTGGAGCCAGCAGAATTATCTGAGACTGCTAAAACCTTAATGGTCGATGGTGGATTCTCAGAACTGCTACCCCCACGGAACTCCCCAGGGAAAAAGCGGATATGACAATGAATTATTAAACGAACTTTTATGATGAGCAAAACCCGGAAAGAGTCAGTTTTAAGAAGATGTTCACAACACGTATAAGCAAGAAATGATCTTTACTTGGAAAGGAAGTGTAACGTTTGATTCAAATGTGTTTTGTTTCATGTCGTTAAGCAGTCCAAATGAACTGTCGTAAAATTCAATCAACTTTGTTTATTTTGCAGAAATATTTTCATGCACTTCATTCTTTCGCTCTGTGTATCGGATCTTATATCAACTTTGATAAGTTGGTTGTTCCTGTATCGACGAACTTGGGGCTTTGACACGTGGAAGCCAGTTCCGGACGTGTTTTGCAAAGTAAGTCAATTGGGGTGGATTTGCAGCTTATCAGCACGGTGCCACCTGAAGCTCACACATTTTGTAACATCCGTGCTCGAATCTCACGGCATTTCGTTTTCAGTCCTGATTAAGGTAGTTGCATCAACGATCGAAACGTTGGCAAGTTTTTAACATATTTTTATGTTTTCAGCGCTAGTAGAGCCTGATCAAAGTTTTGTTTGTCGAAGTCCTGGCGTCTCCAAAAGATGACCTTTTTGATCCCTTTATGATGAGGATTGCGCCGATTACTTTGATGTTTTTGGTTCTGTTTTGTGAAGCTAATTTTGTGTTTAGTTTAGCCCTGCTTAAATGGTCGATGTGGTGAAAGACCAAAAATACTTTTACATCGAAGTATAAGACCCTTTCATTGTCACTGCCAGTGCAATTGTTTGCGCCAGGTACAGTTGCCCAACTATCAAAACGCCCCTCGTTTTTTCGATATCCTGGCACTTTGCAATGATTTCATTTTCTTGTTGCAAATTCTCAATTACCGCCCAACAAACTTAACTCTCCCCTTGCTTACAAGGGAATGCTTCACAGCGGACCAGTGACGTAACTGATTGGTGGCAAGGGTGCGAACCGCCCTCATTCAAGCTAAATTCAAAAACTGGGCCCCCAATTGACTCATATTCCACTTTTAATATTCCTTCTTTTTCCAGTATAATGTCGTTTTATGGGGTTATCTGGATCATTTTCAGGTGTATTAAGCGTTTATTATAGCCATCCACATCCGGATTCACTATCATTTCTCAGGTTATTTTATGATTGTTAGCTAATAGGCCCTTTCAGCTAGGTTTCCCCACTGGTTCAAACCTTTAGTAACGCCACTGCAGCGGTCCTTCATGAATGTAACGACGTCGCGCACGATTACGTGGGTTTTTGCAAAGATGCTGTGTGACATGACACATTCATCATCATCATCACCATCACTTGCTTTTTATTCAAAAACACTTGAAAACGTTTTATCAAAAATTTTTTTCAAAATTTTGTCTACAGCTCGCTCTCAAGTTATAAAACACTAAAGTCCTCAACTCCTACATCGGATCACGTGAAATTCTTAGCATAATGAGCACGGTTCTCGTGTTTGAGCGAAAACGATAAACTGCATTGGATACAAACAACATATTGCAAACGTTCCGATAACTCCTGTTATCATCATCAGTGCATTGCACATTGGATAGTTCAGTGCATTGGATAGTTCAGTAAAAAAGGTTTTTCAAAAAATACACGGCTGCTTGAATTGAAAGGTGACTTTCAATTCTGGTTCAACTTCTCAGCACGGTCCCATCACTTCCGTATATGTATTCAAGCAAGCATGTTTCGCGTAAAAACCCACACACGTATCTTTCCGGTGATGTCAATCACGAGGAAGTTACTGTATATCGAATAGGTGGTCAGAATTCAGAAGGCGTGGGTTTCATTCGGTGAACACGAGACACGCAGCTTCTTTTCCTGTCGTTATGTCAATGCTTTCAAAATTTTCTGAACAAAATGTTGCACACGCGTGTTCCATTAAAATGGTAATTTTGTTTAATGCCATGGCATTCGATCTCTTTTTCCTACAAACACAAAACTTGAGAAGAGAATCAATACTTACGAATAAATCTCTATACATGCAGCATTTTTGATTGCAACCATACAGCATTTCCATAATTCTCATTAAAAAGGATACCCAGCAAACCACCCGCTCTGGGGAAAACTCATCGGCAGTGTGTTCCAAATATTTGTTAATCTTTGTGTAACTCATTGAAATCACCAGTTTTTCTGAAATTTCAACAGGGTGTGTAGAAAAATCTCAAGATTTAATGTTTTATGTTTCATGGGTTGACCTTTGATATATTCATTCATATTCATTTGGGAGAGCAATTGCAACACTGCAGGCAATGCATTGTGATAAACACGATCTTGCATATAAATCTGGACTATGTACAATATCATCTCAATCAGCGGTACACAAAATATTGTAAGCATAGAAATAACATGGCTATGTTTCGCCCAGGGTAACTAAGATGACCATGTGGATTTCTAGTTAGGTCCCACAATTTCCTTATTGTGATAAACGGTCATGTTCATGTTGCATACACAAGGCACAACGAAGTTCAGACTTATTTGCGCAAACTAAGAGCGGTTAATATTGGTTCAAGAGGTAAAACGTCTATATATTTGGAATGGATAAAATGGCTGTACTTTTCAACTTGGATCCAAAGACACCCAAATCATAAAGCCCACGTCAGCAAACAATTTTCCCCGGAAGCCAATCTTTTCCTAGGAACTACACTATATTAATATTCTTGATATGATTTTTGTCTAGGTTTATACGGACTTATCTTGTCCATAGTGAATCACCTATTGAATGCTGGCGGAACACAGCTATACTTGAGCTGATGCATCGTTTTTGATATTTGCAACTTCAAAATGCTAAAATGTACAAATCTAAACCTTTCAAGTGTTTTTAAATATTTCCTCTATACCAGGCGTACCCAAATTTCTCTAACCGTCTACCTCTTCAGTATTTCGACAGATGAGCATGTCCACCTAAAATTTCGTTATATGGCGTAGATCGACTTTTTCCCAAATAATTTACCGTGACTAAAATATGCAATGATTTTTTAAAATAATTATAACTGATATATGTATGATTATTTGAAATAAAACAATATAGAAATTTATTTCCCTTCTATTGCTAACTATGAATGTATCACTTCAGATAGGTAAATGCACCCTTAGGGGTATATGTACTCCAGGTAGGAAACCCCTGCTCCATGGGAACCAAATTGTGATTGATTTTATCATTTTATTTTGAAATGTTTTTATTGATTTTAGAAGGTATGATGAAGCTGATCCCAATTAATTATGGCGTACTACACATGAGAATAAATTAGATATATATAATTTTGAGGAACTAGTTGGAACGTAATGCTTAATTCACGAAAGAACCCCAAATCCTTGAAATATTTGTTTTGTTACTTGGGCTATGTTTAAGTTCCAATATATCCTCTTAGTACAACTCCAAAGTTTTAACATTGTCAAATTTTGACATGCCATGTTTGTTAATGTTAACGTTCACGTCCACGTCAGAGATCAGAGATTATTTGTTGTTGTGTAATCGTCACACAAAGAGTATTGTTGTAATTGTAGATAGCTTATTGTGCTTCACTTAGTTATCACTATTACATACTTCCTGTTCAACCCTCTTTTTTAAATCAAAATCCTATTTTGCTGAAAAAGAAAGAGCTATGTCGCCCGCAAATAAAGTTGATTTTAATTTGAGACATGTGTAGGAGAAATCCTGGCACTGACGTTGAGCCCTGTGGTGCACCAGAAGTTACACTAAACGTTTGTGATTGAATACCTTCAATACGTGAGAATCTCTGATTGATTAGCGAAGTAGTTTTCAAGTAACTTTAATGGCAATCCTCTAATACCGTATTGGTTTTCTAACTTACCTAAAAGTTTTTAATAATGGTTCAGTGTATCGAAGCCTTTGGAAAGATTCAGAAAACGTTACTAATCTCTTATCAAGCAGTGGTCTTAGATTTCTTTGAATGTTAATCCAGTGGGTGTCCCTTCTCCAAATATGTGCTGAATTGGAGATAACAACTCATTTGTATGAATTACCTTGTTTGCTGCTGATAGTGCAGACACCAGTCGATAATTAGAACATCATTCCTTTGATCCTGACTTGTGCATTGTAATAATTTGTGTTATCCTAAATCATCAGGGAACTCACTTTCAAGAATACACAAGTTAAAGGGTTCTGAAGAGAAATTGCTCACAGTTGCATCAGCCAGTTTGAGAAACTTGATTATAATGTCGTTCATAGATGCTGCTTTTTAGCTTCTAAATTACTTATGATTTTTTAACGTTGGATGGGCTAGTGGGAAATAAGATGAAAGATGTCGGAATTTTTTATGAATAAAAAGTATTCGCTGGTTCGGCCAGAATTGTTTTTTTCGATCTGGTTAGGTAATTTTACTCCAATGGATGCGAAATAATTTATCAATGTGTTTATATCTCAGAGTCATCAATGCAGTTCATGACCCTAGTTTCTTTTGCATCTTTTTGATGGCTGTTGTTCGTTTCTTTACTTTGTTGGGTTTACAGTATCAATTTCCATGACAGTAGGCCATAGTTTATTTCGGTCATTATTTGTTTGCGCTATCTGGTTTCTGAAATGAATACTCTTAACAATATGAACTGTGCAGTTGAGCTTGTTCGTATCATTTTGATATTGCCCTACTTATGACTATCAGATTTACCTAAATATTGCATTTTATGAACGAAATTGTTTTCACTGTATTGCTTGCAATATCAAGCATACAAAACGGTTTTCAATTCAATAGAAAAGTTTTTTCTGCTATAGTCTGTTTGAATGCAGTCCGAAGAGATTGGTATGCGTAGGTTAGCATGAAAATTCCATAACAAAAACAAATGCATAACAAATTGAAAATGTTGCAAAAGATTCAAAGAAAAGGTTGTTTCAAACTTTTGAAATCGCTTATTACATCCACATAGACAAAAAATTTGCTGATCGATTCCTTGCTTATACCCCTTGCGGATATTGCTTCCTTCAGTAGAATGCATCCACATACGTTGGAATCCCTCAATTTGATTATTGTGAATAAAGCTTGTTATATCACAAACGAATCCTGTTTCCCTGCATTGCTATTTGGTATAGCTTATATAGGGAAAACATCGACCAATCACTCAAAACCATTGTCCCACAGGGGCAGGCGGGCTTCTATACGGGGGGTCGACCGAAAACCGGGACACGCTGGTAACACAGGACATCTAGGATGGCTTTACGGCTAAGAAGAAAGCGGGTGCTGTGTTTGTCGACCCACAGCAGCCTACCACACGGCATGGCCTCGTGGACCCACCGGCAAGGTGCTGTGATTGCGACCTGACAGACGCATGGTCCGCATGATCATGGAGATGGTTAGTAATCGCCGGGTCACGTTTTCCACCGGAAATGGCAAACGGAGAAAGCTAAGACGCCTCACGAACGGCGTACAACAGGGGTCTGTCCCGGCATGCCTTATCTCCAACATCTACATTTCTGACCTGCCCACCACCGTCTCCAGGAATTACGCATATGCCATATGCTGACGATCTAGCTGTCATACATGCTGATGGTGACTGTCAGGCAGTGGAAGGGGTGCTGAGCAAGGATAGGGCAACCGTAGGTGAATGCCTCCAGACTTGGAAGCTAAAGCGTAGCACTATACGAACGATGTGGGCAGCCTTCCATCTTAACAAAAAGTAATGTAAATGTGAGCAAAAAGTCAACTACAACAAAGAATTTCTACCTTTTTGCCCCTAGCCTAAATCCCTCGGAGAAATGTTGGACAGGTCGAAACTATTGGACATAGTTCAAAAAATCTGGGCCCCTCTCAGAAAACTCTTCGCCCCTCTTGGTGTCCCAAGCTGGTTATGGGCCTGTCTATACATTTAGCCTGATTTCTTGTAATGCCACGACAATGGTGACCAACCAATTAAATAGATATTTATTCCGTAACTCTTTTACTTTGTGCATGTGCTGAATGCATGGATTCGCAAGTCAATTGATTTGCGTGAGTTTAAACAAACCCACAATGCATCAATATTTTCATCCAAGTGCAAAACATTTGCTTTACAGGTACGTATCACCTAGTTTATCTAGAGATTCTTATCGTGTTAATGCAGGTTAAACTTGGTACTTTTTTGCCAATTCACCGTTGTGAGGTTTGATTTCTGTTTAATCTCAAATATATTTTCGTGTCAAATTCAAACATAACTCTTAGAATGGAACTTTTGACATGAATTTCATCTAGTAAAATTTGATGTTAAAAAGAAAAGCAAAGCACGATTGATGTTGCTTTCAAAAGACCTCTGAAAAACAAGATGGGAAATCTGCATTTATAAAACTTCACTTCTGCGTTGACCGCATGAATATATTGGTTTCACACCAAGCTGTCCCCCACATTTTGCAACAAAATTGCGCCCATGCTCGCAGGCATCCAACCTGCTGAGCTTCGTCGCAATGGAGCCAAACTGTCCCCAGCACACCGTGCCATGGAGCCTGGATACCTGTTCCACTAAGCGCTCACCTGCCCACCGAGTGGTAATGCACAGAATCTCAAATCGAGAAACCCATTTGTACACGACCCAGAGCAACTCATCACTTCATCTGACAACAACAATATATGGGCGGCGCTCTGGGGCGGATCACCGATGGAATAGAAAGTGGTTGGACAACCTTACAAGACTCTGCAGTTTCATCCCCGACACTGGCACCCACCCTACTTAAATGTCCCTTTCAGGAACCGCGTGGGTCCGCCTTAACTGCCTCACACCAGTGCCAGTCGTTTCCACTCCTACTTGTACAGATGGGGTATGACCTCCTCTGCATCCTGTGAGTGTGGCGCAGAAAAATAAACCGTTGACCATGTTGTCCTCGAATGTCCAATCCATCGACCTGCTCATGGACTGCTCGGCCTGGCTGTTCTGGAAAATGAGACAATCGAATGGCTGCTCAACACCTGCCCCGAGATCAGGTGTGGCTAAGCAGTTCACAGCAATGACTCGCTCAAAAGAAAAATCCATTTTCTACAAATGTGCAGTGTTTCAATGTTTCTTAGTTCATGCTGCCGGTTTGTGGGGTTTTACCNCAACCGTTCTTGCAAACAGATTCGCAAGGTTTAAAACTTTAATTTTGTATCGAAGAAAGTTTAGGTTGTATGATGGTGCTGGCGACCACTTGTGCTGGAATCGGCTGAGCTACTTTTTTTAACCATGTCGTAGACACACATTTCCATGTGCATTTTGGTCTTTTGTTTCTATTCACGTCTGCTTATAATTTTCTACAGTTTGTGTCAAATTTACTTGCATATATTCTGTGGAAAGTTCGATGCAATTATGATTTTTTCAGTTTGTACAGACGTTTTAGTTAACGTTGCAAATTTGTTGACTTGGTCCACCAAGCAATTGTTCTTGGTATTTCATGCAGTAGATTTTTTGTTAGAATTAACTGACATTTTTGGGTCTGTTTTCATTTTCGGGGCTTGTGGTTGAAAAACTACCAAAACCATCGACCGCTCTGTTCCATAGGGGGTGGGGACTAAAAACGTTGTTTATCTTGTTCCATAAAAGTGACTGACATGGTGATGCTGACAAACGTGATAGCGGAAAGAGCATTTGAAGTATGAAAATCTGCAGCCCTCATGTCGAAAAAGTCAAAAATCAAATTTCGGGAGAATTTCGGACGTTAAATGGATTCCAGTAACTGACAGCAAACAAAGTGTTTTCGAAAATAATCTGGCGTCTCCACTGCCACAAATGTAATGTTGCTAGATTCACCAAAGGCCAAAATAATGTTTAGTATTTCAAATATTTTTCAAACCCAGTCTCTATCAAACCTACGGACATACGTGGTACATTTGGGTGAGGAAAATGTCAGCACTGCACTCGAAGTGATCCTAGCTGTCAAACATTGAAGTCAGTTATGATGAAATGAATTGCTCAAGCCTTGAATTGAGGAGTTCTTTGGCTGACTCGTTTCAGCAAGTGGCTTGATTTTCTACAGGGACACCACCGAAAGATTACCAAACTGGGGTGATCATCCCTACGCACAAGAACTGAGACAGGAGTGGATTGAAGTAACTACCGGGGTATATATCTCTATTTGACCTCCCCGTAAAAGTGCATGCCAATGCCTCTAAAAGGGATAGCGCAAAATAATTGAACGAAAATGGAGGATTCGCTGTCTGAGTCAATTAGGGTTTTACTTTTGAAAGCTGCAAGATCAACGGTATACTTTCTACGGACGACTTCGTACTACTTGAATTCTCTGAACAGTGTCCCTAACATGCGCTTCATTGTATTTCTCCTGCAAGCGACCAAATGGGAATAAAATTAGAATAAGGACTGATGTATCATATCTCTCCATAAATCCAATGCATTAAAGCTGCACGTAAGTGGCAATAAATTGCAGCACGCAGAGAAGATCAAGCAACTTGAGTTCTTATTCACGAGTGACGAATGAAGACAGAACAAGGAGAATGATGCGCGGATTGGTAAAAGTAAACGCAGGTCTGCCCGAGCTTGTTCACTCTGTGGTCAAGAAACCAGTGCTTCCAAAATCCAAACGTGTAAAGCTGTTAATTTTCAAATCGGCCTTTGTTCTGATCTTCACTTTAGGTCATGAATCTTGGATAGTGACTGAAAGAGCGCTATCCCAAGTACAAGCGGCAGAGGTGGGAGGTTTACGAAGAGTTCACGGTGAGACACTTGGCGACAAATTGTGCAGCTGTGAAATTCATAAATCCCTGTATGTCGAGCCACTTCACCTTAGATATGTCAGCTGGACGGTGCGGCCAATATGCCCAAATGTTCCAGGAAACACTTGGGTGTCCTGCTGTCCTACGGGAAAGCAACCTGGATGCATCGGCGCCGGAAAGATTTTTCCTGTGAGGAGGCAATAGTACATTTTCCCAGGGATACCCAGAAACTTTTTTCCAGGTAAAGCCAACAGTGGTGAAGTTCACTTCAGTATCATCGAAATTGAGAGAAAAATGGTTTTCTACAACACACGTAAGAGCAAAACATCATATTTTGAAATCCAGCAGGAGTCCAAGGCCGGTCATACCACCAATTCCGACATCCATGCCGAGATGTCGTCCAAACACCAGATGACGTGGCTACATATTCAACCTGGCTTGGTATGTTTTTGGTATGTTTTTGGCCTGGCTTGGTATGTTTTTTCTTGGTATGTCTTTGGCCAGCACAACTATCTGAGATTGCTGAAAACCGTGAGGTATTTGGATTCCTCTTAGGATTGCTGCCCCACGAACGTACCCAGAGAAAATCCGAGTATCAAAATGAATGAATGTGTTTTTGATGTTCGATTGTTCGTTTATTCATATTTTCACAATTCATTCGTTGTAAAATTTTTTTGAGAACGTCACACACAAAGATGTCCACAGCTTCGGAGTATCATAGACCCTATACACTGGAGTGACATTGGACAGGTCGCTCAATTATCGCAGACACAGTGAGGCACTTCGCAAAAATCTGACATCACACGTCGCACTCTTGAGGTGGATCGCTGACAGTGGCCGGAGTGCTGGAGCAACAACGTTGCGAACAGCCACCTTAAACTTGGCAGATTTAACCACAGAGTACTGCGCTCCTGTTTGGTATGGCAGTGCTCACACCTGCCTCATTGACCCTGCCAACAACAACGCTTTGCGAATTGTGACAGGATGGCTCTGTCCTGCACCAGCAGACAACCTTCCTATCATCGCAGGCATCCAACCTGCTGAGCTTCGTCGCAATGGAGCCAAACTGTCCCTAGCACCCCGTTCCATGGAGCCTGGATACCTGCTCCACTGAGCGCTCACTTGTCCACCGAGTGGTAATGCACGAAATCTCAAATCGAGAAACTCATTTGTGCCGCCGCATAACAACTTTTAGGTCATCTGACAACAACAATATACGTTCGGCGCTCTGGGGCGGATCACCGATGGAATAGAAAGTGATTGGACAACCCTATAAGACTCTGCACTTTCATCCCCAACACCGGCACCAACCCTACTGGATTGACCCTTCCGAGAACAGAGTGGGTCCGGCTTAACTGCCCCCACTGGTGTCGGACGTTTCCACTCCTACTTGTACAGATGGGGTATGATCTCCTCTGCGGCCTGTGAGTGTGGCGCAGAAGAACAAACCGTCAACCATGTTGTCGTCGAATGTCCAATCCATCGACCTGTTCATCGACTGCACGGCCCGACGAGGAGACAATCGAATGGCTGCTCAACACCTGCCCAGAGATTAGGTGCGGCCAGACAGTGGATTGAAAGAACTGGCTGAAATCACGGGGAAGAAGATCGGTTGGCCGGCGCGGTCGTTAAAGGGAGACAAATGTTGCCAATGTGCTACATTTCAAAGAGTTGTGATGTTTATAACCTGAAAAACATCGTTTGTGAGTGAAATAGGTTTGCACATGACATTGCTGCGACCAGAAATGTTAAAAAAATTTATAAAAATGCAAGAATTTCCAGCTAGGGCTGCAGTCACTAGTCATTTTTGCTGGATGTTGCGCTACAGATGGTGGGGTATTTTAATGTTGCAATTTTAATGAAAATACACATCAATTAATTAATGGCACGGATATTTGAGGAGGAGCAGTCTCCGCAACCTTTCCCTGGACGCGACACTGTTTAAAAACAGTGAACTCAATAATCGCATATTTTAAAGAGAAACATTAATCAAGTGGAAATGTCAGTGTTCTACGGCCAGAAAAAAGTTTTTCTTCATCTCAAAACACACCCTTATCGCTCTCCGGTGTCAAGCGAATTTCTAACGTCTGCCCGATATTTCTGATGTAATGCTCTGTGTCAATTTTTTGACATCTCTAAGAAAAGGAATGTAATCTCACGATGGAGTTTTGATGTCTTTTACGAAAGTAAAAGCTTTTGATTAAACGTCGGATACTCCACCATAAGGGACGGTTTGGGAATATCTAACCACTGAAAGCAATATTGGACTGAGAGGTAATTTAGTTTTCTTTTTCTTACCCGAACTTTAACTTAACCCACAAAGCTAAACCTTAACCGTAAACCTAACTCCCAACCCTAAACCCCAACCCTAACCGCCAAACCTAACCCCCAAACCTGAACCCCAACCCTACATGATGCAAACGCACTGGCCTTCAAGGTTGATTGAATTAACTATCTTCGGAATATGTACTCCTATTCTACAAGCAGCAACAAAAGAGCTTAGAACACTTTGCCTACCAAATGCATAGCAGAATTTAAAAAAACATAAGCATGTAAACGCATATGTTGCCTGTTATTTTTGTTTGACAAGAAAAATTTTCACGCAAGTTTAATTTTTCTCGATTTGATCTTTCGAAAATGTCAATTCAGCACAAAACCAAATGTTCTTTTTCATGAACAAACGTAAAGTTGTGGAAATTGTGGTTTTCCGTTATAATATTTTTTGCATGATTTCTTCATTCAACATTCATCAATAATACTGTGTATTTCATTAGATGTAGACTTTCCATAATTTCTAAGGCTTAAACCGGGACAAATTGAAAACAATGAATGAAATGATGTGAAAAGGAATCCAAACTGCACTGCTAGCCTGTCACATTACTCTGCATTAAGTCACGTTCTAGCTTACTTTCAGCATAAAATGATTCAAAATTAACTGAAATTTATCCCACCTTCTTAAAGCATACAAAATGACTTCTAACTGCAGCAGTTGCTGTAGTTCCATTGAAGACAATGGAAAAATGACGCAACAACAAGCCCCCAATTTTACAAATGGCCATTGAGCGGAATTATTTCATAACAATGCATCATCAGGCTGGAGTTCATTTTGAAAATTTCACTGAAGTGAAATTCCG
>JGI24159J19872_10000346_pt1 | contig 38762 bp, 25 predicted proteins | sample Ectturendosymbi4_FD_19872 | JGI IMG/M metagenome (IMG submission 19872) | reverse complement strand
GTCTTGTACTACGTTCTGTATTGTCTGTTTTTATCAACCTGCGTTCTGCAGAGTGTGTGTGTTCATACTATGGACTTCGTGTCTGCTCATAAACAAAATTAAATCAATCCACGTTTAGGTGCTTGTAGTCCAGTACGTTTGCGTTGCGCGCAGAAAGTCTGTGGCGTTCCCAACCAACTCTGGTTGATTTTCGCAAGACGCGTCATCCAGTAGTGGCAGCGGCCTGCTGTCGTCCTTCAACTTCAACGCTCTGGTCTGTCTCGCTTTGCTTTGAATAATTCGTTCCTCTCTTCGCCAATCACCTGCCATTACAGTGCGGTGTTCATTGTCTCTGCAAGTGACTGATCGATCTGCCGGTGCGTCACGGCGGTGGAGGTCTGCTATGACACCCTTGTGTTTGCTTGGTAACCGGAATTTAGAGTCTAGAGAAGAGGTGCCTTTCCACGAAAGCTTTGCTTTTGCTTTGTCTAATGTGTGAAAAGCGTTGGTAGATCTAGATTGTTTTGCAAATGCCTTGTGACGTTGGTGTGCTTCTGGAAGACAACAAAGAAGAGGATTTCTGCTATTTAACAAGCGTTGTTTCAGTCTTAATAAAGAACACTGGCGTTGTTCGGTTTGCCAGATAGCAGACGACATTGTTGTTTCGGCCAGCACTCTGTTGCTACATACTGAGTTCTTGGAGAATTGAATTCGAGCTTTGAAGCTAATACCTCAATCGAGCTGACCTTTAGCAAAGCGTGAACCGTGACTGCCTAGACCCACTGCAACTTTTTCACGGATTGTAACACTGAAAGATCGCAAGGTTACCATGAAACGAACTTAAGAATGCGTTTAAGCTTAAAGCACCTTAGCTACATTGGCATCATAGCTGCATTGCTACGTCACACCGCCGTATCACCCGAAAATACGCTGCGTTTCCAGCACCTTCATCTCCGCACCACTTGGCAGTTGTTGTCCACGACCGTTGGTTAACGCGGTCTGTGCGTATCGATGCATTGCATATCATGCGGTCTGGTTCGTTTGTTGATTTTCTATGGGTCGCATGTGCATTGTTCTTGGTGCGTTGCGGGACAGCTGGTCGTATCATCGGTCATGTGCTGGAATACAATTTTCAAGTTTCCAATTCGAACCACCAGCGATCAATCGCACGACGGTCGAGTCTGGCGTTCGGTGCAGATCCTCGCCAGTACTTGACCCTTGCTGCAAAGAAAAACTGACGTCAGTGATAACGTGTAACGCAAATGTCGCTGCGCCGTCTCCGGGGGCAGCGAGCAAGCTGAAGCTCATCCAGATTTGAGTGCTGCAGACGCGTGAGCAAATGGGTGTCTCGGTAACCACTCGCGCAACCAGGGTCCTGTTTGTCCATGTGTGGGGTTTTGTTGCTAGGATCGTATCTACAGAAAGCGAGAATGTTCAGCAACTGTGAGCCTGTTTTGTGGACATGGACGTTTTCCGACCCACTGAACTCTAGAGTGACTATGTGCTGCATAGGTTGAGCATACGCAAGCACACTCTGGATCACAGCATGGCTGGATCGGCTGTGGCGAAGTAGAAGAAATATATACGTGATGTAGTCTTGATAAGATATCTGGTAAAACCAGGTAAGTGAACTGCTTCCAAATGTATCGATGATTTGGATGAACAAACTTGTTGGGGCTGGATGAACGCGTTGTTGCGAAAACCGTGCACTCAGTTGGGCAAGGCACAAACTTGATTTTACAAAAATGTGAAAGGAATTCTGCTGCTTAGTACCAAGCTCTAGCACACTGACGTAACAGCTTTTTGCGAACCAACCACGCACGAGTTTGATCGCCAGTATCCGCTCAATGTCGAAGCGTCAGGGCTCTCGTTTTACAAAACCCTGTACTATTATTCACAAGGGATAAGCAACAAACAGATTGTCTAAGCTGCAATTGACCCAAGCACACCTGAAGCTTCAAACTGTGCGCCTCGGACGACGAAAACATCTCATTTCTTTTTGTTCCATGAGAAAACAACCCGCAGCGGTAGATAGTAAGCATTATACACTCGCATCTTTTACTGGTCAGTTGTATTGGGGCGGGGCCGGATGCGGCAGGAAAGATGTTCTTCCTAGACCTAACACACGTCCCGGTTTGGCCGGGACCGACCGGGACAAACCGGGACAGAAGTCCAGCCTGATGATGAATTGTTATGAAATAAATCCGCTCAATGGCCATTTGTAAAATTGGGGTCTTATTGCTGCGTCATTTTCCCATTGCCTTCAATGGGACTACAACAACTGCTGCAGTTAGAAGCCATTTTGTATGCTTTGAGAAGGCAGGAAATTTTCTGTTAGTTGCCAAGCTCGGGCCTTTGGCAGCACGTCAGGTTATTTCGTTCATGGTTTTGAATTTGTCCCGGTTTAAGCGTAAGAAATTATGGTAAGTCTAGTTCTTCCTCCCAGTTGAAGTTCGCTCAATGCACACTTGTGTGCTTTGTGTAAGATGTATGCTTGGCAGTAATCAAAAGTAGTATTTTTATTTCGAGTTTCGGTATAGTGCTTTATTTTTTGTTTCTACTTCATTTTTTAAAGAAAATGTAGCATTGCGATCGAAAAGTTTCCCCTTCAAACAACCGTTTTGTTGGCAATGACCAGTCACTAAATGCGACCAGTTGCGTTTCGGCCCGGTTGTGATTGCATACGGAAAGTTGTGTGGCATCGCTCTGAATAAATATTTCACAGACCATGCCGATTGCGCAGCAGCAATTGTAATTAAAACGGGTGTTACGTCAGGTGGCTTCCTATGCACCGTGGTTACGGGCATGTCAGTAACCTATGCTTCATCCATACCTTTTGTTTATAATGATGTATTTGTTACCATTTGAATCGAAATCGCTGATGCAATTCCTTTCGACACATCGTTGTTTTTGTAAAAGCCAAACGATTTTTGTAGTTTCGGCATTGCAGCTGCCTGGCGCGCTTCGTCAAGTTTTTCGAGCTGAGGCTGTTGGGAAATAACGCCCAGTCTTGCTTGTCGATCGCAAAGCGTCGCAGTTTCGCATGAGCCAGTACAGCATGAGCTGAGCACAGCACGCAATTCAGGCCCGCAGCAAGCTTGACCGATTTTCAAGTTCAAAGCGTCGCGCTGTAAAAAGTGCAGAGCAGTGGCGCGTGATCGACCTGCATGTTACCCAATTTAGCTTAATTGTGATGGAAAGTCGTTTTTGAAATGTCGTCCCATCTGGGGAGCCGAGGTGTTTGCTGGTTGCCGAATGCCCATGTTCTTGCTTGTTGGTGATGAGACACGAGAATGTCGACGGCGCGAGTTTGTATCTGGAAAAATAGTTCGGGTGTGCATTGCGTGTAGTCGCCGTCAAGGAAGAAGCTCAGCGCCTAAATACTCAGGTCTTCTTACAATCTGCGTAGTTCCAGAAACTGAGTACCGTATGACACAGTTAAGCGATCCTTTTTGAGAAAGACGATCCTTCAATTTTTTGTCATTGGCTTAGTTGCCACTAGGGCAGGTTTTTTTAAGGAAAATGTTAGGAACCCGGTTTGGATCTGTAGGGACCCGATTTTTTCTGATTTTAGGGACCCGATGATAATTTTCTCTGATTCTAGGGACCCGAATCGGGTCCCTAAAACACCTTAAAAAACCTGCACTAGGGAATCATTAAGACATGTCTGAGATCTTTCGCCCTATGCCTATGGTTTCACCAAATTATAGTCTCCTGTTGTCAGCTTTCGTAGCGTTTTAAGTTGGTGTCTGCTTGGATTGGTATTCGTTTGCACTGCGTAGGTGTGATTGAAAATACGATGGGCGAGCATTTGATATACTGGTAAATTGACGCAGTTGTGTTTTGCTGCTTTTTTGAGCAGAAAGTTTGCTATGCCTTTCAACAACCAAACTCGCCACTCTTTAAAGATAAAAAATTATCTTGCGGGCGTTAGCGGCATGAAAATTCTGCCTTGTTAGCTTAGTCGCATGGTATGAAAAATTTTGTCGCTGTGGCAGAAAACCTTCTGGGCAACTGCCTTTACAAAGACCATTTGTCCCATGCTGCAGCACAGTCACTCAAACGTTTTTCCTTCACTTTCATACTCGCTTTTCCTCTGAGGAGGATCGCGGGCAGAAGCCCTAGGACTCGAAATACCTCACAGTTTTCGATCATGTTTGTTTTCCCATACGATATTTATAGAAATGTTTGGCGGTAACCTAGATCAAAATCTATAAGTCCTTTTACAGTCAAGGTATATTTCACCTATTGATTGGGCATCATCGTATTCCAATAGAATCTCCAAGAAGGACCAAGAGCATGCGTTGGAAGGTTTACGCAGGGTTATCTGCAAGTGGCGAGCTACGGATGTAGGCAAACCATAAGCTAGAATGTAATTGACCTGCCAAGAACGAGAAAAACTGCGTACTGTGCAGTACTAACGCAAGCGCCGTGGGAAACACAGTCGTCGACCAATCAACATGAGATGTTCCCAGGGAACCTGTAGTTGCATGTGCAGGACCGTCTTCGCATAGCTTCGCTCAATTTTTGCGTTTATTTTTGGTGTTTCAGTCTTTTGGGAAAGTTATGATGATTTTCTTGAGTCGCAAAGTGACTGTTGCTCCCCATCGTGTGTCATGTGACACGCACGTGTCGCAATTGCACTCGACTGCTTGATCATGATCGCCTTATCTTGATTCGGATTGCGGACACACCATTTACGGTGGAGTGTTTTGCAACGCGTGCCGTTCACCTTACTCTCGCTACGGATCAGTGGATAGGAACGAGCAGTGCAAAGTTCTGACGGAGTTTTGTTACGTCATCCAATCCGCGTTGAAATTGTCAGAAGCTGAAGAGGCGCACAGACATCGCCGGTGTTGCTGCTTGTGAAGAAGGTCGGTTTGAATCACGCTGCAGAGACGTTCTCATTGTTTCCGTTTCTGGACCTTGCTGTTGCTCCTATAGGCGATGGAAACGCGTATTTGTAGGTCTTGTGTTTTACGTTATTACGATGTTCTACCTACCTAGGTTGTTAGCAGTCATGCAGAAGATCGCAGTGTCCTTCCAAAACGACCGTGTGAAGTGCCAGTCGTTACGAATACGAAAGCTTAATGCATCGTATTAAGTTACTATTGGCGGGGAAACTTGGTTGACTTGTGAATCGTCTTTTGGATCCTGTTAAACCTTCGTTTTTTTACTCAACCATGTGTCATTCAATCGATTACGAGTCGTATCGTAAACAATGGAAGAAAGGTTTATTTTTGCCAGTTGCTGCTGTTCTGCTCTGGAAGAGCAAGCAGGAGGCTTTACTCATTGTAGCAGAATCAACCGGAAGTTTTTGAAAACGTTTTGCCTGCTCAGTGCACTGTATGAAGCGTTTGGCTTGCACTGAACACGTAGATCTTCCTTGATGCGACAATATTGGCGTCTTAATCGATCCGGGTTTGTAGTTGTTGAATCGCGTAGTTCTGCTTTTCATTTAAAATGTGAAGGCAATGTCATTTGACCGGTTGCCACTGCTGCCCAAGTACTTATTTCTGCTTCCAGCTTGTTGCCGCTTGCAAAAACAGCATTAGCGCTGCTGAGCGATTGTTTTACCTTCAAGGCTAAAGCTTAACGTCCTGCCCTAAGGTGTCTGTCAATGAAATTTGTTTTTATCATTTGGTCGGAGCATCTAAACTTAGTTTTCACTCCAACATACGCTGAATCTTTCATAGTTGTCATACCATGACTCCCACAATGCGTTTAAAATTGAGCGTCCCTCGTCGCAACAGTCAGACCCCGTTCATAATAGCACTGTGACCTGGTTTTGTGTTTGCCTCCACGTTGTGAATAGTTCTAGAAAACGTGGAACTAGGTTGGTTCCATTGGATGTGGTAGCTCTTTCATCGTTGGCTGCAAGTCTTGGAGGAGAGTGTTGAGCAAGTACTTGGCGAAATCTTTGCAATCTGCGGCCACCCGTCGTTTTATACAAATCAGCATTTCAGCCCTATTGACCGTGGTATGATTTTTTTCGTGTTTAAAAATGGCAATTAATATCTGGACGATTGGTGTGCAGTGCTCGTTACACGACTAACAGTCAAACTCTGATGTCTTTGCTTTGTCAGTATTTGAACTGAAATCAACTCCGCTTCAGCACCTGGTACTGTATTGGCTTCACTACGGCAACGCCAAGTTGTCTTGTTTTATAAGCCATGGTTTGCTAGTCAACCGAAAACTACCAAGCGAGGGGCTTGCTAAATCAATATTTTCACTCTTACTTGCGGCCTGCTTTAATCGATCGCACGAATGTGGGTTGTCGAATCTGTCGCCGAAGACACGAACGTTTATATGCTCACTCAGGGTAAATTGTGCTGCCCGGTTCCATCGGGCGACCTGCAAAAGAGCTGCGCGTTATATCGATGCGTGTAGTGCTCAGGCCCGTCGCCAGGATTTAGCAGCAGGGGGGCCAAACGTGAAATAGGGTGCCGGGCACCACTGCCCCCCCCTCTGGCAACGGCCCTGGCAGTGCTTCTTCGGCGCTGTTCGCTGAACTGACTGCGGCATCAATTAGCCAGGTTCCGTGTTTTCCCTTTGAGCGCGTTTTCACAAAACCTGTTCTCTCCGTCATCGAAGTGTAATTGTCGTCATCTAGGTTGGATTGTTGAGGTGCAGGTAAGTTTTGCTGTGCTATTGTAGAGAAACAGGAAATAAGCGCGGACTTGACCCTGTGAAGGTTTGGGGTGGCCAGATTACATCCACTGTAACTTCAACAGGAAATGCAGACCAGTGTTTCGCCCCGAGTAGTGTTTTCGCAGTTCCGTGAAAGCCGCAGAAGCACCACAAGTAAACCATAATGCAAAATTGCTATGCCAAAAAGGTTGTGGCAGGCTCGCTGATACGGTTGCTTGCTGCATAGTCAGAATCTCCAATGTCGCGAAACGGCGCTGTAGGCTTTATTTATGTGCAGCACGCTCGCAGTTGTCATCACGTACGAGTATGTGCCAACGCGTCGTCCTCAGGTACACAGCTAAGCTGGCAATTGTCAGCGGATGAAGCATGCCTGGCTTTTGTGGTAATCGTATTGCTGCGAGCTTCAAAAACTTAGTTTCATTTTTTTTCGCCTTTGGATGTATTAAATCTTGTCCTGGTGCGAGATCGTGTTTTAGATTGAGAGCCTCTGGCAGCTTGCAGTCTACAGGTCGCTCAAGTGCGTTGGTCACGCTTCAAGCATTTTCGGCAATTACTTCTACGCTCCAATTTCGTTCGGTTGGCGACGGACTGGAACCACTTGTGAAGGTGCATCGTCAACACGCGCTTCTTGGGGTTTAAGAAACCGAACGGTCACGGTTTTATGTGCAGCGTCAGTCTCTTACGAGCGATCTGAGTTTTTTCGGAAAATTTATCCTTAGCGATTGCGCTGAATGCTTGTTGTAACATCGGAAAATTAGTTTAGTGTTTTAGTAAGCGTTTTTGCTTGATGTTCAGGTTTGGGTGTGCTGGGAGGTGCTGTTGTCATTCTCTGAAAGCTAGTTGACCATTTCATGCACTTCCGTTTCAGTGGTTAAACTGTATTGTCTTAATGTGGCCACAGATCAATAAAGAAAAAGACAGCGGTGAGATTTAGACAAAACGGATTTAACTTGGCATGGATATCATCCACTTGCTGTTTCAGTTGTATAGTCCTTGGTCCGATCGCTAGTACAACCAGACATCGTTTTAAGCCTGAAACAGGTTTTCAGCAGGACTGACTAGTCCAGGCTATCCCTTACATATGTTTGTATTTGTAGTTATATAGGCAGTAATGCTAAAATTGGTAGCAAAGCAAACATGATCGTTTGGAAAATCCTGTATATTATCCTGTTCGCTCTTGTTAACTGAGATAATTGCGTCTATGAATCTGTAATCATGTCTGCACTTGGCGCCGTCAGTTGGCATGCCGAGTTGCGAACGCTGCAAACATAGATCGGGTACGCTGTAGTTTTTGTAGTACCTTGGATCGTGTGGATAAAAAAACTGTTGAGTTCAAGATAACGCTAAATATCTTAGCACCTTGTGTTGTACAGCGTTGTGCTTAGCAACTGCACTGGAGGTCTTGTTGTGAGCATGGGAAATAGGTTTTCAAACAAGCACAGTCCATCGAAAAAAGACAAGCATCTAGAAGCGCCTGACGCAGACGTTGAGGAAGTAACACAGAAAGATGCAAAAAGTGGGTCGAACAAGGATGAAGGCTCCAGCGTCAAGCGATCGGAAAGTTTCGGCAGCGCAATAAGGCGATCTTTTCGCAAAAGGAATCCTTTCAGGAAAAAATCGAGTCATCACAAAGAGAAAAACGGCAGCGCTGTAGAAGAGGAAACGAACGGAACTTTTAATCAGCCGAAGATCGTAATAACCTCACCTAGCGACGCGGAGGCGTCGATTGAGTCGGACAGTCCGAAAAAGAAGATAACAGTGTCTCCTGAACCGACTGGAGGGCTGCGCGATGCAGGCGGTGAGCCGCAAGATGCTTGCGGTTCCGCAGTAGAGGATGGAGTGACCGATGATTCCGTTGCCTCGCTGGAGAAACGCGACCAACATGACGACGAATCCCGCGCGAATGACACCGAATTAGAAACTGCCTCGGAGTGTCCGGCGGAATCATTGGAGCTGGAAAACGACAGCATGACGTTGGATTTAACTATTGACATCATGGACGCCATGCCTATCGGCGTAAGGTCGGATCGACTGCTCAGCAAAGAAGACGACGATACGGTCGTTGCTGCCGACGCAGCCACCGAAAGCTCAGAAGCTCTGCTCTCCAGCAGCGATGTCGTGATTGACAGCACGCGCGGACCTGTGCGCGTTGAAGAAAGTTACGCTGAACCGGAAGAAAAATCCGCGGACGTGGAATACGTTCATTCACCGCAAGAAGAAAGCTTTGAAAAAGACACGGAAACAATAGCTGAGATCGAAAGTACTCCGCAGGAGCAAGATGAATCTGAACTGACCAAAGACGCTGTTGTCGCTGATGCACCCCAGGAAGAAGAATCTCACGTTAGAGATGATATTGTTCACGAACAAACAGCGGTGCTGACTGACGAACAGGTACGTCAAGCATGCTTCGTTAGATAGTGTGTTGTGCTTTACTGACGTTCGACTTCAACTGGAAGTGAGTTGGAGAACACGTCCCTGAAAATAAATCGGTTGTGTAAGATTTAACTGTTTTTACCTTGCTTGATGCTCGCTCGACGTGTTCATTGGGCTGGCTCTTTCAGTTTTGGTCTGCTCGATTCGATAGGGGTCGTACCAACAAGTCGCTTTGATGAGACCCGTTTTCTCTGCCACTGGTTAGGATGACTGGCTTGATTGTGTTCTTGTCAGGAGCCGTCAAGTTTTGGACTGAATGGCACTTTACCGCTGCCCGCATTGACGCTCAACTTACCGCGAGCATATGTTGATACAATAGCGTGCTTCAAGACCTTTGAGTAAATCGTTCTGACCTAGTTGTTGTATGCTTGGGTGTGAATCATTGTGCGTGAAATGAGCGGTTATTGTGTTGTCAAGTGTTGCGTGATTACGCATAGCCGTCGGTTGTCAATGCGCGTGAAAAATATGAATTAGTTTGCCTTTCTTTGATTTTGCTGGCTAAAACAAATGCTATCAAGATCGCGTGCGTTGGTGGCACCCTACTTGTTGCATTCAGATTATCTTTTCTTGCCTATAATTTTTTGTGCATTCACAGTGGGAGAACTACACTGGTGCAAGAGTTACGGTATCAAAAGTGCTTCGTGTACACGTTTTATGTCTGGTAAAACCAGCGTAAAAGTTGTAGGTGCTTTTGATAAACACAATTAATTGCTCGTGCGCAGTTCTTAAAGTGTCTTCACGCAGAATCCGGTTTACGCTTCCGAACGTTTACGGGTAACGTCAGTTATGAGAAACGGTTCACATATTATGGAATGCTATCACACAGGAAGCGGAAGTCTTGCTCCACTCGTTGAAACATTACACAGCCTAGCTGGAGAAACTATGATGAAGAGTGGAAATGAAGCTTTGTGAATGTATACATACTCTGCAATCATTTGAAGGCAACAAAGCTCTGCACAAAATATTTCAATTCAAATTGCTCATTACTGCTGATCTGTTGGATAAAATTCTAACTGAAGCACATGGATGAAAAAGAAGCCCATCTACATAGACAGTTTGTTAACAATACTACAAGTCAACAAAAACAGGGTACTGCAATTACAACTTTGTAAGTGCGGCGTAATTAGAAGTAGGCTCTTGTATTACTGCATGTGAATTCCTATACAAGTCCAAGCTTTTTCCATTTAAGTTCTGTGCTCATTACAACAGCTCTTTAATTTTTCTTATGACAACAATTTCAGCAAGCGTGAATGAATGTCAACGCGTTGCATCAAATTTCTACTTTTGTTGTAACTGAAACAAAGTTATTTGCATTCACTTAATGTAATATAGGCACTTAACCAAATAAAATCAAAATGTGTGTGATATATGCATAAAATCAAAGCAAAACTGTCTGTTACTTATGTCAAAAACACCATGAAGACCATAGTATTGGATATAAGTAGAGTGCAGACCTTATAAACATGATAAAAACTTTAATGTACACTATGTTACTGGGTATCAGCAGGTGCAAGTGTGACAGGGTAGGCTGCTGCACATTCAGCATGCCCAATTGCAGACAAACAGCCTTGAACACTGCTACAGGAGGAGTCTGCCATATTACCTGAGACCAGGGGTCTCAAATTTGCGGCCCGCTAGGGCGTTTTGTGCGGCTCACGTTGCTTTTTGGGAATTTTCAAGTAATCAACATTTACGTTTAGTTAATTCACCGCTGTTTGAAAGTTCTCTGCTAGCGAGTGAACAAGTTTCTTTCAAACGAACGTAGAGACGGCTAAAAATGGCTTGTCTGTGGCTCATGATACCTTTCGCAGGAAACACGACGCAACAGCTATTTCTAGAAAATTCCGGAATTGTTGCGTCAGCGTCATAATGCGGCCCACGGGGTACTTTATTAGTCGTCATTTAGCCCTCGGAGCAATTTGAGTTTTAGACCCCTGCCTCAGACATTATCCAGGTAGCTTACTTCTATTCAAGTTCTAAAAAAATAGGCCTAGTAGACCAAAGCACTGATTATTTGGCTGAGGCTGTTTCACACATTGTGCCAATGTGCATAACGAACTTGTACCCATCAAGAAGAATTGATTCCAATACAAACCTGCCTGAGAAAATCTAGACAGTTTTCTCTACATCGAAACAGACAGAAAATGACACGAATTGAAGACAATATGCCTCAAATATGCCTCATAAAACCACATTTTGAAATAAAAAGTCAGTATCTACCATCAGTCAAACTTCTGCACTACGGTTTGTAGATGTTTAGCCAATAACACACCTTACCTATTTTGTAACAATTTGATCAGCTCCACGCAATTTTCAACTTCCACTTGCTTGAGTAGGAAGAGTAGGACAGGCTTCACACGCATTAAGAAGAGCAGCACCAACCTCCGCGGCTATCCGACTGAAAACAATTTTAAGTAAGCCGTGCGAAACGGAAAAAATTATGCCGGATACGGCCAACGGAGCATATGTGAACATTGCCGTGGGCCATTAACCGGTTCGTAAGCCGTAATCGGATTCTGTGTTAAGACACCTCAACACCTCGGCTATCGCATAAGCTCGTTGCTTATTCTTTGAAGCATTCTAATAGCCGGCACTACCGTACGAATTCATAAACCATACGAATGCAAATTTTTCCATTTTATGCAGAAGGTCGTCTTGGCTTGTATGTGCTGTCCGATTTCATTTTTATCAGACTGGGAATCATTGACTGAAGATTCCTGCTCACGATCGTGTGCACCGCTCTGAAATGTGCATGACTGTGGCTTCGGCCCGTTTGCCGCCTGGTCACGTGCTACAAATTCGCACAGTTCACTTGCCGGGTAATTCTGACGCTTGTATGTTGCATGGCACTAATCAGGTCTCGGCCGGCGTCATTGCCAATCCGCTGCTCGCCCCACTCTCGGGCAGCTCGTCGTCGATTGATCAGGACATGACAGTCGAAGAAATCGCCCGCCTGCAGCAAGTATGATCATAGCGCGAGATTTTCACAGCATGCGTCACGTGCCTGGTGATTTAAACGTGGCTCTTGAATGTGCGCTCTGCATGGCCTTGGACTTGCCTGCGCTCGGTTAACAGTTGCATTGTTTCTATGACATCATTGTTCCTGTGGCAACAGTTGCATTGTTTCTGTGGCATCATATTGCGTTAAAGTGCTTCCGGTAGCTGCATGCTTGTTGTCTTGAAGTTATTTGCTGTAAGTTTACAGGGTTGCAGCGACCACTGCTGCTTAACTCCGTTACAGTGCTGGAAAATATGATTTCTAAGTGCCAATGACGAGGGTGTCATTTCCCACCCATTTCAATAGTTTCGCTTGTCTTCTATGAATCGCAATCTGGTTTGAGTAAGGTTATCGATTGTCCTTCCTGTATTTGAAACTCGGAAGGGAAGATTCCGATAATTGTCCCATTAGACCAGTGTTTGTCAACCGATTTTGCACTACGGACCGGTTGGCATTATTTCCACGGACCGGCTTTCAAGGTGTGGCAGATAAATGAATCAAAAACAAAATATAATTTTTTAATTTCATGTAAATTTATTGTAACTCTCCATAACGTTGAATCAGCGGGAGCGTTGAGCTTGTTTCTCTGCAATAAGTTGGTAGACATTGACACCCGCAGGGTATTTCTCACGTCCAGTCTACTTCGCGATATCGTCTTGGTTGCTGTCAATGCAGAAAATCCCGCTTCACGAAGACATTTTGTTTTGTGCAAAAATGTATCCTTTCTCTGCGGACCGGTAAGGAACGCCTCGCAGACCAGTACCGGGCCGTGGACACGCTGGTTGCCGACTCCGATATTAGACCATTAGTGGGCAAACCTTTTGACTGGCAGGCAACTTGACAGCGGACCTGATGCGAAGCAAGTGGATGACTTGTTGTATAAAGTAATATCAATGAGATCTAAAATTGAATTGGATTTATTGCCGCAGTTTGGAACGAGCGTAACGTCGTAGTTTGCCCATGCTTGTATTAGACTACATTTTGGCGTGGGTTTCCGTTTGTGAATGATGAACATCATGTGTTGTAGGTTCTACGTAAAGATTTTATTTTACCGAGGCTTGTTTGCAAACAAAACATATTACCATCTAGTTTCATTTAAATCCTTTATTTTTGTGTTATTGTTTCTTCCACGACGTCCCAAGGCCCACTCTTTCCGAAAACATATACCGGTAACGACTGTACCTCGGGGTGTGTAAATTTTCAAACCCTTTTGAGTGTTTTTTAGAAGGCACGGCATGTAAACAATGCTGGTTTGCCTGTCTTAAGTTTGACCCTGGTAGCAACACAAAACTACAGTTGAATCGTTACAAAAAAGAAACCGTGATGTTGAATTTTTGTAGTTGAATGTATTTCACTCTATCTCCTAATGTGAGCATTTTTTTCTCTTGAGTGTGACGTGCCTTCTAAAATTTTACTAATGTGTGTCAAACGTTTATGGAAAGTACCCGACGCCAAAAAATTGCTAATCAGACGTACTTAGGAACTAGTGGACCAGAAGAACTTGCATGGAACCTAAACCAAATAGTTTCGGATCACACAGGTTCTTGTGTATCTAAAGAGTATGTGTGACCCCTTTGCCAGGCGCTGGTGTAAGGGTATCAATGGGCTGACTTGATCGAAGCGGGGATTCACCTGGTTGAAACCAGGTACATGTATGTATGTGTGTATATACAACCATGAACATGAAACATTGGCTGTCTATTCCTCTGCTCCACCGCTCGCTCAAGTCACATGCGTTTTCAACGTAAATGAGTTTTGCTTGCCGCTCATCGACATCCTGGTTGGTGCCGTAGCCGCTTTTTCTATTTTTTGAAAACGTAACTGCCAGTGGCGTATCTTTGTATCTAATTTCATGGAAGATCGTTTACGTTCGTCCCAGAGCAGCTAAACTGCAGATCTCGCAATGCCTCGACTGTCTGCCAAAAATAAGTATTTGGAACTTCTCGTGCGGCGACTCAAATGTCTTATAAAATGCTGGTCGTCGTATATTGCCATGACCGCTTGTGGTTTTCTGGTTTTAAGTAATTCCTAGGTTTTCGCCAGCTTTTTTCGTAGTGACTTTCCACACCTTCGGGTTTGAACGTTGACCAGGGCGCAAAATGGTTCGAGAGTATTCAGTACCGCTCCTCTGTTGTAGCTTTCTTGAGAAGCTGGTGAAGGCCGACTGCGCCGCTAGAATTCAAGGAATGCGTCGTTTGTAGTGAGCGCTTTGCTCACGGTGACGAAAAAAGAAGCCGTGCTCTCGTTGGACACTCTGTTGTCATGGCTTTGAGGAAAAAGAACTGGGTCGTGCCCGTTTAGTGGTCTAAGCTGCGATGAAAGCCACTTTGATATGCGCAATGAAGCCACGTCTATCGCAACAGCAGTGCTGTGAAAATGGTTGTTATCTGAGTATCTGACCCCAGCATTTGCTTAACACACAACTGACATGGCTGGACGATTGAGGCACCACATAAATTATTAATGTCGCTGTGTATTGATTCCAAGCATGCCAGTGTCATCTTTTTGCAACAGTTATGCTCGCTAATCATCTAGCTAACCTATCGTAAACTTCAAGAATCTTGTTTCTGCTGTCGCATCAACTCCGCATTTATGTTAATCGTCGATGCACCCGATGTCATTGCATGGTTGATTAGAAAACCTTGTTGCTCAGCATGGGTTTGTGTGCCCAGTGTCGCAGTTTTGGGTAATTGTCACTAAAAAGCGAGCTGGGTCCAACCAAACCGAATGATTCGAGTCCAGATATTGGAAAGTTGGGATGCAGACATTAGCACTACAGTTGATAAAGGTACATGCTAATGCAAAGATGAAAATACGCAGATACATGTGAAGAAACCACCCCTCACAAATTTAAATTAGTGTATTACCAGCAAACATAATTTTTCTACGGTTAATATGGTACTGAAGACGAGCGGTTTAACTCTGTCGACAACAGTTTTTCCTCATCACCGCAATCTTCATCATAGTTACTTCCAAAAAGACTAAATATGGCATCAAATGATTGAAATCAGTAAAGTGTCGCAGAGACATAGCAAGGGAGGAACGAAGGGGGAGAATGCCTTGGGCGTAACTTTTTTGGGAGAGGGAAAATTGCATCTCAAGGACAGAAAAAAGAATGCCACCTTACGATCGAACACAAAAACAACGTTTTCCATGTTTTAAAACGATATATCTCATCAGTTTCTAATTGCTGTATAGAGGTATTGAATGTCCTTATTTATCCACAAAACGTTTTCAAGCACCACGCGTCTTTTACAACGTGTTTGCAATCAGTTATGTCGTTTCATTGTCTTATCTTTCGAGTGACTATTGATCCAACCTTTTGCAGTGTTTCGAAACATGTGGGTAACTTTTAAATTCATTTATGCATTGACCTTTTGGCTCAACCAATTTTGGCTTCAATGAAAACCGTATTTTTATAAAAATGCAAATGCTTGACTGCCTTGTGCTACGTTAAAAACAAAGGAGCAACCGCTGTAGATGAAAAATTATTTTTTGTCTGAATAGTTCGCCAACCTGTAGGTTACATTTTTGGAAAAACCCATGATGTTGAAAATGATTGAAAAAGTTGCGTTGATGCTTGAAGGTATATTGACCCAAAATGTTTTTTGTGAAACTTCAAAATAACAGTGTAAATCAGATGGCAGAAGCCAGGCTTGCTAACCATATTATATAGGGCACATGCACAAAATCGCACAATTTGTTGATAAAATACATTGTTGCAGGACGGGGTTACACTTCCGACATATTTCTTGCCCTGTGCGCCAAATTGGTCTGCTTCAGTGCACCAGCCTGAGCATGACACTGTGCTCAGGGTCACGGAAAGTAAAAATCTGTATATATCCTTTTACGTGGGTCACAGATTTATTTACTACAGTCACAAGAGCTGTGGATGTACAGGCTTCGTTACGGTTACTCTTGGTGTTGTACGCTATGTGGGAAAGCTCGCTTTTACATACGCAAAGCACTAGCATTTAAATTAGTTGGGAACCGCAAACATCCCGTTGTTATCATATGCTTGCGGTCGGTCAAACCAATCTTTTTAAGTTCAATGCGGCGAGTCCGAGTCCATAGCAGTAAGGCTCGTGTACAGTTCAAGTCCAAAATCTTGCGAAGGACTGGTGACCAAATGTAAGTCCATGAAAACTGGGCTCCATTCCGGTCTGATAATTACTCAACATTGCGTGTCATTCACGCTGTTGTCCAATACAACTGTTGCGCTTAGGTATTGCGTTGCGTCGCAGCAGTGATGGCGGCTGGCCAGGCAGCGGCAATCGATTTCGGCTTGTAAAAAGTTGCATGTCTCGCAGTGAGAATGTTGCAAAGATAACATTGATCTGCAGCGGAGAAGTCAATAGCTTCCTGTGTGCTGGCGACGCGCGTAGATCCAAGCGCAGCCAGTATTATTACCCACGGCTCACCTGCAAAGCATATGTTCAATGCTGGGAAGAATGAGCCTGGCATAAACCAAAAACAAACCTCGAAGTGCATGGTGTGATTAGATCCTGTGCTGCGCCAGCTGCACTTTCCCCTGTGTGGCGTTGGCGTGGTCGTTGCATGGAGAGTCTTGAGTTATGTTGCATATGTGCACGTCGTTATGAGTTTACCACCAAAAAAGTAAAGCGTTACCTGCGTCGAACATGCAAACCGATGCCGTAAGATATTTTTTTTTATTCGCGTCAGTAAACATGCATTAATCAGTGATGTTGTTCAAGACTAGGGTGGAGTGAATTTTCAAAATTGTGCAATACAAACTTTGGGGTGGTCTAAAAAGTTGGAAACATGGCCAAAACTAACTTTAAAATTGATATTAAGTGGTTGAACCAAAAAACCTGCTTGCTACCTCACCCTCGGGGTCCTGTGGGGGTCAAATTTCATGAATTCGTCATAACTCAACTTCTAGGTAAGATAGAAATCTGATTGTGGACTCAAAAGATGCGGAAGACACAAGTTTCTATTAGTGATAAGAGGAAAATTTTGCCTTACTTCATTCTAAAAAAAGTTGTTATTGAAAAACTGTTTTTACACCATTTTCCCATAAATCGCAAAGATAAATGAATAAACTAGTTCATTTTCAAGTTCCANTCAAATTGCAATTTCAAAATTTTGACTTTTTTCAAAGGAACATTCTTCTAATCAATGAAGTTTCACCACTAGATATTTTATTGCATACAACCGTGCCCTGGCGGATTGAGAAGTGCAGAGCGGTCATCCTGTCTTAAAAGGCAACTAATGGGCAAGTTTCTTGATCTGTGATACGGGTTGGTTTTAGGAAGGGCATCCAGCTGTAAAAATTTATGCCTCAAAAAATCCTCACGAAAGTGGGGTACATCCGGCCGCTTTCATTGACGGGGACAGGATCGGATAAAATTGGATTACTAATACTTCATTGTAGAAACAGAAATATTTAAAAATACAATTGACATTTAGTTAGTCAATATCAAGCATGTTATTGTTAGAGTTACCATGCATTTTAATATTGTTTTCATCTATTTTTTAATTTTATATTATGTCTACTTGTAGACATAGCTTGCTTTATAAATGTTGACCAGAGGAAAAAGCACTAATACTATAGTATTGCATGATAGCCATGCGTTTGCCTGTACAAAAATATTTCCACCCAAGAAGTTACCAGCTACTGAAGATGTGATTTGTCATGTTCTATCTGAACCAAATTGTGGTACACGACAATCAACTGATCCTGTTGCCACAGAACTGGTACAGCACTGGATATATTGTAATGTATATCCATTGCACCGTTCTACAGTTGCAGAAAAATTCATTCAATGGTGCATACATTTAGTCTACTTAAAAGATACTCGAATAAGAAATGTGGTCTTACCTTCCAAAAGCAACTCAGTGATTTCATGGAAACAAGTAACAAACTGTATGACATATTTTGCCATGATAAAAATCGCAGAAGAGAACTTGAATTGAAACATCCACTATGTATGCCTGACATTGAGTTTTAATTTTATGAAGACCAAAAAGGAAGGTGAATACGGAAATGTGTACAGTGTTCTACAGTGTAGAATGGTGTAATGGATATACATTGTAATATATCCAGTGCTGTACCAGTTCTGTGGCCATAGCATCAGTTGATTGTCGTGTTTGGTTCAGATAGAACACGACAAATCACATCTTCAGTAGTTGGTAACTTCTTGGGTGGAAATATTTTTGTATAGGCAAACGCATGGATATCATGCAATACTGTAGTATTAGTGCTTTTTCTCTGGTCAACATGTTCATAAAGCAAGCCATGTCTACAAGTAGATATCACATAAAATCTAAAAATAGACAAAAACAATATTGAAATACATGGTAACTCTACAATAACATGCTTGATATTGACTAACTAACTGTCAAAAGTTTTTTAATATTTCTGTTTCTACAATGTAGTATTAGTAATCCAATTATTATCTGACCCTGTCCCCGTCAATGAGGATGGCTGGATGTACCCCACTTACGTGAGGATTTTTTGAGGCACAAATTTTTATAGCTGGATGCCTTTCCTAACGCCAATCTGTATCACAGATCAGGAAACTGGCCCATTAGTTGCCTTTTAAGACAAGATGGCCGCTATGCTCTTCTCAGTCCGCCAGAGCACGGTTGTATGCAATAAAATATCTAGTGGTGAAATTTCATTGATTAGAAGAATGTTCCTTTAAAAAAAGTCAAAATTTTGAAATTAAATTTGAATGTCAACTTAAAAATAAACTAGTTTACTCATTGTCTGCGATTTATGGGAAAATGGTGTAAAAACAGTTTTTCAGTAATAACTTTGTTTAGAACGAAGTAAGGCAAAATTATCCTCTTATCACTAATAGAAACTTGTGTCTTCCGCATCTTTTGAGTCCACAGTCAGTTTTCTATCTCACGTAGTTGAGTTATGACGAATTCATGAAATTTGACCCCCACACGACCCCGAGGGTGAGGTAGCAAGCAGGTTTTTTGGTTCAACCACCTAATATCAATTTTAAAGTTAGTTTTGGCCATGTTTCCAACTTTTTAGACCACCCCAAAGTTTGTATTGCACAATTTTGAAAATTCACTCCACCCTACTCAAGACGTGTTTTAGTTTCTTTTGTCGTCTCTATTCCATGTTAAAAGTCGTTTAGCTGAGTTTCGTTTGTGCATTGTAATGTTATATTTCGAACACCCACGATATCTTGTTTTGCGAAACTGCACGCGTAAATTAACATCACGTTCCTGTTGGTAGGAGGCGCAGATGCGCAAGGAGCAGGAGGCGTGGGAGAGCGAAGAACGGGAACGAAAAGAAGAGATGATAGAAAGAATAAAAGAAAGCGAAGAAAACGCGCAAGAGGAAAAACCTCTACAAAACGGGATATCCGGCATGGTGAGCTGGCAGATTGTTTCAATCAAAAATCATCGTGCTTGATCACCCACTGTTGTGTTTGGCGGCAGAACCTCCACGAGAGAATGCGATTGCTGTGAGAAGTTCCCAAGCTATCCCGGGGGATGGTTACAGTCACTGAGTTGCCAAGTCATTAGTAGGTCACACTTAGCATCACCCACCCAGCCCCGACGAAAGACGTGTCCAATACGTTGAGGTCAGATCCAGCTGCAGAGCTACCTGAGTAGAGAAATATGCCCCACCTGTCTATCGGTTCCCCTTGCATGGACTAATTGCCTTGCGTGGCTGAATGGCTCAGTCTGCCTTTGAAAGACCCTGTTTGTCCCATACCTGAAGCCATGTCAGACGTCTCCGCTTAGGGCCAGAGTGTGCCTGGGGATAATGATGGCTGAAAGGTGTCCCAATTTCCCCAAAACTGCACAATCTCCAAACTGCAGTCCCATCACCGGTGGAAGTCATTCCAAATGCTTCACCGCTGTTATGGGATGGTATCCTCCTGCTTTTTGGACGCGGTGTTCATTAACGTACTGCTAGAACAAGAACTATGTTAACAAAGAGAGATTACATAAATAGCGTAGTCGTTCACTTTAAGTCACCGCTCATCAGGTGCCGAGAAAGCCATAATAATCGCACAATCGAAGACGTTTCAGAGCACCTAGAGGGGAAAGAACAGGAAAGAAGATCGCACACGAGGATTTAATGCAACCAAACCATCGTGGTTCAGAGTTGGATGCGCTTTGCAATTAGTGGTGGAAGTTCGCAAGACAACCATCTGCAAAAGTTCTTTATACATTTTTGTGCTTGCCAGTGTTCCTCATCGATATCCTGTCGGCAGATCGTTGTATCAAGATAAGGGGTTTTATCTCCCAGAAGTTCCCCATCACAACTAACGAACCAACCATTTTCTTGCAGCGAAGCTTAGTGTGAAACATTTTTGTCAACTTGCCATTACGACATTCGTGTGTGAATGCGAGGGGAGATAGCATCGCGATCTGGAGTTATCTTCCATTTTTTGTACTTAGAAATCAGTGTCAGCGGACGAGGACAGTCCGACGCATCACGTCCACTCAACGTCCCCTACTTCGAAATCTGCGCCGCCTGTGCCTGCGAAGCCGTCTTACAAAGATATAGCCAACGTGCCCAGCCAGTACGGGAAAGCAAGAGCGCAGGTTGCCGCTTCGTTCTATTTCCTATTGCTGTTTTTAAGTTGATCTGAACGTCACTTTTGCTTTTGCGAACTGGAAGTGATTTAGTCTTCAGGTCCGTCAGTTGCGTTGTTGCGAGGCAACGGAACCAGTTAGGAATTCGGGTTCCCTTCCTGTTCGACGCCTCTTTCGTTGCAATTTGCAGCAGGGTCGCGTTTCGTCCTCGAAATATTCGCCATTATCTGAACTAAAAGATTGAACATCCTGATGCATCAGCTATAACCGATCTACTCAACAATAGCTTCGCCGCTATGACGAAGTTATTCCGTAGCTGCGTTTATGCGCGTCACTGGTGCACGCTCAGCTGCAGCATCTCGCCTGGATGTTGCGTCTTTACCGTGCTGCAAGCTGGTCTCATTGCTTCTCTGCAATTCGGTGGTTAGTTTGGCGTTCCGTGTAATCAAGTTCACGGCGCCCTTGGTGGAATTTTTGCGTTCGACACTTCAGTTTGGTCTTATCGCAGACGCGTTTGCTTTTTTTTTGGTTAAAAACAATTTTTCCCGCGCTCAGCCGGACTACGACGGAGATGATGTTGCATCTGACGTTTCGTCGCCGCTACTTGTTGAGGAAGCGCAGTTCGAGGTTTGTGGCTTCTCGCGTTGCGCGTCATCAAGTTTGCGACAAGTACGGCTCGTTGCTTTAAAAGTGACACGTTTTCCTCAGATCTCGCCCAAAAAAGTGGAATTGGGCCACGGCGCCATGGCCGATCTGGCGCGAGAGCCCCCCTCCTACCGTGAATTGAGCGACGTTCCGGTTCGCTCGACGTCGAGTGACGACAGCAAGCCCGAGCCGCGCCGGCGACGCCGCACGCGCCAGGGCTCGAAAGCGGCGGCCGTTGCCGACAAAGCTCCCAAAGCTGTCGATGCTGCGCCTAAGCCGTCCGTTCCTCCCCCTGTCGCTCCCAGGCCTAAGAACCGAGGCGCTAAGTCGCCACCCCCGCTCCCTCCAAAAGCCGGCTCGCCCAAGTCGCCGGTCGCTTCTGCACCTGAGGTGACGCAACAGGTGGGGTGGGTTTACTGTCTGCGGTTTGGTGCACTTCTAACCGGGGTTTGCTGCTCTTAGCATTAACCACTGCCGTGCCACTTAACAACTTCGCTTCTGCTTGCCGCTGATCCAAGAAGCCTCGTGCTTGATTGCGTGAAAAGCCACGTATATATTCCAATAAGCTAACACTGACCTTCATCTGCAACCTTTCTCTCACTGACCGATGCTGATTTTATAACAGCACGTGTACCCATTCGTCCCTCAAGTGCTTTTTCCGAGGCGTTCAGGAGCTTAAAACTAACAGTGTGCTTTCTGTTTCTGCGTTTCACGCCCTTGGCAGCACCACAGAGTGTATCGCTGCAATCCTCTCAATGACGTCGAATCAGTGATCCCGCAATTTTACCCGCTTATTCGTAGAATATACACGAGTAAAGACAAAATTGTCGCCTGCGAGCGAAGAGCTTCAATCGTCCGTTCTTCGTAACCTCGCTGTGTTCCTTTAAATGACTCACTTCTAGAGATATCGACATTCATTGCTTCACGCTTTCTCACCCGACAAGCTCCAATTTTTAACTGTATTTGAGCTTCTGTTAGTTTTGACGCGGGTTACGTAATAAGAAGTGTGAAAAGTTAATTGTTCCGAGATTTGACAAAATAACCGTTTTTCACTCCTTTCTGAACACGGCAATCGTGAAAAACATACAATGCAGTCTTGAAGAAAACTAACTGCTTTCTATCAAGTGGTTTTGGGCCTAGTGAAAAGAGTGCTTGCTTCTGACGTGGCGCTTACGTTGCATGATGCTTTAAATAAAATAAAAAAAATCTATGACTGATGTCTGCTGATCTTTCCAGGCTGAAATCGACGTACACGAACATCTCGCTCACAACGCTGATTTTCGCTCGATTGTAGTTGGGCACTTTTGCTGGAAAAGACAGCTTGTACATTTTTTTAGCTAGCAATCTCGGTGTTGCCCAGTTTCAGATTTTGTCTTTTGAATATGTGGCGGTGTGATTGAAATTTCCATGGCCGAAAGCCTATAAGATCACGCACGATTTCTCTTTGCTCACTTGTTTGTTTGTTCGGCTTTTTTATTCGCTGAAAGCAGCCGTAGATCTTGGCATACTTACCCTTGTTTTCAGCTTGCAGTGCTGTTTTCTCGCTCGTTGACACAGAGTAGACGTTTCAAACACGCCGTGCAGCGTCATCGAAATCGATCTCAGTGCAGCGCTTGAAAGCACGCACACGCGATACGCCAATGAAATTATATCCGGCGCGTGCAAACCGCACCTCACCTTGACGTTTTCACCAATATCTGACTTGACTTGTCACAATTTGTGCCGGACAGCAAGGCTCTTGTTGTGCGAATAGCACGCGCATTATCGTAAACAGACAATAGGTGACGATTTCGTCCCTGTTTCCCACCTCATCCAGCGTTTTTTGTCGCCGTAAGTTTTTCCTTTTTTGACGCCGCCATACACAGGAGGTATGTTTTTGAGCTGTATTGTCAATGCTTCGCTCCAATGCAGGAACGAATATCGGACGAACCTTACAAGAAGGCGTCCTACCGAATGTACGCCTCGTTGCCGAAGGCCAGCGTGCGCCCGCCCCAGCAACAGGTGACCGTGGCGTGGCCAGGGTTGCAGTGTCGCGTGTTGTTCTTCTCCTACTCCTGAGTGTGATGCATGCAATGTGTCACTTGCATGTTTCCCTAGCTTTCCTCCTTGATTTAAATCGTCCAAAGAGAAAACCGCGAAATGCCTGTCTTGTCTTTACTTCTTGCTTCTTTATATTTCGTGGTCAGGCTTAGCGCCCGCCTTTTTACGCCAACATTTCGAATTCGAACACTTTTCCGTGCGAGCAATAATTTCAGCTGCGAGACTAACTAAAAAAACAAAAACATACAAGCAACCGTTTGACAGAATCTTGACGAATCACGAGCAGCCTGTTCTGCCAGGTCTGACTGTTTTGGCAACAAATTGATTGTCTTCAGTCGAAACAACCATGAACGTGAACGCCGTTGTCTTTAAGGTCGTAGCCACTTCCAAATTTCAATCCGGATAACAACGGTTTTGTGCTAAGCATGTCTTTCTGCTCGAACCATTCAAAGTGTTTGGTGTCGACCTTTACTTTTCTTTACTTTTCATACAGCATTTAGTATGCATTACGATCGTCGAACAATAGCAAGAGCTGGCATCTCGAAACAAACTACGGCTCTGTGTAGACCTTACAACGACCTGACGCCCAAAAGACGGGTCAGCGCGCAAAATCTCGACCAACTACTGAGCCTGTTATTTTCAACGGATTCTAAGCATTAGTTGCGCTCCACAAATTTTCGTGGATCTAACAACTGACGTTATTCAATGTAATGTTTTGCATCTCGTTGCTTGTTCATGCCGCTATAAAGTTGGATTTCGGTAAACTGCGCCTCTTCGCGCTTTTTTATTCCGATATCGCGCCATGCATTCGCGACATCATAAAAGCAAGGTGGTTAAAACGCAGACGACGTGGTTGTCCAACGGTAGAGTTCTTTTCCACCTACTGTCGGTGTTCCATTCGCCCAGCCTCATGCACTGTGTGTTTGAGATAAGACGCATATCTTTCCTTAACAAGGTTCACTCCCGAAAGCATTCGTCCCTTGCATTTTTTTAAACAACCGCTTTCGTAGGCTCACACACTTTCTTACATTTCTTCGCATGCGATTCAAGGAAAATCGAAGTCTCTGCATTTGTGCCGTTCGTGACGACTGTTGCCAGCTCATTTCTTCAATAGCTGTTCTAAGGAGGTCTTCCTCACAAAACAATGGAAAACGCGACATTGCTTACAATAGTAGGGCCTCCGAGTCGAAGTTACCAGAAGCCGACAAACTCTTGTCCATTGTGCAAGCGAAAAAATATTCCACTTCGAACTTCTCTGGCACTGCTGCGTCGAGGGATCACAAGGCCAGTGGCCACCCCTCGACGCCACCGCCTCGTTCATCAGGCGCTCATAAAGGGTTCCGGCGCAGTGCGTGCGTACTGTGTGCAGACAAAGTTGCAAGAGCCGCCGTTGAACGGCATGTTATCAGCTCGAGCACAAGGAACCCAGCATCTGGCAATGCTCACGCCCCGCCCCAGAACGCAGGCGCTTCAATCATTCCAACCGACGGGGACGATACATCGCCGTTTTATAAAAAGTCTGCTTTGTGCTTGGCGCATGTTCAGTCCGATGCCAGCAAAAAGTTATCCGTAAATTTGGGCTGCCGGTCATCATCAGACGGTGAGCATGCTTCACCTTCAGGATCCGCGGGCGTCATTACGAAGGCTGGTGAAACAAACCAAGCGAAAAATTCGCCGAGACCCCACTTTGGTTTCGCACTCGCGACTGACCCAGTTTCTTTTCAAGATGAAAACTCAAGTTGCAGACGCCAAAGCAACAACCATCCTGGCGATAACCGAAAATCATGGCCGCCTTACTCCTGCATTGTTGCTGCCCACTGTAGCGACAGCGTAGATCCAACCGAGCCAAGCTCTACCGCCCAGCCATGTTCAGCAGCGACTCGGTACGCGTCCGACAGTACGTCAAACGACGAAGGTCTGAAAGCTCCTGCAACGAAAATGAAGAGCACCCTGTACAGAAAACTTGCCGCAGTTCCGCGCACGTTCTCGCGTTCCGTATCTTCAAATGAAGTAAGACTGCGTTGAAATTAAGTCTTGCGCCGCGACTTCTTTCTTTTTTGATCAATTCTTTCTGCTTTTCTGCCTCGTTGCTATTCTAATTACTTCTGTTATTTTTCTTAGTATTCTATTTTCTTTGCAGCATGTTAAGCACATACGTCACTCACAAACACTGTGTACACAAAGCAACTCCTTTTTGTTTCGTAACTGTATGTTTGTAGCGTTGTCTGTTCTTCAGCTTCAAACTCTTCCTACGTTTAATGCCAGGGTTTACCTTTTTTCTTTTTCGATCTGAGCTTGACGGTTCGATAGCGAAAGTGACTTCGAGTTTTCTCTATGCCGATGCGCAAATTGCATAGCTGTTACTAGCAGTGTGATAAACAGTTACAGAAGTTGTTACTGTCGTGAAAGTAGCTTATTCGCATGTGACATGTGGTGGTGACAAGCTTGGCCACTCAAAAGCATCGCTGGCGAGTTTTTAATGTTATCGTCACATTATGTGTATCTTGCGCATGCAAGTAGTTTACAGAACTCTCTTTTTTGCTTATGTTACGTGTTGTGCCGTCTCCGTGTGCTTGTACAATAACGATCGTTTCAATCGTTCTTACATGTCTCGGACTTGGTCGTTTTACCTCCGAAGAAGATTTCTACAGACGAGTTCACTTCGTCTGCTGCTTCAATGAAAGAACTAGAGTCTTCACCGAAGGTCCTAAATGCTTAATTTCGTTTTCCTCTGACTTATTGCATTCTCTTGCCTTTGAAACCTTTCAGTCGCTCTGCTCCGCCTTAACGTGAGAAACCAGCTGCGGTTGTTTTTTCTTGATCAGTGTCAAATACCTTTTTTATAAAATATTTATTCTTGGTGATAAGATTTGTCTGCCACTAATTTTTCCACTTTATCTTCTCTCACTCCAGCTCTTTCAGTGTATACAGTAGTTCATGGGCTTCAAGCTCTATCAACTGATGATCGACTTCTCTTTTCGAGCTGAAACGCGTTTTCGTCTGTTCGTCTCAGATCATGGTCGCAAGTGACGCTGAAGAAGTGGTCGTTCCAATAAAAGATCGCGTCGCGTTTTTCTCGATCGCTCCTGGCAATGTGTCGTATCTTCTTCCTAGATCAAACCTGAACCACCTTGCTCTCGATACGGGCCTTTCTACCTTCCCGCGGGATCTTGCTCTCAGCCAGTGTCCTGAGGCGCAGGTCTGCTTATCTTCCCTACTCACTTTCCGGCTTGCTTTTCTGACTGGATTGCATCCTTGATTTGCACAGACTGTAACATTGGTACCTAGGAAGTTTTCGTTCAGTTCCTGTATGTTCTTTATTAGCTATCTGTGAACTAATGATCGCTTTTCTCACCACCAGCGGATGTCTGGTATTTTCTTTTTCAGAGGTTTGCAGGTTTTTTGATCTTGAAGTCAAATTTTTGCCACCAAGCTTTTCTTGCTTCGACGTTGATTTGACTATTGTTTGTTTTCAAAACTAACAGTAAATGTATGTATAACGGTGACGATTGCTCTTATTTTCTAGAACAGACTTCGTTGAGGGGTCAGTCCCTCAATTTTCGTTGTTGCGAAATATGAAACATTAAATTTAAGGGTATGTAAAGCTCGGATTGAAACAGCGGTTCAGGTTTTTGAAAACCCATCCCGCACAACTTAGCCAAATAAAAGGATTGGTGCCGAAGCATACGCCCAAAGAGTCCAGTGCCGTCAGACCGCACTTTGTATCGGCTCGTGAGTTGCGTGCTCACGGAGCTGGAGCCGTATAGCGACGACAACAAAGATTGATTGTTGCGTTGCCGTCTTCAGCAGCAAGCCGGCGCAAGTTCGATTTCGCACGAGCAGCTCTCCTTTCGCGACCGCCGAAAGTACTTCGAGCACGAGATAAAGCAGCAAGCGCTGTCGAAAAGCACGGACGTTTCGCCGGACAGCAGCCTGGTGCGCAGGAAGAAGATAAGCCTGGTCAGCGACCAGGATCTACAGAGCATCAAGCAAGAGGAACGTGAGTGCGCTGGTAGCTTTTTCTCTCGGGACGCTTTTGAATCTTTATAATTTGCAGTGATTTGCGGGCTTCTCACTAGTGAAAAATGCTTTTGTGTCAACAGATCTAACTTCGAACATGCTTCTGAACGCGTTGATGTCCTTATATTTAGCGCTAGATTACTTCGTAATTTGCTGCTGTCTCTTCCTTCAACGATGCGTAATGTTGCCGGTGCCTACATCGCAAAAAACAGCCGCTTCAAAAAACGCGTCCGTTTCAGGCTGCTAATGCAAAATGCCTAGTTGGCTTTCACATTAAGGTATACACAGAGGATGAAGGTGTTTCGCGTAAAGCGGAAGCTATCCGCAAATTACGTGTAGCAGGTCTGTAAAGACACCGGAGCAGCAAAGCACAATGGTATCATAATGGCGGATCGTTCACTGAAAAACAGAGTGGATTTACACATTTTTATTTGTCTGTTGTGGATATAGTGCATTCTGCCTGTCCCTGTGTTGTACGTGACGCAAATTTCGAAAAGTGCTCACTGCACTCCAGTTGTTGTTTAAAAGAAGACGCGGGAAATGGTTGCCAAATAACGGTACTCATTACAAATAGTTATACAATTTTAACAACCGATGTTGCTAACCACGATATGCTGTGCACGACTTGGAACATCGCAGCACTATGGGAAATATTCGGACGAACTTGAAATTAAGCGCAAGCGATTGACGTTAACACTAAAGTCCTCGGGACAATCCTCTCTGTGGAATGCAGAGAGGTCGAAAAACGTTGAGTTTCGCGCTGAAGTTCCGCCACGCTGTCGGCTAAGGAAATTTCTTTTAAGCGGGAGATGCACGTCTGCATGCAGCAAATTGTCTAGGTTTAAAGGCTTTAAAAGCCGAAGGTTTGAACATAAACAGCGTTAGGATGGCTGCCAACCATCTGCCAACACGTGACTTTTCGCAAGCGTTTTTTTACATTGTTAATGCGCAACAGGCTGTCGCCAGCGATCTGACCCGATTGCGCTTATGTGTTCGATCAGAAAAAAAGTTTGGCAGTTTGTCTCGAGACGAGATCCGAAAATCGATGGACATCGACGAGGAAGATGAAGAGTTACTGGACGATGTCATCACTGCTGAGGATTCAGTGGTTCTAATCGAAGGAAAAACTTACAAGGTCGAGAAGAAACCCGAAAAACTGTGAGTGTTTGCTGACGGCGTGTCGTGCTGTCCAAGCCTTGGTTTATATGTTGCGCGCTGCGTACATTTCCTCAGCGTAATATTGAAATTCACCCATCCTACTCGGGGTTTTGATTACATCTCATAAGACTGGCATGGTTTAAGATTTTTCACTTTATGAAGCTTTACTCTTTCTACTCTTTCAAGTAACGTCGATGGGCACCAGGCTGCCAGCACATCCAGGAAAAACGTGTTTATTGCGAATAGATTTGGAAGATAGGGCGCGGCTCTGCGTAAACTTGATCCAGTGATGTTGCTCTGGCAAACCATCACAAGTACAGACCAATCACGAAAATCGCGTTGAAGAGCCAGGGCCTTCCTCCGGGAAGCGCTGCTATGATTACCTTGGAAACGAGACAAACAATCGCGACCACCTCCTCCCCAACAACGCTGTCGGTTCGATTCGACACCACTGCTTGTGTACGTCGTCTCATTAAATTGTCCGGCGTTGCAAATAAGGTTTAAATGAATCTGTTCATCTGGCCGCTCATCGTCATTAGACTCCTGGAGACGGAGGTGACGTGACAATGGGAACTCGCAGCGTGCCAAGCAGCGAGTGGGGGGATCACTTGGTGGCGATGAAGCTATTGTTTTAAATCGAAAACGTCTTCGCGCAACAGGAGCGCCCGGGAACGCTTGACTCTGCAGCACAGTCACATGAGCACGGACGAGGAGGAAGATATGATCCGCTCCCTGGAGAAAGACGTACAGCGGGCAAGTCTTTTTTTGGGCGACGAGAACCTTCCAGAAGAGCCCTCCCCTGACGCCAGGTGAGAGCGCGTCAGAACAACAAACCCATTCTTTCTCTTAGCGTTTTAACCCAGAGGAGAGTGTATCGCGAAAGGCAAATCGATTGCTGTGCAAAGACCGAGAAATAATGGGAAGTGGCGTTTGTTAGCGCAACTTTGTTTTTGTGCATTGGCTTAGCGGCACCAAGCGATTTTCCGTGTAAATAAGCATTCTTTGCGTTATGATGTTCCTGAGATCTAAAGACGCGTTGCAAAGGAACCCTGCGAAGCCTAACCACGTTCTGTTCTTCCTTTTAACACCGTTTCAGTTTGCTTCGATAATATTACGTTGTTGCGCGTGTAAAGCTTTGGGATGTTTTTTTGCTCTTGCTTTCATCGCGCGCCAACCGACGTGAAGACCTACTGGGCTGTTTCTCACTGCTTGTTTGTTGTTTCAGCGCCCTTGAAGAAAGGTTAAAGGTCACGTCCCCGCAGGTCACGCACGATCCCTCCTCGACGCGTGACCTTTCGCCAGCCGAAAAACGCGCGCTGGACGCCGAGAAGCGAAAGCAGTGGCGGCAAGCCAGGTACAGTGTGCATGTCGAGTGGTGTGTGGTCTCGATTGGCCGACATCGAACCTCGTAGCAGGAACGGAAACTAGGACCGCTGACGGTCACGTTCTGTCCACTGGCGTGGTTTTCCGACTTAGCTAGATGAGCGATCGAAACCCTGTTGACACTCTGTAAGAACTGAAACGGTACCTGTGCGATAACGTCGCTCGGGTTTTTGGGCAGTATGCAATGGTCTGAATCTACATTTCGGCGAATTTGCCAAAAATCTGTGTTTCGGCGAACATGTGTACGTGCTTGTGTGAGCTTCCACGACGCTGTGGCGGGCTGTGACATCCGAAACACCTATAAAGTTGTCATCGGCTCATTTGTCTCTTTTTACCTCTCGGTTCGCATTCGTCGTGTAGTTGGTCACTCATGTCGTGCTGACAGACTTTCGCCGTATAAGAAGAGATAAAGGATTTTCAAGTGAACTGCTCCGCTCAGTGCCAGTAGCGTGGTGACGTATTTCTGTTGCGCGCATGGGCGCCGGAAGGATTTTTTCCAGGAGGGACCAAAGTGTTAAAGTTTCGTTTTACCCACGCGAAACTAGGAAAACAACGTTTTTTGGATAAAAATTAAATAGGAAAGTTCCAATTTCGAGATCGTGGATGATGGGCCAAAGCCCTACCCTGCCGCTCCCCCCCCCTTTTCCGACGCCCATGATTGCGCGTCTTCCTGTCAATAACCTACAATCGCGGATAGACATTCCAATGTTTATTCTTTCCGCCTGTTCGGGAGCGTCGCGCGAGATGCATCTGCAAGCGCGCTCCCCCTCCGGCTCATTAACAGTGTGTACGCGTTCAGGACATCGCTGCAAAACGACATCGCTGTGTACAGCACCCTTAAAAAGCGCTTAGCCTCGCAGCGGTCCAGCGCTTCGTCGGTGACCAGCCCCCGATCGTTGACCCCGACCGATTGTGTCGCGGACAGGTGACAACTTGCTGTCGTGCCAAATATTAACACCGCCTGCTTGCGTGTGTCCGCCCTTCACCTGTTTGCGGCGGCGACGGTCGGTTTTGCCGCGTGCGGTTGTTGAAATGCGCGAGACGTTATTTTCAGCGATTTTCGCTGCGCGTGCGAACAAACAACGAAGCTCTGTCCGAGTCTGAAAGTTTCAGCGGTGGCTGGTCAGTCCTGGCAGTGCAAGGACTACAAGCGCAGACTTCAGCAGACTGATAAATAAATACCACGCTTCGATGTCAGCTGATTTGCAAAACGTATCCTGTGTTGTGACTTTTGTTAAGGTTGTGCGAAGCTGCTTGTGGCCGCTGTAGTAAAATATCGTCGCGCCACAGCGAGTCAGCTGCAGCGAGTCAGCTGCTTAAAATTACGTGCTTAGGAAAAGCGTCTGCTGCGAGCAGGTCTTAACGGGGCCAGGACTTAATGCGCCCTGTACTTTGAAAACAAGGGACGCCTGAGAGCGGGGGCATGACGGGAACGTTGCCCTCCCTGTCCTTCCAAAAAGAGGGCATCGGGGGCGGAGGCGCGTTTTTCATAACAACATAATAGGTAATTTCATGGATTATCAAGATCGACTTCACAAAATTTATTGCAGTTATTCGCGCACCCCGAAAATTCAGAGTGGTTTACTATAATTTCTGTTACGTTTTGGAGGTCAGCATTTTTTCATAGTGGTAACGATTTTTTGGTTTTTATAAGTTTCCATTGCCCTCAACTTACTGCCTCCCCCTCACCACTGCCCTACCGCTGCTTCGGTGTCCCTGTTGAAAACTGATGAATAATATCGTGCTCGTTTGCTTCTGAGTTACATCGTCGCCAGAACGTCCGCTTCTCCACAGCGCACGCGCAAACCGACCGCTCGCCCGTAGCGTGTGACGTAGTGTGAATGCCCCTTTAGCTGAATGCGCGAGTGTACTTGTGTTTCCACTGATGCTCGGCTGCATGCGAGTGTTTGCTCACCCTGACCTAACGACTGTGCGTCGAACATATGTGCTGCTGCTGCTGGTATGCGTCTCGTCCGCCCGCGACCTCGTGTGTCCCGCGCGCTATCTCACGGTGCAGGCGTCGAGTTTGTGTCGTAGTGTCGGTGCTGTGTCGTAAGTCGTTCCTCATGGCTGTGCGTCGTGTGCCGTTCGTTTTGAATGCTAGGTCTGCGGCCGTGGCGTGCGAGCTAGCTCACATTTACGTCATTCACAGTCACGGTATATCACTCGTCGCCTTGAGAAAAAGGGACTCGATTCTTCTTCTTTTGATGAAAAGTCTGGTAATGGCATCCGTGGCGAGTTGTTTTCGCATTTTTAGCTGTTATCTTTTAAATGGCAAGTGTTAAACCTGTGTCAAAATTCGAGTGGATACCTGCGGCTGTTTCGCGGCCTCAGACGATTCCGCGCAGAGTTGATGTGGCGCACACAGCCAATGGTCGATAGCTGTATGATAAAAAAAAAACATCGATGATTCCCGATGCTACTCGGCTGTTTCTTCGGGTTCATCATTTGCGCAACGCGTCTTGCTGCTGCAATGCAAAAGAAAGTGAGTTGCAAATATAATAAGCTTCTTTACCTTCTGCGTTTTTCATGCATTGATTCCGGACTTAAATTCCCCGTTCCGTAAGTCTTCCGTCAACCATAGTCTGAAAAATGTTTTTTGTAACTCAGTTGGGAAACGTTTCGGTGGTTGTAACCATGGCAAAAACATATTCTTGCTTCGTCAACTTGAATCGCAGCACATGAAAGGTCAGCAAATATCCTCTGCCAGTAAGGTGGCCTTTCGTTGCGACTACGAACTCCACTTTAAAAATTGTTGTAGGGTAAAATACACTTCACCAAAAGGGATGTCATAGCTTCAAGCTGCAGTTCGTTGATGTGAGCCCCGCATCGCACAGTAACTAATTCTGCTGATTTTTCGCTCTGTTGTGGAGGGAGCACTTCAACACGCTGCACCCACGGGGTTTAGCAGCTCTTGTTACTCAGTTATGGGTTTGGACACATGGTTTCACCCAACTTGTATCGCGTAACCCCGGGATGAGCACGTCGTGATGACGATGCGTCTTTCCCACGATGTCAATCATCTACTTAACCGCTGCACGTTTCAAATCCTTCCTCACGAACGGAGTCTCGCAACTGAAACATCGATTTTTCAGATTCAAGTCCTTGGAAGCCGACGCACTTCAGGCGCAGATGGTCATGACGAAAGAAATGATGCAACAAGGACGTAGACCGGAGAGCGTCGGTGGTACCTAGAGCGCCAACCTGCGGACGCTGTCGTTTGAATGTGTGGTGTTCACCGTGTCGCCGGATGGGGTACGAGCGAACGTCAAGAGAGCGTCGCGCCAGACTGTCACGTAGTTTTGCTCGCAAAAAAATCAATGTTAGATATCGTTTGTCCACTCCGAGACTGATACAGCACGTTGATTGCCCCTAACCACTAATCGACTACTGGCTAGAAACCGTTTCTGCGTGTGCGTTTTCCTCGCCGTCGTAAAACGCCGTTTTAGTCGCCGCCTTCGTGCCTCTTCAATGAACTGCAACGAGTCAGGGAATGCCTCCGCGGAGGAGAGATCCTGTCCATCCTGATTTTAATTTCCACCTTTGCTCCTGATACGTTTTGTGCACACGCCTTTATGTTGTTGTTTTTTTTGTTGCTATGGTGCTCGCGACGACAAGTGTTCGCAAACTCTTTTATCTTCTTCCTGCACGAATCGCTACAGCGACTTGCGCGCGTGGTGACGCCCGAGCCGAACGGGCGAAAACTGGTGGTCGCCGGGCGTGGCTGCAAGCGGAGATGATCCGAGCAGGTTTCCTGGTATATCGCGTTGTACCGGACTTGCGGCGCGGGCCGGTTCGGTCTATTCTGGCGCCAGGTAGAACCACCCCCACCCCCCCAGTCTCTCGGTCGGTCTTGACCGACGTCGTCAGGAAACGGGACAAGGCAGAGACTCGACAACGCCCGTTGTGGAGCGTTCAACTTCCGCGTAGCTTCTGTACCGCACTTTACACGTGCGAGCCAAGGCTGTCGCTTCGCTGTTGAAATGTCACCGGGCCTTTTGCAAATGCAACCGTTGCATGGCAGCAACGTGCATCCTTGCAAGAGTAAGGAACCTCTCCACTTAACTTCACGAAACTACTGTAGTTATTTTGACAGGGTGTAGCGTGTGCTTGTAAAATAAGAAATTAGCAGAAGTTGTTGAGTTTGCTCCGGAAAGTTGCAGCAACCGCCTTTTTCAACAGCAATGAGCACGTGTGGGTTTGAAAGACCTGCATGCAAATGTGCGGATGTCCGCTGAACTTCATTGCGCGTCTGAGTCTGTTTTCAGAGCCCCTTGCTTCCGTAGGGCGTAGTAGTTGGTCAGTTTGATAATGTTTCTAGATGCTCGAAGGTACTTCAAACGTGTTTTTGTAGTGGGGCTCGGTATATGTAGTGTATCACCAGCTCAAACTTTCGCAGGGGGAGGCAGTTTGTTTTGCACCGGATTGCCCAGTAACTTGAACTGCGGACATTGTCGTTATTGCCAGGCCCGGCACGAAGCGAATGCAAACCGTGCACGAAAGCACCGTATGCCGTCACCGGTCTTGTAATTCCCAAATACGCTTGCTGGCTTTGTCCTTGAAATCATTACGACTTAATTGTCGACGCTTTTTGATTGCTTCGTTGATCTTGTATGACGCCGCAGAACACACCACGTGCCCATGGCAACAGAAATGCCGAAAAACGCAGCTGTTTGATTTTGCCGCTATTGTTTTACTTCCGTAAGGAGACCATGTCACGGCAGATCCGGTGCTGCGGTGTGTCGGCCAACGACCGTCTAACACATGTCCCCCACCCCAGCCATACCTTCGCGTCGGCCACGCGCTTTTTTACTTGTGCTGTGCGTTCATAGTTTAAACTGAGCGGAGCGGCTCTGCACCGCCCTCTCGCGATTCATATACGAGTGCCCGTTTGTTGCTTTAGCGTCTTATACCGTTTGTTACGTCAACTCCGAAGTTTTTCCACTGCACCAATTCATATCAGTCCCGTGCGAAAAAGTGCGCGACGCGCCAGCTACCAACGACTGCTGTCGCCCCACCGTCGGATTGCGTCTTTGTTTCGTCACACACGTAAGTGATGATGATGAAATAAGCTTACCAGCCGCGTGTAGCTCATGTGTAACGCATTTTTATCTTGGAACTCCTCTCCGGTCGTTTTATTTTCAGCGCGTTTGAACTACTCCTTGGCGTGGGACATTGTGGTGCAAAGGCCAGGCCGGACGACGTTTTACTTATTGTTTTTTTCTAAGTTTGTTGGTCGTAATTCAAACAAAGTTTTATCGAAAGTTTGTGCGGATCATTTCCATCGAACGCTCAACGGCGACCAACCAAGGTACCCTGTATAGTCATAAGTGCTTTCGCTATCGTTGTAACCCCCCTGACCGCACACCCGTGTTCGTCTTGCGACTTGAACGAACTTAAAGAAACAATTGTGTCTTCTGCTGAATGAACGGCCTGGAATTTGGCCATCGTTTTCGAACGTCGTGCGCGGCACTTGGTTGTGAGGCCCGCGCTGACAAAACCGCTAACTGCCGTGTACATTTTGCGAAGCAGTGACGAAAAACAATAAACAACCCTCTAAACGCACTGGTGTGTAGTATTCATGGCAATAGAGAGCAACATAGGCTGCTTGCTAGTCAGCTTTCAGTTCATGCTAGCCTGGTTTCAAGACGCCATGGTTGTGTTTCCTGGTATTCGGCTCTTGCCACAACAGTGTAGCTTGAGCAGTGGATGTGCAAGTTTCAGAAGGAAAAGTCTGGAATGCATGGAACTTTTAAATTGCAACCAAATTAAATTGTTTTCGTTGAAACAAACTTGCTGACAGCAGTCAGACATCCAGCGTGTGCGGTCCCGGACTGGACTGAATTTCCAAGATGAACATGTACATGAAGCAGCGAAGTTGCGGCCACACTTCATCAGTCAGGATGTAGAGTTGCACAACACTCAACCCATTTCAGGAACATATGCTAAGCGACCTATAGCTGCACCACTGGTCTGATCATCTGACACAGCTATGTCCAGCTCGCGGGCCGCATGCGGCCCAGGTTAGGTTTTAGCTGCAGTGAAAGTATCCTACATACTGACAACCAGTCCTTATTTTTATAATCTAGATTGTGACTTTTTGCAGGTAGTCCTCAGTGCCATATTATAACGTCTGTTACCATTGTATTTAGGATTCGAACGTTTTCAGTACATTAGGTTAAGCTAACTTTAGTTTACTAAGAACTACGTAAGCCATTCAAGTTCAACCCTCATTAATATGTCCTACAATGTACCCCCTGGTTATAAGATAGTGACATCAAATTTTGGCTCACTAAGCCGCTTGGATGGGACACAGCTGATCTAACATCACAATTTTTAATAAACGAGAACATTTTGATACTGGCCTGATTTCAATTTATCACCATTGCAAATGTTCGAGTCGCGTTTTCCGGTGATTTTGCTTAAACAAAATCCAATTCAAGTTCTGATTTTAGCCTGTCTGGTACGAGCAACTGCTGAAGGCATTCGAACAGACTGAACGCGAAGTGCGAGCTACCAGGCAGGATTGAAACCAGGGACGCTGGAACAATGGGTGCAGTTATATTGAGGACAACCCTCCACCATGGGGTAAGCAAGGAAGCGATCAGCAAATTTTCAACAGAAAATCGATTTCACGTAGAATTATGCATCCTCATGTACTTAAGTCTTTTCGTGCCTCGGTTCACAATTAGGCCTTCTACTGCTATATAAGGATTAGCGAGGTTTTGCCTCGATGGTTTGGAGATAAAGTAAAAACCACAAATCTGTGATGCTGGCTCGTACGTGGTGCAGAAAATATGCACCTGTTCGGGACCAGCAAAAAAGATGGATAACCTAGAAAAATTGTATGAAGCGCACAAAGTTACAAAGTCTACCCTACATCAGTTGAAGCTGAACATGCTTTTTCGGCTTGTGGCTGTTTTGTAAACAAAGTCAGAAGCCGCGTGATGATAACATTCTTGCTGCGTTCCTGTTTATGCGCCAAGATCATGAGCAATAGTCGCAGTTACTGCAATTTACATGTTTAAGTTTTTCTATTTTGCTACTGACAGCGCCGGATTTAGATGGTGGGGGGCCCGGGGCCCCATGCGTAGTGGGAGGCCCCATGTGCGGATCAGATATAGGATCTTTAGGTAAGGGGTGGCCAATGAAGTCACTAGTATTTCCACGGATCATTCATATTCATGACGTAATCTTGTGACGTCACAATTTTTAACTCAAGTGTAAGAAAACTTTATGATGCAACATGATAATGATTAGCAATTTGTGAAACTGTTGCAAAACCGGTGACCACAAGCATCGTATTTACTTTTTTTGAAATTTTGCTTGAAAAACGTTTCTGCGCAATCTAACGTTTTCATCTCTAAACGACAGTCCTCGCACAGCAATAAATTTTACGACAGAACTAAACGTTGCAGAAGCGATTTCCAATACTATTGGCTTTGACTGACCTGACTGGCTAGCTCTGTATCAATTCTTCATAGTGATTTAATTACGTCTGCGGCTAAACGTAATCGTGGCATCTTTATGTTCCATTGGTTGCTTGTGGCTCCTCAGGCAATCAAGAACGTGCTTCCAGTAGCAGGATCCTTTTCTAATAAGGAAATGCGCACATTTAGTCGTATCCGCGCACATCAGTCTACACGTGAAACAATGAACACAACTTTGTGAAGGAGAAAAACAAAGCCAGCTTCTGTCAACTACTTCGGCGTTGTGGTTCTAGCGCCGAATAAAATTTGTGGCAGCACCGGATTTAGGGGGCCCGGGCCCAGGGCCGCTAAAACGATTAAGTGGTACGCACATGTCGCACATATGGCTAAAAACACGAACATGGTGGGGGCCCTCTTTGGTGGGGGACCCGGGCCCCTTGGCCCCCCGCCTAAATCCGGAGCTGGCTACTGGAAAGTTCCGAGATTCTTGAGTATAAATCCTGATCCCGGGAATTCTACTTGGTCTCGAAATCCTAACCCTGCAGCCAAGTGTACTCGCAGATTATAAGTAATTAATTAGGGTCTTTGATGATTCGACTGCGTTCGGTCAGTGACTCGAATTAAATTTCAAAAAATTTATAGCTACAGCCTACTTGTGTGAAGATACAAGCATTTCTGTAACTTGTTCTTATGTCTGAGAAGTATTTTAAAAGAGAAACCATCAAAAAGTTCCTTCGCTTGCTGCTTTATCACTGACAAAGGCAGCAAAATGCGTTTACAACTAGAAACAAACACTCCAAATTTTACCTGCAATTTACAAAAAATTGTGATTTTTGTTCAGGAAATGGCAAGCAATCGTTTTCAACCTGGTGGTGCTTTCATGACTATAGCATCTTCGGTCAAATCTTAGCGTAGAATGACTGCAAGGTTGATGCTCAAGCCACATTTTCAGCTTAAACAGTAAAGACAGGTACAGTAAACAAGACCAACGAATTGGTTGATCTGGGCCGTGCCCCGGTTAGTTGCCTAACTGCCCCTTATAACTAAATCAAATTCTGAGAAATGGAAAAAACGAGGGTGGTGAAAATGAACCAATCAAATTGTCTGCCCTTCAACTTATATTCAGCAGGAACTCGGACGAGTTTTCACACTTTGCTGAAGCAGTCGGCCAGCTTTGGAAAATTTATGGTCACCATGGGCGGACGCAAGGGGGGATTGGGGTTAACCTCCGGCTTAAGCTTGACATATTATTTGTTTTCCCATATTTTTTGCTTGTTAATTTGTCAACTTAATGCAAATACCACGGAATAAATTTTCATGCAAATTTCAAGGAACATTGTAAATGGGCCAAAAAGTAATAATTAGGTTTTGGTGGGAATCTGGGTTATCGTCTGTCCAGAAACCATCTCACCACTTTTTGCAGACCTTTCGTCCACTACGCATGATTAAGATTGTGTTCCGCGATAGTTCACTTTATCCGAAACAATTGC
>JGI24159J19872_10000343_pt1 | contig 38859 bp, 26 predicted proteins | sample Ectturendosymbi4_FD_19872 | JGI IMG/M metagenome (IMG submission 19872) | reverse complement strand
GCATTTTGTACCTGTGACTTTATTACCGACCGGTCGATCGCAAGTTAGCAAGAAATTTTCCAGTCGATCCCAGTCGAAGACAAGTTGGCCACCCTTGCCCTATGAGCCGAAACAGAAGTACTTGTTGGCAGTTGGTCAAAAATGACTGCTTGGAGTTTACCGTGATTGACACAAGATTTATCAGCGTTTTCAGATTTATTTTGAATAACTGCACTAAGGGTATTTCAAAGACTTGAATTGCACTCTTAGAAAAATACACATTTTTGCTTCATTCTTAGAGTTTTAAAAATTTGTGGTAAGCTTTCTTACATTTTACAAACACTTCATGTTTTTTTTCTAATGTTAACACTTTTCATCCGCCTCTCCACATCGAAATTTCACCATAACGCGAGTGCTATGGGGTCAGCAGAAAAAAGCGATATGACTTTTTCAAAATGTTTTTAGAATCTCCAGTCTTCCACTGTCATGCTAATTATACTTTGTTGTCATTATGACCACGTTAGCACAGTTTTCTGTTGGGAGGTCGGTTGTCAAGTAAATTGTAGTTAAAGTTAAAATTTCAATAGCAATTCAAGACATTTGTATTAACAATAATTTCTTGTGAAGGAAATAAAAAAAACCGTGTGAATTACAAATGATCTTAAAGCAGCCAAACATGTCTGATTCAATGAAAACTCCCTAAAAAATTATTTGATGTGCAATTTGAAGGCATGAAAGTTCGAGAAGCACATATGTTATGATTACCAACCAAATCAGCAGCCTGGTTTGTTCACCTGCAGGACGGAGTTGCTCCAATTGCGAGAAAACTGTCTTCAAGACCCCTAACCATGGTTTCGCTGAACTGGTACGTACTTTTACTGGTTGGCGGGTTTTGTAACAAAATTATGTGGTAAACTCTTGTCCTGCAGATTTTGCTAAGTCTTGTTTTTCACCAACACGTTTACCTAAAAGAAAGTGGAATATCGGTCGAAAATATTTATCCTAAAAAAGCGTAACAGATTTAAAATCACTTTTTTGCAATNCTATAACAAGGGTGAAGAGGTCAGTGAGACGTTGCTTATTAGCAAACACACATGTGATTAAATTTCAGAATTCTCAAATGTTCGAAGGCAAATATTTTGAGTAATTTATGTACACATTCTGTTCAAAATTGCACTTGATATTATTCAGATTCAGTAAGTAAAACTGCCTGTTTCAAGACGGTTCGGACTGCTGAAGTAAAATCAGCTTGTTTTCCTGCCGCTAAGGGCCGCTGTTGGTTTGAACCGGTTGCTTACCGGTTTGAACCGGTTGCTTACACCGCAAATAGTTGAATTTGCACAAGTGAGCTGAGAACTTTCAATCGCAATGATTAACTTGATGGGTATTATTTGCCCCAAAGGCGAGGAAATAAATTGATTGGGTCAGAAAGAGACAGATGATTTGATTGGTTATCAAAACAAGTACAGGGTTACCATTTTAAACAAATCTGTGTGCATCATTCATACAGAAGCAGAAACTTATCACTGGTGTCATTTTTCTTTCAGATTTTCTTTCAGATAATCTTTCAGATTTTCAATTCGTTTTATTCAAAGTCTGTTGCCACTGATTTCAAGTGCATGGATCAACGGTTTCTGAAAAATGAAAATATTCTGGTTTGTACCAATAATTTGAATTGAGCAAGGTTAAGAGTAAATTTCTAGCCAAATAAAAATGAAAAGAAGAATGGCTTACTTTGTTATTTAATCATAGACTACCAATCATATACAAAAATCCACCTAGGTGCTTTGGAAAACAAATGTATAACTTGCAATAAAATTTTAAAACATTACTCTACTTCAATCCTCTTGTGCAAGTTATCGGATTCTTTTGCTCTATGTTTGTTTTTATGTTGTCCACGTTGTTAGAAACCGGAATATCATGTTTTGCATTGTTGCCAGGCCTGATGTAACTGATATTGTTTTCCTCAAAGGGGTAACGTTGATTGATGATGCATGTATGTAAATATTTCTCATTTAATAAAATCATTCGTGCTGTAGTTATTGATATCCCTGCCTTCCATTACCCTGCCCCCCACGCCAAACATGAGTAACTGGAGCAGTTACGCAGCTGAGATTGGAGCTGATGTATGTTGAAAAGTTTGGCAGGTTAAAGATTCTTTGGTTGTAAAAAATGATCTAACGTTGCTTTCACAACTCAGAACAAGCATGGTGAGGCAAAAAATACAAACAACCAATGTTTTTTGGAGGTTTTGTGAGGGACGAAAACGGTCTCTTACATTTCTCCAACAATTTCAAAATACAGTAGAACCTAATTTTACGACCACCTCGGTTAATCGGGCACCCGCTATTACGGGCAACTTTTGCCAGTACCGATTGAAGTCCATTATTTTTCTATTACCTCAGTCAAGCGGGCACTTCGCTATTCATTATTGCGACAAAGATGTGAACGCCAAAAGTGCGGTTTTTCCTCGGAAAGCGGCCACAGTTGAAACCTACAAAATATTTTTCAACGCAACACCTAAAGTGTCGACTTGAATAAGAGCTTCTTCATCGTTTGATCGAGGTCTTATCCACTGCTAGGCTGCACTAGATCGCGGGGCAAGTGTTGAGCAGCCTTTCGATTGTCTCATCATCCAGAACCGTCAAGCCATGCGAATAAGGGCTGAACATGCCTGATCAGAAGGCGAAATATATACTCAGTAAACATCATAGTGCCTGATTCATTGCTGTGAAAAGATTTTTTTCGACAGATACAGCATCGAAGTTATGTAATTTACCATTCAATATCAGCGCTTGTAACACACAGTCTCGTTTGTTACGTAATATTACCTGTACATTGTGATAACTTCCATAACGCATTCTTGTTTTCTGTTGGTATACATTACACTTACAGTATTATATCCATGGGAGTCGGAAGGTGGGGCGTGGGGCCAAGGCCCCACTTGATTTTGAAATTTTCAGCAAAAAAAGTTGTTTTCTTAGTTTTGAGTGGGAAAAATCAAATTTCACCACTTTTGGCCCCCCTGGAAAAATATAGGAAAAATACCCTAGTGCCCCCCATGGAAAAAATCCTTCCGACGCCCATGATTATATCTCAAACTGCGGTTAGTTTTGTTTAGCTCTTAGTCTTAGCAGTTAGTTCATCATGGCACAACAATTTTGGGACTACAGGCTCTTAATAAGAATACATTATAAGCAAGTTAGTTTAAGTAGTGTTTTATAATTTTCATATATTACGGGTTTTTTTTTAATTCAGGAAAAGTGTCGGAACGTCAACGCTAATGCTCTAATAAAGCTATCAATTTTTGAATAAAACAGTTTCTTCTACAAAATATAGAGCCTTTTTTCTGGAATCTGCTAATTCGGCATACGACAATGAAATGAACGTTGATGAATGGGAGCCTGTTTCGTGGCATGAGATTGAAAATGAGCATTTTGTAAAATCTGCACTGCTAAAGTAAATAATTCCTTTAAGCAACTATAGTTTTGTTGTATATTTGGGGTCTTCTAAAATTTCTTAGCGTTCGCCAAAAAGCCAAATCTTGAAAAGCAATGCGAACAAGTGCTATTTATTCTAAATGTTATTTGGTCAGAAATTACTCATACATTGAATTAGGAAAACGTTAGTTCAGTGGTTGTTAATGATTGAAAGTATGTCAGTGTTTTGGCTTGCAAAAATCAAATTAAACCATTCTTTGAGATTTAGTTACTTTCAAAGTTGAGAACAAATAAAGCAAAATACTGAAAATAGGGAGCTTTTAGCTCTAACTTATCAAAATCAAAACAAAGTTTTCCCACGATTTTCCACTTTCTTGGCATCATAATAACGAAATGATTTGTTTACTGCTTTATGATGCTTTGGAGACAGTGTGGATGTAGTGAACCCGAATTCCTAAAAAATGTTTTTGAGAAAAGCGCTAATGTTGATTTTTGGCATAGCTTTATTTGCTGACTTTAATCGGTTTTCACGTAAGGAATATACTGTGTATATTACATATTGGCCAAATTCTGCAGCTGAGGTTGAAATTCTACTGGGTTAATTATTTTAGTAGAAAATCTTTGGAAAGAACTGAGTGTCTATGAACTTCGTCTAAAAGTCACGCTTGCCTCCATTTGCCGCGTATAGGCGGTGATGGGTCATGCTAAGTGCTCTTAATGACTATGTATCTGACAGCTTCTTACTTAACCTTTCAAGATTTCGATGCGGCAAATCCCTTGTAACAAGTCAGAAAGTCAGACATAAGAATTGAGAAAATCTCTGCCTGCGTCTGTTGCATGTGCCGGGTCAGTATCTCACCTTTGGTCAGAAGTATGGAGAAGGGGACTTTTTAGCCGGCTTTCGTGGACCGTATGTCATCCTGTTATCTTTGAAAGCAGGGTTTTGCCCAACAGTTGCTGTGCTTTACTGCTGCCTTCACGTTGTGCAGTTTCTATGTCTCCGTGTTGTTCTTTTGTGTTTTGACATTTACACAGGTCGACTGGTCCACAATGTGTCGTATGCTTTTCACGAAGGGTAAACGCAATGACCATAGCTGTTCATTTCAAAGTTTTGAAAAACCTGACCAAAATAAGAAAAAAACGAGAAATGACAAACAAAAGGCGAAAGAAAAAATCAGGAATGAAAGGGAGAACGAAATATGAAGGTAGAGAAATATTCTAATCGGATTCATTAGCATTCATTGGTTAAGAAAAAGTAGATCAAAAAATACTAACCATTTGTTCGTTTTATGCGTCTCTTCTAATTCAATGGTGGCACCCAGTATTTCCACCTCATTCATTTTCTTCGCGGCAGATTACATTATACAATCGTTGTGTTTCAATATTCAGTGTTTCTTCATCTCATTGTTTTAATATGTATAATTATGCAATTTCTTAACTTGACTAATATTTTCTAAATGATAACAACGTATGAAAGCATGTGTAGAAGCAACCCAAAAATTACTCTTTTACGTTGTAATCGTTTATCTTTTTACGTGTGAATGACATTAATTTTAATAGAAAATGCATTTTGAGTGTTGGAAGATGCTCGAAAACAGTCGAACAACACTGCACAACGTGAATTTGCAAGAGGGTTCCATAGAAAAGCGTAAGTGTTTGGAAATTCCGCAAAAAGTTCAACGAAGGTTGTGTAAGGCCAAAGGATCTGGACGACCACTACTATCCGAAGAGATAGTCGCTAAAGTTTGGAAAACACTTGTGCGAAGCCGCAGTGAGCTTATAAAAAGGACGAGTCTACACATCCAGATTTGTGAAAATCGCTGGTAAAATACATAAACGTTTGAGCACCTCATCTAACTTTTATAGATAAATATTGTTCTGCTAAACATCAAGGCCATTTATTTTCATGTATCCGGATTTTTAGTTGCTCTGATGAATACATCTGAAATGATAAAGATTGTTTGGAATATCCGCATACATATGCTGGTTTATGTATATATTGTAGGTATATAATTTATACAGTATATATATGTATAAGAACACAGCAATCCTATTTGCAGCACTGTCTCAAATAACCACACGGACCAAAATGAACCCTGAGAAAGCACACCACAAAATGAAATGAAGCGAAACGCTGGCAGAGCACATTTAATAGCCAAACACTTGGTGAATTGTATCTGTTGAGTCCAGTGCAGGTTAAATCTCCATGAACACATTGCATGTAAGAACCAGTAACTATTGGACTGTTACGACAGTTACGCTGTAGTTACAGCTCACGTTAAGTTGGTTTGAACGTGAAATACGAGAATTTGAAGGGAACATTAGCACGTATACATACGTTTTTGTGACAGACACAACAATTACCAGCTATCTCAAAATCGCTTATCTTTTTTATTGTCGAACTTCGTCTCTCTAACACATGACGATAGAACTGCCCCGAATCAAACGTTTTGCGCAAAGATGACACGTTTTTCGTGGTTTGCTGTTTGTTTAGACTTGGCAGTGGATCCGCTTGGGTAAACACAGCGAAATCCTCGTATTCTAATTTCCCTGACACAGTTTTGAACAGCAAGATACCGGAAGAACTACATTGAGTAGAAGGTCAAAAGATTCTGCCACCCGAGAAGGACCTGGTTTGATGTTGATCTAAGATGCACAACGCAGTTGAACAAAAATTACTGTTCTCAAGAAAACTTATCTTAGTTCCAAGTATGTTTTTAGTAACCTGGAATGTTAAATACAAAACACGTTGTCCCCAGGAGATGTCATCTGTGAGCTCAACGGACGAAAAGGTTGATACCCACACATGTTTCAGCAGCTGGGCGGCAGTGAAAGCCTCCCTTGGTCATACAGGACAACCTTTAGCTTGCCACCACTGGCACATTCTCTGCGAAAGTAGCCACCTTGGCCCAGCAGAAGATTGAGCTGAGATGCCCACCCAGAAATCAGCCCGCTACACTCAAAGTGGAGGTTCGAAACGCGAATAATCAAACTTTCTTTTATGACCTAACAAAGGTGTCGCAAGTTTTAGTGGGTTTACCTACAACAAAGCAAATATTCCCATGAAGTGGAAATCAGTTCAGAGAAGTTCTTGACCTAACACAACATACCATACTTACACTAATGGTGCGATTTCTTTTCATAACATAGTGGCAAATTCCTTTTGTTGCTCACATAGCTAAGGCCTGGATTTCGTGTTGTTTCAAATATTCATGCTCTGTTGCGACGCACCAATCGGAGAAGCGTTGGAGCACTCACGTGAGGGTTTTGTACAACCACATCAAAAGCTCGTGCGTGTTTTGCTTCATGCATTTCTGCATACCACGTAATGGCCGCACAAAGAAGTCAAGAGTTCATTTTCTCAGCGTGGGGTGTCAGTGTAGACGTCGGTATGCGGGCATCCCGTGAACGAATTGTTCTTTTCCTCCCGACAAGCACACATAGAGTTTACCCTGACAACGAGCAATCAAAGCAAAATATTCACCTCAGCATCATCGAGTCAAAAGATCCCTTCAAAGAAAGGGTTATCGAAGAAAGCTTTTTCACTGCATGGCGTACTTGTCTGTCAAAACAGATACCAGGTCTGTCGTTCTGGGTGCAAATGTTCTACAGACGATCACATTTCATGGCCGTCCTTCTGGTCATTGATTTGAAAGTTCTCACAATATTGTTTTCATTTATTGGATTGAAGATTACAATGTTCTTGGGTGCACAGACGTATGTTTTAACGCAGAAGAAGCTTTCAGCGGATTGACAGTTGGTTTTGCTATTTGCTAAGGGTATGGCGTAAAACTGCGTCAATAACCGTTGTTCAAAAGAAAATGCAATAAATATTGGTTTCCTACGCGAAAGTTTCGGCATGTTGATATCATTGCTGCCTAATTTTGCAAATTTGAAAACATGTATACCAGGTCGGTAATCAAGTGTATGAACACCTGTAATAGTGTTTGAAATATAAAATATAGGGATATTTATTTTCTTGCTGCGCAAAAAATAAAACAGCTTTGCCCGATTCGCAAAAAGTTTATACTCCAACAGCTACTTGAAATAACAAATATTGGAAGAGGGAGCCAAAGAAAAACTCGAATTAGGTTTGTTTGCGTTGGTTTTTTATTCGTTGCTTTTAGTGTTTTGCTGCACTAAAAGAATTTTTTTTAAAAAGTTGTCCTCTATGAGCAAGGGAGGCTTTCACTGCTGCCCAGTTGCTGAAACATGTGTGGGTATCAACCTTTTCGTCCGTTGAGCTCACAGATGACATCTCTTGGGGACAATGTGTTTGGTGTTTAACATTTTTTTGAAAGGACCATTTATTGAAAGGTCTCTTTAGAAAGCGAATATTAGCGAAGTTATATCTGGTTAACTCTGCCCATTGTTTGTGCATCAATTCCTTGTGATCCACCAACTCATGAAAAGAAAGCTTATGGAAAGTCGAATGGTTAAACAAGTTCGCGTATGGTGCTTTAAACTTTGTTAATTTGCTTTGTTGACTGAAAACAACTTATCTTTATCCAAAAGAGAAAAATTGAAGACGACCTTTTCCGTTCTACGAGAAAACAGCTTACCCTGAGAACTCCTCAAATAAAGTCAATAATACGCATATTGACGTCAATAATACCCACAGTGATGCCAAACCTGTCACTTCCAATCGTCGTGCAATCCCAACAGCTTGTGTTTAACCCAAAAAGAATGAAACCTGATCGGAAGTTTTGTGAGACTTGACAAAAGCGCTTGCATCTAATCGCCACAGAGACACGGTGTTTTTACCGGACCACGTCGGCATTAACTACAGTACATGGACTTTTTTTAAAAGTTTATTCACATTCCGCAGCAAGACTTAAATTATTTGTCTGCTTGCGTCACTCGTTGTTGCAAGATCAATTGCGCTATTTTCAGGCCGCTAACACATGCGCAAAACAAATGTAAATACCTGCCCTATTATGGAGGACGACCATGCAGTCGAAGATCCAGCCTGCTTGGTTCTACGACGCAAAATACCACAAAAGTAATATTCTGCCAGTGTGAAGGGTATTCGTAAGCCCTGTCTGAGCTTCACCTGGATTAAACTTGACAGCTCAATCGTTATTTCTTGATGTCTTATAAGATCGACCACCTGCAGTGTTTTCAGACCTCTGTACAGCTTTCTTTGTTTGTAGATAAGACTGGACTTTTTCGACAAACCATCATCATAGGAATCCTAATGTCTTCACTGAGAGAAAAACTGTTGAATGCCGCAACGGAAAATTATCAGGTTGGCAGGTCGAAGAACCTCAAATTTTAATGTGTAAATATTTCTGCATTTACAGATTTCAACCACCCAATACAGGCCAAATGTAGCGTAACTTATACATAAATTTATGAGAAATCGATGAAATTAAAACACCCATAAATCAGCACGGAAAACAATTTAGTTAAAAGCGCAGCTGTAAAGATTCTGTGGAAATTCTTTTTTTCCAAATCTGCATGATATTTAGCTGATTTCGTCCAGACAACGTTCTGTCCAGTTTGGCTGCGGTGTAGCGAATTATAAATGTAGTGGCCTCTTCCAAATAACTTTAGCCAGATCACTAACGTGGCCATTGTTGCCGTCGGTTGTTGTCGTATCGTTGTGAATTTAAGGCACAATACCATAAATGATAAATATTTAACAATAAGTATAACAAAGGTTTTTGATTTAACATAAAACTTTACAAAATTTGTGGAAACTTTGCCTTCTCAAAAAATGCGAGGTTGCAGCTGAATAATGCGGCAAAAAAAACTTTTGTATTGTTTGTGAAAACAGCGTTCACGATATCATCGAGCTTTCAATGAATCGTGGATGTCTTGCGACGCAACTTTTATTAACGCAATAAATAAATAAAACTTGACGTAACGTGCATCAACATGGAGGCAGGTTTGACCAATGGTCAGTGAGACGTGATTATATACTGATTTGAAAAAGAAAACATGAAGACTATGACATAACATGATAAAAAGAAATAAGAGATAAAGAACAAAGAACAACAGAGGAATCAAAGTGTGAGGCGAATTTTTCCCGAAGCTTCATTGTTGGACTTAAACATTACTGGTATGTTCTGTTCATACCAGACAGTGTATTATTTTTGGTTAAGGCGAAACGAACACAAGAAAGGTAATGGACGATAAGCAATTTTAACTGCTTGATTAACGTTCGGGAAGCGGGGTCGTTACCCTGAAGTTTTGCCTCGTAGGCAATGAAAGGTAATTCTACTTTACTGCATTTAAAATGATTACGTCGTTAGATTTCAGGTTTCGGTCAAACCTTGCTTCAAAAATCCAGAGCTTTTATGGTTTCATCCGTTGTTGGGTAATGTTTTTGTTCCATGAAGTTTGTGATCGTGCTGTTTACAGCGCCTCCTCACCACTCCTCAGGACGTCACAGATTTGTCTAAATCCGCTTTCTACACGCCGTGTCAAAAAAAATGGGCGGGTTCAAGGAGTGCCTTCAACTTGGATATCCACCACTGACGTCACATATAATAAGGACGTTGGAAATTTGGGGCTTCAGCGGTGTTAAAAATGTGTGGTATTCCTGTTACCACCCTCATGGAACATTTTCAACTCTTTTTTCCAAACAAACGCAATTTAAGAAATTGCACAGGTTAAAGTCCCTAAACTTTTATCAGCACGATTTTGTTGAAAATAAATGACTTCGAAAACTAATATAATCAAGTCATTAGACTTTGTTGTGAGAATCAAAGCAGCATACCGCAGACGAAACAAGGTTAGCGATGATTTGTTACATAAAAAAAACTGCATTGAAAAACGAACATGCAACGTAAGAATTTAGAATACGTTTTTTATGCACAAACATCAATGGGAAACACTTCGTTGGTGGAGTTGGGCGCAGTAACGAAAAAATCGTCATGAAATTTTTTCTTGAAAAAGTATTGGTGCGAAATATATTTTTCAATTTGAAAGAAATTGCCTAATTACAGTCATTTTTTTCAAAAAAATGTTTGTGAAAAAAGTTTTTACAGAGATTTTAATTTACATATGGCGAAAACGAGCCACTATATACAGTACTTGTGCTTGTGGCAGTTTGTCGAGTCCAGTTTTCTAAGTCGGAACTGGTATGCTGCGCAAAGCATATTGCAGAATGCGCAGCTTAGCTACGTATCTCATCTAAGTCAACCGCGCAGGGCAAAAGATGTGAATGTTGATCGAGTCCAGACTACTTTTTCAATTTTTACCTCAGGACAGCCTGGCTTAGAAGCTGCAGTCCAACGTTCGAATCTATTGTGGGCAACATATATAATTTGCGACTTTTAATGCTACCCACTGTCACGAAGAAGCAAATAATCTTTTGTAAACTTTGCACAAAAATTTTGATGAAATGGAAGTATTGCCTAAAATTAATCAAAAATTTTTGTATCCTTTTAGCAGAATTTGCATTTGGATTTTGTTATTTTTTATTATTGCATAAAGAAATTTCGCTCCGTTCCTTGAGAATTTTGAAAGGTGACCACTCCTGCGCGTAGGCCGACCCTGCTGTACTTCGAACGCAGAAACTCTACTTTGACTTTGCTCGAATTTTTGTAAAGCGTGTAGTGCCGCCATGTATCTGGTGCAGCGAGGCATTGAGGCAACGCCGATCAAGAACAAATCAGGTATTTTCGTGATAAACATGGCTACTATTGTGGAAGCCTGATCTAAACAGACCTTTGTCTTCCTTCTATTTTTGGACCGGCTCGCGGTCAGCCGGCCGCACGCCAACTGCTTCTGGCACGGCATGCGAGCGCGTTGCACTTTCCAGCAGACAAGCTTGGAAAGGATGGCGCGTCATCTCGTTGGTAATTTCAGTCGCGCCGTTCGATTTCCACGGTGTAAACCAGGTCTACAATTTGTTGCAATTTGTAAGTGCGCTGTGTACAGCTGCGATGTGTGTCGAAGGCAATTGCTGACGCTGAAAAAACAGCCCCAGCCGCGGCCTTGGCACGCGACTGACGCCTTTGTCGCTCAACCGCGTGGGCGAGCCTGTGAATGAGGCCGCGCTGATTCCAACGCAGCATATTTTTTAATCCAGGAATTTTCGTGCGTGTGACAAGCACATATTGGAGCTGACCATTAGCGTCACTTGCATGGCTTGGGCTTCAATTCCGAAACGTAAGACTATCCCGTGCGAACCGCGATATTTACCCAGCAGCGTGATCGAGCGAAGCGCTGAAAATAGACCGAGAGACGTTTCGGGTCCAGTTTCGAACAGCAGGTTGTCGCGGCGTGAAACCAACCAAGGAAAACCAGGCCCGAGTTGATTGAATTAATCTTCTTCCGAACATAAACGAGCGTCTTCAACGTCGGCGAACGTCGTATTTGCCCAGAAAAGAATTCAGTAATCACAATCGGGTTTCCATTCAAACAGGTGTCTTGTCGATGGGCGGTTCAAGTGGTTGTTTGCGTTTTCTCTCATCTCATTTGCGTTTCCGTCAGCCAGTTAGTTGTTCGGTGGAGCGCAAGCCAGGAAAGGTCGTTGCGATTATTTCTGTTTGTTGTTGTTTTTGCCAACACGCGGCTATCTTTCGCTCAAAGTCTGGCAGATCTGGTTAAAATTGTTTGATGAAACCACATGAGATCGAAACACTGCGGCTCCTACACGGCTCTGTCCACACAACTTCACTTGCACAACGGTCAGCCATGCACAATTCAACCTCAGTTTTACTGAATGTTTTGAAAGTGTCAAACTTTGATTTCGCGTAGTTGTTTGCTTTTGAATCACCTATTTTTGCGGTAATTTTATTGTTCTTTAAGCGTTCTGGGTGGACCTGCATACGTCATTTTTTGCGGGGCGTTACCGACGTAAATACCTGTCTCTTGAAGTCACGAATAGTTAGCCAGTGTACCTGAAGTTAATTTTCGTGTTTGAGAATTGTTTGTTTCTTTACTATTTATTGGCTGGTGTATCTCAGACGAAAGGTTCAAATCACAAAAACCAGGGCACGAAAAGTAGAAACACTCACACAGGAATACGTACTCCCGCTTGTGCGCATGTAAGACTATGTTTTACGTATAAACAACTTGCACGGAGCACTACCGAATGATAATGAATACTAAAGTGAAGTTATGTGGTGCAAGGTTACATTGTGTGAGGTTGAGTGGGGTTGAGTTTCGTGGCAACCGACTTTAAACAAGACTCCGCATTGTCGAAAAGCCTAAAACCGATTCGTCTTAACCTTTATGTTTTTAGAATAAAATCGCTTTTGTGTTTGCAATTGTTCAGGCTTGCACAGACTACTGAAAAAAATTTAAAAATTAATTGTGAAGAAAATACCAGAATGAAATAAATTAATTTTGTAGAGATTTGCAATTAATATAAAAATAGGTTAAGTAGACTTTTTCAATTCGTTTTCAACAGTGACATTATTTATTGTTACAGTAACATCATTTCCGAAAATACTAACACCCTAAATTTCTGAATGTACCATAAATTAGCATTATTTATGGAACGGCAGTATCATTTTCTTGCAATATCAATATCATTTGCTTGCAACATTAATTAATATCATTTGCTTCCAATAATAGTGTTTACGGCGAAAGTAACATTATTCTCTTGCTGTCAGGGTCAAAAATGGAATTGTCTCTTGCAATGGCAATTCCATTTTTGAATATACCACATGTTTTTGCTAAGACGATTTGCACCAGGTGGTGTTTCCCAAACCAGGTATTTCACAAACATTTAAGTGGTGATGAGCAACGATATCTATGCTTTTGGCAAACGGAGGCAACCCTGACAGTCATAGGCGCAATGGGGGTAATTTCGCTTCAAGCTGTGTTTCGGTGGTTTGCTCGCTTGATGGCCGTAAACTCCTAATCTCCGAATTGCTAGCCGCGAGCAATTGCGTCTTGACTTCCAGGTGCGACCGCAGCCTTGTTGATCGATTCAGCAAAACATCAAAGCTCCACGTGGTTGGCCTTTCGTACATATGGATGAGGGAAGATATTTCAGAGGCGAAATTATTTGGGCCGTGATATAATCCTTTCTGATAAAAAACATGTCTTCACACAGGAAGATAATATTGGCGGTAGAAAGAGCAAACAAGTGTGAGTAAATGATGACACAAAGCGTTTCACCCTAAAGACTGCTTTTTAAACTGAAATCAGAAGCATTTTGGACGTCGAGACATTAAAGCTGTGACGCATCAAGAAATATCAGTTCGAAATATTTTGAAAATCTGATAACGTTTCACAAGCACTAGTTAAAAGTCTGATGATTACCGAAGCAAACTGTAACAAAAGTGGTCTTTTTAACACTTGGAAGCGGGTAGGAAATTAAGTGCCATTATGCTAAGAAATCGGTTTACTTATGTCAAACTGCTAATTACCTGAATTGATTTTAATTTTGATCATACCATCGCTAAGAGTCATGATAAATGCTCACTAGTTTTTTCTCTTCGGGTTCCAGAATTGTCGCAGTTGCATCAGTCCAACTGAATTTGTAATTCATGTATATTTTCAACATCAGTAACTTGGTATAAGCTCTATTTTTCAAACATATTTGGAAACTAGGCTCCTTTCTTTATGCAGCTCATCGTGTTTTGTGTACAATTTTTCTTTTTTCTGTTATCAAATAATGCAGGGCTGCTTTCACGACTATAAAACTGAATTGATATTGCCTGAAAATACAGTACTTACATAACCTCACTCTTTGGCATTCAATTAAATGTGCCTCAGCCAAGTCAAAATTTTGTTGTGGCATGTGTATAGCGCATAGAAAAAAATAAACAAAAAACTGTTGTCGAAATATTTTAGAAAGTGTTTGCCAGAATGACATTGAGACATGAAAATTGGAGAGGCGAAGTCCAAGAATACCAGGCTAATATAGATCGAAAGCAAGAAAAGGATTTAGTTGCCAATGTGCCATTACAATGGTAATGTAATATATGTGCGGTAAAACAAATTCACGCTGATTGATTCAAACTCTTTGCCTGTGTTGAAACAAGTTACTTGAATACAGATATGTGCAAGTTTGAATTATCGCAAAAAGATGAAAGCAGAGCCCAGTCGGCTGATTCCTCGAAAGCTTATAGCAAACTTAGAGCTTATAGAACGAAAGCTTCCCTTCAAAGTAGCGAAACAAAGGAAGATCCGTAGAGACAACCAAGATTTTTTGAGAAGAAAACAAAAAAGAAAGTAGCGCAAATGGGTGTTGTACGAGCCTCATTGCTTTTGCTGACATTTGAGGGTGAATGACCTTAAATGACACTGCTGAAAGATGAACGGTACAAACNATTTTGAAATCAAAGGCATTTTGAAATAATCCTCATGATCAACAGTAATTACCCGTAATTCGCATCAGTCATTTCAAGACAANATGCTCACCGCTGCTGCAATCAATCTGAAATGGGTGCACTTTATCTTAACGCGCTGTTACAGTAACTGATGAACATTAAGGTGTGGGTTACAATGCTGTTCATCAGCTGGTTGACAAATGCTGCGTCCAAATCTGTAGAAAGATGAACTTCTTTCAAATGTTTTTCCAAGTGCGATGAAAGTAAACATTTGGCCATTTTATACTTCAATTTTCATCAACACCGAACAGCATCTTTAAAATGATGTTGCATCTTAAAACCGTTTTTAATTATGTTATTTTACCCAAACATATGTTGCCAAAAAATGCAAGTTGATCAGACTTTTCAAAAGTTTTGCTTCAAACGTCATTTAGATGCTTAAGACCATTCGTACAGGCCATTGTGAATGTCATTCGAATTTGATCAAGAACGCCATTTGGAACAAAACACATGCAAACAGACCCTAAAAATTTCTGACGAAAATTTGTTGAGGTGATGTATAGTTAAAAATTGTCATCAACTATTACTTCAGCTTCTTTGTTTGATGTCATCTTCTAGAAACATGCCACAAACGTTGTTCCGTGCACTATTTATCATAATATATCTCTATTATGAAGATACAAAGCCAGTCAAGAGTAATAGCGCTTCCTTTCTCACAACGCCACTTCGAAAAATTACTATGCTTCGCTCATAAAGTAACGGTTCCCATTCCATCATTTGCTTTGATGGAAACGTTTTTGATGAGCTGTTAAAAGTGGTCTTCAGCGCTTTATAGCATGTGTGTACGGTTATCCACTGCGCAGACTCGCTTGGTAAAAACACCGGGCTTTATTTCTAGTAGATTGGTTATTGCTTGCAGTAGAAATTTCCACTTTATGAAAATCCAAAACAAATCCCAGCAAGTTTTGCCAGCCACAGAACACCACTCGGCTGGCTGTTGTTGATTAAGCGCAAAACCTTTTTTTAATTTAGATGGGTGTTTAAAAATGCTCTTGAAGTGAATCTTGAAAGTTTTCTTTTGAGTGAAAAGCCATTTGAACATCAAACGTCCCGCAGCCCAAGCAGTTAAACTTTGCTGTACAAAGACATTATTTCAAACCGATTTGCGGTATTATACAGCAAACACGTTGTGAGAAAAGTTTGTCGAATTTCACCAGATCATCTGTTCCAGTATCGGAAAGCAAAGTACTAGCATTTTGCATTTTTACGTATTTCAGGTTTTGCCAAACACTGATTCAGCGGAAAAAGGTCACTGCAAACAAATGCAATTGTTGCAAACAAAAAGCCATGCTTCGAGAAAGTCACTCGAGGTGAGTGTCGTGGTAATGGACCTGGTTTATTATTTCATATGGCTCAGCTAATAAACAGAAGCAATACAAAAGCCATCACATNCTAAGTAAANCAGCTGTCAGTGAGTACCAGAGCAAATGAAAATACAATGGCATATTAGGTGATCAATGTAAAAAAAGAATGGCACTGTGTCATATAGGATTGGTGAAGGACCATGACGGTCATCTAGTCAACCAACCACGTTTATCACTGAAAAGTGTTGAAAAAACAACAGTTGGAGACCAAATAAGCACAGTTAGGAAAACAAACGAACACAGAACACGGTGAAGAAAATGTACAGATGAAAGCTCATGCCTATGTATACCGATGAGTGGATCGAATCTAATTGAAGGAATTTGGTGTGGTTAAAAATATGTTTGAATAAATACAAAAATAAAAAAATAAAAAAGCAAAAAAGTAACAACAACAAAGTAATGAGTTACAAAAGAAAACAGAGCAAAACAGAAAAAACTATGGAGTGTACTTCCTCGTGTTCATTTACTAGTTGTCACCTTTGGTCGAGAAGCTGTAAATCACGCAAACTTTTCTGAAATCATTTCAAGTATTAAAGCATAGAATTTTTAGGTACGTTCAGTGGAAGTAATTTTTCGTCACAGGTTAACAACCATCATCAAAATCATGCACATTCATGTCATTTACCGACCGCTGAAAGTGTTATTTTATCATTGTCATCGGGATGTTGCCAGGAAGTGACTAGTCTTGTGGCAAATAAAATTTTAATATTATGCAACTTCAAACTGTTATTGGTTATGCCCAGAAATTCAAGATATTCACGTGATGCAGATAGAAATGCGATAAGAGAGTTACGAAAATAGTGAAAAAACATGAAAAAGTTACAGTCAATGATGTCGGTGACTTTGGGTAAATACCGCGCATTTTTCGTTTTTGTAGGAAATTGTGGAAAATGGTGAAATACCAACAGAACTAACCAATTAAACATGACGAACCTTATTCCCGAGTGAAACAAGTGGTCTCGTTCAGAATCCTTTACCTGATCCTATCTAATAAATGTAAATGCTATCTGTAAATCATCTTACAAATCATTCCAATCAGCAAAACAGTTTCTTGTCAAGTGAACCATGTTTGTGCACTGACAAACCACTATTTTAGGTACTGAAGAACGCATTATGAGTTGCAACGAATTTGTCAGGGTGTGAACAGGTGTTCGCATGGGGTCTGTTTTCAAATCGAATTCACCCCCAACTCAGTATAAACAACCTCAATATTGCAGGAAAGGCAGTAACAGTGCAAGACTTAATGTCACCAAATATCACTCACTAACCTGCAAAAATTATTGTGTATTCCCGTATTTACGGTGTAACGTGTAATAGATCATGACCGTAAGTAAAAACATTGCTTGTCTTTTCCTCCAGTTTTGAACAAAACTTACGTGTTGTTANTCTTTGTGGTGCTGCAACTCATGGCACGTGCGATTATGAACAATGTTCGAAAAGTCATCCACCCAGAAATTAGCATCAAACAGTATGGATTTGGGAAGGATGCAGGGACACAGAATGCTATCTTTACGATTAAAACGATTGAAGAAAGTAAGTTTTAAGTGCAAAAACCAGCATATCTATGTTTCGTTGATTGTACGAAATCATTTGACTGTGTGCAGTGTGCGTTATGAATAACTTCTTGACATGCTTGAGAGATTTGATATCGATGGTAATAACTTCCGTCTTCTCCGCAATCGATATAAGGACCAAGCAGGAGGAGTTCCCATCAAAACCAAAGTTAAACAATGCACAGAAATCAAGAAAGGAGGACGGCAGGGCCGCGTCGTCTCACCGACCAGTTCAACATGGTCTGGGCAGAGAAATCATTCTGCGCCGTATGCAAGGACTGCCAGGCGTGAAAATAGATGGACGCAGCGCAAATGTCATCAGATGCACCGACGATGCGGTGCTCGTTGCTAATTCTGTGGAAAAGTTACAAAAAGGTTTAAATGCAGCGCTAAATGAAAGTGCAAATCAGTATCAATGGCACTAAAATGAAATGTATGCTGATTGGAAAATATGGGAATGGTGGCTAGGATCCTAGTGCACGAGACGCACAGACTGAACAAATGACGTCCTTCGACTTTCTTAACACACTTATGACGCCAGATGGACGCTGCGAGAAGGAAATCCGGTGAAGAATGGACCTTGCTCACAGCGCCTTCGGCGATAAGAAGCACACGTTACGAGATCGACAACTGACAATGAAGACTAAACTTAGAATCCTCAACCGCCACATGTATTATATCTTAAAATACGAACGTGAAAGCTGGCCCATGACCACGCAGGATGAAAGACGGATACGCAGTAGCGTTGTGCCTCCTGTGATGCGCGCCGGGCGTCCTGTGGAAGGATGTGGTGAGCAGCGCTGGAGTGTTCAAACTGGCAAAGACTCGAAGGAAGCTTGTAAACATTGCAAACATCAGGAATAGACAAATTGAATTTTTTAGACACGTGACACGAAATGACCAGGTAGAGCATCAGGCAATCGCAGGCGAGAGAGAAGGAAAGCGCGCCTGAACCGTCACGAACTTGCTACCTCACCACGTTGAAGAAATATCTGGCACATAATTACAGCGGAGCAAATTTGGTTCAAATTGGCTACGGCAGAGGACAGTTGCATCACATGGATGACATGGTCGCCGACACTAGGAAAAAGCACGCGGCATGTGATAACATGTTGCTGCCGTTTACCCTAGTTTGGCGTTTGGCGCTCACAACGTTTGGTGTTTCGATGCTGTACTCTCACACAGCAAAAAGAGTCGGTCTTCATTTAAGCTTGTGAGTAATTTGCAGACCATTTTAATTTAAAGCAGATCTAACGTTTAGCTAACGGCCAATAGACAGAATGCCTGATGGTTGCTAACAAAAATTTTCTGCAACCACTTTCTACTTCTCAAGTGTCCATACGGTGCAGGTTTGTGACATTTGTTTTTCTTCTTCACCAGAGTAAAAACAATAGTTTTACGCCTTAATCTGTCTGGCAGTATAGGCAGAGCTGACAGCGGAAAAGAGGATTTCCACTTTACTGTTGCCGCTGCTCACTTAACAGTATGTTCTTACAACCACCAAGGCAGCTTACGACGTGTCGATGCTGGCGGGGATACCCGAAACGTCAGTCGTGAAGTCAACGATTCAGAACAGTCGTGACACCCCTGAGGTATAATCTCAGCAGAAGAGCACCAGCCGACACTCACAAAACTGTACCTAACGGTCAAATACGAGGCAATAAACACTCCCTCGCAAGGCATGTCAGGCAGTTGCTTGCGTGGCTATAAGACGGAAACATGATAATGCAAAACAAACACAGGTGTTCTTGAAGTCACGCTGTATGCTCAATCGTAAATTTCTTTCAGGGAATCGTTACGAGGGCGCACCCAGATTCAATCACAAGTACGTGAACCACCCATTGAGCAAAGGATAATGATTTTACAGATGCTCCAAAACTTACCTGTGGCCACTTGTGTGATTTCAAACATATCCAATCGATGGAACAGGCAAAGTTTTAAACACGTTGACTTAGAACAAGCATTTTGATTTTGAGTTTTATCAAAGGATCTTAGTGATAGGTTCAGACCGATCCCAATGATACTTCCCAGCCTCACTCAAATTCCTTTCCAAGAAATATGACACATATGCCATTAATTCCACTACCTCATTTGGCACATATTTGCACGGTCACGTTTGGGATATTTGTCCCTGCTTCTGAAACTTTAGAAGACTCTGGATTTTGCTGGTAAAGTTGTGAAATCAGTCAAGAATATTCTATCAATGTGAAGGCTTGTTAGGCTCTACGCAACAGCTCCTAAAATGTAAAATGTAAACTTCTACTTAAAAGCCGTTGTTTATCCTCGTAGCGTTCAAACTCCAATAGCAGGCTGGCTTTGATTTGATTGTTAAAGTTACGCCCTTAGTGTAATATTTTTCATTTTATGCTGCATCCAATTTATGGCAAAGAGCTTCCAAATCGTCTATTTCTGATTATTGAAAGCACGTTATGCAGCATCTAAGGTTCAGTAGAGCCGTAGGCGCTTAAAAAAACATGAACGTATTTTCTCACACTCATAGGAAGGCATGTTTGCCTTTAACAATCTCTTTCCTAAATGCGTCAGATAGCATCTGGCAATGCACCGATCGCTTCACACCTAGTCCATAGCGACAGAGCAGCAAGAAAGAAAGAAATGTTTGACGTATCAAGAGCACACAATCTGGTCGCTTTTGTGAATATCGTACATTCATCACATTTAAAGGTACTACAAAATATTGGTGTTTTGAAACGATTTCAACAAAAAAGTATATTGTAAATGTTTCCAGACGGTTGAGTTAAAACTGATGGAATTAAAGTAAAACTTAGATGTCTTGCAAAGCCATATTACAAACAACAATATTAGAAGCAAAAACCATAGATTTAATTGAAAGTTTATCGAAATATTCAAAAAACATTTGTTTTAAGAAAATATTTTTTTGGAACACTCAACTTGATTTAATTTAGATCTTTGCTTTGTTTTGTTATTACTAGTAATTACGCAGTTTAATGAAAAGCGCACCTTTTGCCAATTCATGACTCTCTCGCTACTGTTGCATTAACTCAACGCTGGTGTCTGCTGGAAACATGCCAAGAGAGCAAAGTTAAGAGTGCGTCAAGGACCATGCACACTGCAACTGCAGGCCAACCGCTGTCAGATCATTGAGTGGATTTTTGAAGTGTTTTTCGAATAATCAGCATCTTCAACAGAGCTTCTGTTCAAACGTATGACCCACTGGCCCTTGATGGAAATGCTCGAACGACTTGACGATGAACAAAAAATTGGGGCTGAGTAGGATCGCATTGCGTTCCTGTCGTTTTGAGTCATGATTGGGATTATCGGATTTCGGCGAAGACACAGCTAGGGCTTCCGTATTAACCAGTTTCTTTTCCTTTTTTTTGGTAATGCGATTCTCGTCGATCTTGATCTGCAGGTGATAAAAGTGACCTGAGAAACGCCCCATGGATGATTGAAGTCGGTCTCGACAACAGGTGATGTTCGCCTGGGGCGCAAGCTGCTGTTGTTGGGTGGTCAGCCACGCCGGTAGAAGCCCGATGTGTTTACCAAATAAAAGCTGCTTAGAACTGCTTGGCAGAAAAAATACGTCTGTCCGGAGTTGGAAAGTAATGTTGAAAAATTGGAGCGAGAAGTGAGCCTGGATAGCTCTGAACTCACATTATGTAAAGTTGCTTCAGGAGTGGGTCACGATAAAATTTAACATATTGGTTGTAACGACGAGGACAGTATTTTTTCTACAAAGATTTTCCTTCACTATCGACAATATGTCTTTATGCGTTTGTTTAGTTCTCCTGATCTCTACATTTAAATATCTTGCTTTTTACCACGATCCCACAGTGATTGATTTTGTAGTTGAACAAAATTTGCAATAGTATCCACATCGATCGACCATTACGCAACGCATCGTTCATTTACTTCCGCCAAATTTAAGCATACCCTAGCATACAGCAGTAGAATTGTACGATTTACATAAACAAAGTACTATTCGTTTGTTTTGCAAAGAAAAAGTAGCCAATCGGACAAACAGCATGTGGACCATGATCTTGCAATAAGGCAACACGTCAGAGCAGAGATGACACATTCAATCATTTTCAGCAGCAGGCTGGTAGGAGCCCTGTCTGGCGTCGCTTGGATTCCTACAAGGCCTTTGTTGGCTACTTGAAGACTGTGGACTGGCGGGCCACGCAACCAACAGTAACGAAAACATGGTAATTTGAGTTATCACAAGTCATAAATATACTGCATTAGACAACGACCCATGAAAAATAACACGGGTTGCCTTGCAAACACCTGATACATATCTGACTTGTTGTCGCGGAAAGACGCTGTTTATAAAAAAAAAAAACTTCAGCAAAGCGACTGAAAGTCTTTTAAAATTTATCGATTTTAATCGGTTAATGGATGTGCGGAGACACGGAGTCGCACGCACTCGCCGCGCTTCTTCCAATTACGCGATGCCTCGCCGTCGTGCAATCTCCTCCCGTGTCGATAAAACCCGAGAAAGCAAAGAAGTTGGCTGGCGTGCGTGAGGTTTGTCATTTCTGTTGCCTGACTCGCCATTAGACGTCAGATCGATGCCAGAGCAATCATGTAATTGGTTCCAGGCCCGTCCGCCTGGCTACAGATCTTGCTTCGCAACGGTTCTTTGCAGCGCGCTGAGGCATGACATGAGTAGGGCTAAAAATTAAACAGTTGTCATGTCAATGCCAGGCAAAAAGTAAAACTCGCTTGCAAATCGAGTGACGATCTATCCAAAACCGTTAAAGTTTTTAACACGGAAGCTGCAGTGATAACAAAAAAATTATCTTTTTAAACTTTTGCGTAGTTGCTGTGTATGTTATTCTAAGAAATTTTCACTAATGATTTCTGGTGCATTGATATGACTGATATACATATCCAGACAAAGTCACTTTAAACTCAAGGTCCTTTGTACTCTTGTCCACGGGAAGAAGCATTCATTAGTGAACTGCATCACGTGCTTATACAGATGATACAGATGCTAGGGTCTTGGGCTGTTTAAAGTAAGAAAATGAAAGCAGTGCAGCACATACATCTTTAGTGTATATGGCGAAATGACTCTGCGTAGCCTAGCCATGCATGACGGTTCCATACACAATAAAACGTTGTAGTGAGTTTATTTTCAATCAAAGCAAGCAAATATTTGTGCGTAACATTTGTAGTCATAAGCGATTTGCTTTTATAGGAGCGAATTTTTGCCAAGAACGCTTTATGCGAAACTGAATATAAAAAGTGCATGTTTGTGTAGAAACATAAAACAATTTTTCGGTTGCAGTATTTTTTTGTTTCTCTGTCAAAAGCTTTAAGAAAGCACTCCCCATCCTCATCTTCAATGTTTGTGTAAGGAGAACAGTTCGGCGATTGGGGAAACTTTTTCAGGGCAAACCAGCACGCTCCATAGCCTGCAGCAAAAAACTGAAAAAATAACATTGTTACTTGTTTTTTACACCGTATTGCAATGCTTCGAACATTTGTAACTCAAGCTTACTGTGCGACTATATCACAGATATTTTCGGAGTCACACACACTCTCATTGTTACTTTATGTAAAACCAAACACAAGTAAGGGATGAGCCTTGTCTGTGACACTGAAGCTCGCAGTGAAGCACACACAAAACCAAACTTTCTGCTCATTGATGCAAGTCAGTGTTTTCATGCAGTGATAACTATTACTATATTTTTTTTATAGTATTTCTTTGATGTCCCACAGATGTTACTGATTGCTTTGAGTGGATTTGCGCAAAAGTTTTTTCGCACTCACGGTGTTCTGATTTTATGAGGGAAATCTAATAACCGTTTATCAGTGATGCAAAACAGTTCTCTAAAAGCTAATCATGAATTTTTAAAATGTTAAGAGTTACTTCCAATCTAGATCACTGCTTGACAAGTTGCAGCGATACAAATCGACTGATCAGCACAACTGAACTTCGTTTTTAAGTTCAATGGAAGTTTCTAAAGCGAAATGAGCTTAATGAAAACATGACACAAAAGTCCATGAAAAAAGCATCACAGCAACTGGAGCTTGTCTGAAGTTTCACTTCCCAAATTTTATTTGCACCAGGGCGGGGAAGAACCTAATGGTTTTGACTGTCACGTTTTTCTGGAAATTTACGAAGATTTTCTTTCTCACGCTTGTCAAGTTGTCTTCATTATCATACCATGACTCTTTTTCGACGAACAATCTATTTCTTGGGAAAATGCGCTGGAATTTGCATCGATGGCGCAGCAGCAGGTGCTGGTAAAAAATCGAAAGAAGCAAAACCAGTCCAAGACAAAGCACCAAGTGCAAGGTGGGCGTATTGTTTTCTCCACGGAGAAGCGCTAGCAGCAAGAAATTTATCAGAGGAACTGCCCATGACCAACTTAATTATGTAATAAAGTGTGTGAACTCTATCAAAGCATGGCCGTTTAATCAGCGTTCGTTTTCTTCGTGTGAGGAAAAGGATGTCGATCACTCAGGATTATTGCGTCATACTGAAGTGCGATGGTTGGTTGTCACGTGCTCGTCCGTGACCTGAAGCGTGTTTATGCACTACGAGTAAAAATCTTTGTCTTNCTGAAGAAACAGAAACATGTGTTCTTAGCTGAAAAGTTTAATCAGGAGANGTTNATTGCAAATGTTGCTTACCTAGCTGATCTATTCAACTCTCTGAGCTGTCTCAATCGATCTATGCAAGGGCCTGGTTTTATAATCATTGGTCGCACTGCAAAAATTATCCCTTACAACAATAAGCTCATTTTTTGGGGAAAAGTTGCGTGAATTGAGATGAGGATGTCATGTTCACTGAATTAAAGCTCACGATTGGTAAAGATTATTGTCTTAATTTTGAAACCTTGAGTGAGAGAATGATGGAGTAGGTTGTAAGGATAAAATTGTTATACAGCATATGTACAGGTTTATACATCTCCTTTACTCAATACCTCTTCATTCGTTTGTTTTATATGTTGGTAACATTTGTTGATGCTTGTCTGCATGCTATCACCTTCTCACTACGATCGGCACCAGAAAAAAATTTCAGGGACAAAGTTCAAGTGAGGGCCCAAAACTCCTGTATTCTCCATTGTCTCTCGGCACTACACTGCACATTTAAATTGTGTCGCTTAATAAAGCGGAAAATTGACGGCCATAGCTTTCAAAATCCTGGATCCGCTCCGCCCCTGGTCTGGTGGTTACATTAATCAGTGATGCACAGATGTGTAGGGAGGAACATTCCTTCAAACTTTTCAAAGGGGATACAACGTTGTCCTAGCGGAGCCTACCTGTTGACAGTTATGTTGCGCTTGTAGTGAAATTAGACACACAAAAATTCCTTTCTGTATTGACTGCGGCAAAATGTGTTTTTCGCAGCAGCGCTTTCCCCACCTCAGTTTTGGACCTTATACCACTGGCGATACAAAAACAATTTCTAAACACTGCNAAGCAGAAGGTGAACGCTAGAAATCTTCANAGGGCTGTATCTAGACAAGTCTGGTGTGTGCACTTTTGACCTAGCCATTTTCCCTTTGATTTTGCCGGCGAATATGAAGATTGGGTTTAGCCCGTGAATTTAGAAAAGGCAGTTTAAAGCATTCCAGATGGCCTTGTGTTCATGTTTACTCTGGGCTCTCTTGGTTGTTGACATTGGCTTCTTCTGGCCAGTAAAGCGAGAAGACACTTGCCTGGCACGATGGTGTTTTTATGTTCTCTGATCGTTGGGTGATCCACACCTCAAAACGCGCCCATGAAGATTACAATGGATCACTTTGGGATCAACTCGATTGTTTTCTTTCAGTTTTCTTAAGCATATGCGGTCATGTGCTGAATCCCACCACTGGCTATTAAGTCAACAATGACACATTTGGTCAGGGCGCCTGATTGATCTCTAATCGTGTTTAGGCTTTCCGTCATATCGTGTCTGAGTTTTGCGAGGTCAAACCCGTTTCTGGCTGACTGTGGACTTTAAAATACAGGAATAACCTTTTAGAACTTACTGATGTAATGATCTATTTTGCTACACCACACAAATTGTAAGTATGGCATCAGAAAATCTAATGATGACTGAGAGTTTAGCATATATTTTAAATGGGAAGAACATGCGAGGCAAAACCGAGTTTCTACCGGAAAAAAAGTGAAACGTAAAATTTGCTCACAACCATTTATTCAGCAAAGGGGTCAAACTTAATCATGCTCGCCACAAAGCCATTTTTAGCAGTAGATGAGGTATCGCCCACTGTTGTTGTTGAAGTGTGTTTCACCAGCAGCAGTAGAATAGAGATAATTGAGGGGAAAGCTTGTGAACTCACAAAATATTAAGTAAAACTTACAAAGTTGCTAAAACACACTCAAGAGCTCAACATTAACTCTACCTGAGGGATGCAGTGCCTGCTCTTTATGCAATGGCTTTTTTAAAAAATTCCGCGGGAAGTAGGTATGTCAATTTTTCCACTCGCAGTTTTGCAACATGTCGCAAAGCTGGCTGCAAGTCATACAGGTTATGCAGTAGAAACTGTACTTGCTGGCTTACTCTTGCAATCACTGAGGAAAAACAAGAAACTAGCAGTGTACTTGGCATGGATGTTGTTGAAGCGTGTTAAAAAGTTGCTTCTATTTTATTCGAGAGCACTGTTTGCCAGTATTTATAAAATTACATAGACGTGTTAATGATAAAATACTTCTGAACCACTCACGGCTCACACCCAACCAGTCACGCGTGACAACTAAATCTCAACCGTGACAATGCCAAATAGCTCAATTTTTCCATCAGCAACTTTACAAAAGCTTGCCAAGGCGAGAAGGTTGACAAAGCACAGGTCTGAATGCACAGGAGACAGGCATTTGTCAACAAGTGGACTGCTATCGACATGCCGCAAAGCGACAATTCTCCCCACTCGTGAGCGTTGCTGTTACAGAACGGGGATGATTTTGGGCGCACTCGCAACTACTTCATCAAGCTTGCTTTGCTCCTTTTGGTTCGCTATCGACTTATTTGACCTGCAAATGAATCCAAGGCCAACTGTGTTACATTTGAGCAGCGTTTCTGATACAGTGGCCAGTGTGCCCCTAAATAGTTGCAGGTACTCCTAAAAACTTTTTAAATGCAAAGCAATTGCTTGAAAAGTTTGATATGATCTTGCACATTGTATAACAATGAGAGCGATATAGTTGTTAATGGCTTTACAGCAAGAAGCGTTAACCATTATTTGTGCAACATCAAAAATGACAACCTTGGTTGGTACACTGACCACCACTGAGTCATCCTACCAAGGGGGACGGCGTGAGCAAGAGGAGAAAACACCCACAACTGTAACCAAAAGAAAAAACAAAATTTAAAATTGACCAGTAATGGAATACAAGTTGACTCAGTAGCTGCACAGGCCGTTTGCACAAATCTGTTTAAGGAACTGTGCGACGGATTCAAAGAATTGTAACCACGTCATCAGAGGTTTGACTGTACCTGGCTGACTTCAATGCATAATGAAGCTAGCAAACATTGGCTTTTTAGAATTATGGTTTTCATAGTTTTCAATTAATTTATTTTCTTTTCAGAATAAACGGAGAACACCTTTAAGAGAAAAATTTGAAAAAAATTATTGAGAAAGCTTTAACAAGAAAGGCAAAATGAACTATAATAGTTTGGATCCATCTCCTTCACTTGGGCATAGTAGCTGTTTTTTTAAAACTTGCAAGCGAGAAACAGAAGCATTTTTGCCGCAGTGCAGTTCCTCTTTGCGTCCTTTCTAGCAGAGATAAAAAAGACAGTATTTTGTTTTTTCCTTAAATCAACATCAGATTGTTATAAGATGGCATACAAGTACAGAAATACCCCAGTGTAAAGAAATACTTCAAAATGACCCACTTTTTCGGTCATACAGTGAGGCAAAGTGCTTTTAAAGGTTTTCGTACAAATCAATGTGGGCGCGGCGTCATTTGTTACGCTAACACTGTCAAAGGTTATAGCATTCTGACCTTTAAGCACGTTTGGTTTGCAGAATTCGAACTTCAAAGATGGTTTTGTGCTAAATTCTCACAGTCAAACCTGCACACAAAAATAATGTTTGGTTATCCATTTGCAGATCTACGGAGGAGGTTTATTTGTATTTTTGCCTGCTGAGTGCAAGACACCCAACTAGTAACTAGCTCTTTTATAACTTTTAATATATTGTGCTTGTTACAGTCTCGAAGTTAGGGTCGAAAGTTACCCAAACTAATTATGCAATGTCTTCCTTTGTACACGAATCTTCATGCGTTGGTTATTGTTTGCCAACACTGACGTTCGGAAGAACAGCAAAAAATGAGATGATGCGAATGAAAGACTTCGGAACAGGGTTTTGGCAACAAGACGTTTGTGCTATTCAGGAGGAAATTATCTACTAGAAGCGTTGCTGTATAGCCATGATGAAGAAATCGTGTCCTGAGGAACATTTGTGACCTGAAATAGTAAAAGCGAAAGGCCTTGAAGGTTGCTAAAAATAGCTGCGGGAACCCCGAACTCCACGGGGAAAAATGTTTCGAAGTAAATGTGTTTTAAATTAGGCGGTGTTTGGTCGTTTATTTCCACCCATGAAAAAATATCGTCGTACAGCGCGTGTAAAAAGCATTCTTGCTCTATAGGGTGTGTTGACACAGCTAACGACCCGTCAAACTGACTGTTTCGCATCAAAATGTGCATCGACGGCAGTAAGCTTGCGCTACTGTTTCTCGGGAATGGGATTGCCACAACGCAATAAACAGCAATCGGCTGATGTTCGCTGGCCGCGAGACGGTTGCGTGCGTGCCAGCAATTACGCAGACTGAGTGAAAGAAAAAAGCGAAGGCAACTAAACTCTCAGGTGTCTCTCGCACTGCGCTCAGACGTCAGTTGTAGCTCACGCCTGCGTAGTAGTTGCGAGACCGCTCGGCGCTGGCGAAATATTGTTATGGCAAGTCAGGAACAGAGATATGAACAACAAAAGATGAACGTTTTTGTCGGCAGTCACATAGCTTTGGAAAAATGCTTTTGCTGGTCACCAGTTTTCTGTAAGTGTATCAGTGTGATAGGAACTTAAACTGCACTGAAATTAAACCAGATATGGAACAGGAACGTACGCAGTAATCCATCAGCCACGAACATGATTGTGTTATGTGGATNAAAATGAAAAATAAGGTCTTGCTAACCACAACTCACAACGTTGAATAGGTCACTTTTGGAAAAATATTGATGTTTGAAGCTGCNAGTGACAGTTTGCTGACGTTTGATTTTTGGAATAGATTTTGGTAACAGTTTTTCTCATGAGGAGTTTCCCTTTCAAGGGTCAGATTAGCTGCACATGAACTGATTTTTTAAAGTTTCGTTGAAGAAAGCTGTGTTGTTTCATGGCATGTGAAACAGATACGGGATCGAACTTTATGATGATGTTGCGATGTCATCAAACACGATTTGGTAACGTTAGCTCGCAGGTTGCGATCCCCTACTTGTGAAAATGTTTCGGCGGGTTTTCAAAAACTGATTGGTTGCAGGGTAATCACGCAGAGGTGTGCATTTACAAAGCTTGCCAGTTACCGTGGATGGTTGGAACAGATTGAAAGCTGTTTTGCAAGAATTCTCTTCATACATATTGGCGATTGCTGGAGTGCAAGGGCATCGATCTTTCCCCTGAAAAGGACGTGAGTAGCAGAATGCACACAGAATCAGCTTCGGTTGTCTATAAATAAAGCTTTTGCTAGCTACAGTATAGGAGCACACACAACTTTCAAACCCATAGAAAACACCCCATGACTTAGAAACAGTTTCTAGCTTATCAGTTGTGCTGTTGAAATAATGCCTGTAAGCATTCAGCTATGCTCTTCGGCTAACCCCAAAGACGCTTATCGTTATGAACATGCTGTCACACAGAACTGCTTCTTTTGACAAACGCAAGCGAGTAGCGGTGTTTTTTCTCATTCCTAGTTGTTTGACTCCAACAGAAATACCAATGTAATAACGAGTTATGCTATAACAGGTATGTTCACGATCTTAAGGCCTGATGCAGGCACATGAAAAACAGTGTTTATTCCAAAACTCTCGGAATATCTTCTTGACATTGCTGTCTTTTTGCAACGTTACGGAGAGAGACGTAATTCATTCAGTGCGTTTTGTCATTCATGATGTTTTAAAGAGATGCTACAATCAAAATTTAGACACATCGCGTCATTTACAAACCTCTCCGAAATTGTTCGTACGTAATATAACTTAAGCTGACGACATTAAAATCTCTGATTCTCTGTGGGCCAAAACTAAGAGCTTTTTCAAAAGAAAAACTAATACCGACATTATGGGCATCCCTGCAACTGCAATTACTGATGCTCATCGACCGAGTTGTGTGTCACAAAGCGACAATTTCTGTTCAGCGTTGCTACGTTGGTTTGCATTTTACAAACTACCAATCAATCGATACATCTTGCGCGCACTGATTAGAAGACTTAGGTTTCTGTTGTTAATCCCGATGAATAAAAGCGGAACTTCTTCGTCTGGACAGGAAGTTTTTCCAGTCGATCGGGTTTCGAAGACTTGTTGATATTGAATGATCTACTGCAGTGGTTCTTAAAGTTTTAACGCCTCAGTACCCTAAATTCGAATTTTCGTTAGTCTGCATACTCCTTTTATCCAAAGTTTAATAACAAAAAATTGTAACAAAAAGAAAAACAATTGTAAAGGAATAATCAATGGAGCAGTGAGGAAAAGGTCAATGCAAAGGCAGCATCACATTCACCAACACCAATCATCTTCTTCATGTAGGTACAATATTGCTACAAAAGTCAATCTGGATGGAAGTAAACCCAAGTTTTTAGAATAAGGACTTGAGTCCAGATTTTGGACTTTACTTCCCAACACTGTAGAGAATACCACCAACATTTTACCTCAGTACCCCTGGTGGTATTGAGCCAAACGTAAGAACTCCTGATCTACCCTTTCTCACGATGTCCGGGCTTCTACTGATATGTTCGTTTATGGGAGTTTATACAAACATGATCGCTCACTATTGAGAAAAGCAAAGAATATTTATCCTTTCACTTTGCGTTCTCATACAAAAAGTGAGACATTATTCTCAGGGCGATCTGCTGGTATTTTACCGAACCAGGTAACTGTAGCCAATACAGTGACCAATGTTCTTTGTATGTGCAGAAAGTATCATGACACCTCAGGAGAAATACCTGAACGGCGATTTGAAATCAAACAGAACTTGCCCTGTCTAAAAATTCCTGTTCTTACCCCATAAAAATGTTTTAGATCAATTACAAAGGTACCTTACGCCACATACTCCTTGTTTCTACGAAAATGTTGCAAGACCATTCGGCGTTTAAAGCGATAAACGCCCGAGATTTCTTTGTTTGTTAAAGGAGCATTTTCGATGTGTTGTCACGTAACATCGACGTCGGGGCGTTGTGTAATGGATGTAGCATTCCAGGAATGAGTAAACAGAAAATACCTGGGCACAGCGTCTTTTGTTTTGCTATCAGGCGTTCGCGTTCTTCATTGTGAAGCGCGACAGATGCGCGTCGGGCCTTCCGCTAAACTCCATCGTTTCTTCGAGCAGCCTGCAGTCTTTCTAGAGTCGCTGATTAATTTTTCATGATCTGAACTGTGCAAGCCGAAGGCAAGGCATCTCAAAAAGATGGGAGTGTACAACGAACGCCTGCCGGACGACCAGCAAGTCAGGACCTACAGGGCCGTACACGACAACGAGCTGCTGCACTTCTGGAGCAGCAGGGACGAAGAAAACAAGCCACAAAGGCACCGCCCGAGAACGCGGGACCCGACGGAAGTTCGCTTGTCGAACCGATCAGCCTGTGTCAACAAGCCGTCGTTGGTTGACGCCACGGCGTGCGAGTGTTGTAAAAAGAGTGATATCTCTTCCGACAAGGCGACCGATCGTCACTCGTACGAGAACTTGCTTTTGTCTCACGAGCGATGCGATCGGCAGCGCACGAAAGACGACCCTGTCGTCCCCGCCTCACCGCCATCCGTCACGCACGAGCAGACAAGCAACTGCTGCTACTACGACGCGCACTTGGCTTCCAAATGTCACAAACTTTTGAATCAGTGCTCGGGGAAATGCGCCAGCACACGAGTGATGCTCTTCCCGGAGGAAGAGTGGGCAAAGAGTGCACCCGGGATACAGTGGAGTTTGAAAATGAACAGGTCGGTTTCTATTTATACCAAAAAATACGAAATAAACGTTTTGCAATAAATCGCATTGGCGATTTCCAAAAAATGGTTTGATTTAAAAAAAAACTCCGGGGAAGACATTTTATTCAAAAAATGAGGCTGATTTTGTGAAAATGGTAAACAAAGCCACGTTTTCCTTTCAAACTCTGAGCAGACCCCCTTCTCCCAGCAGCGTGGCAGTCTGACAAGGAGCTGGAGTTGCAACGTAAAATTTTAAGCAATTCTTTTAAGCCTTGGCTTGGTCTATATGATCGGTTGCCAGATACGGTGTGGAGACGTTCGCAAAGCTATACTGACTAAAAATGTTTGTGCGATGTGCCCATTCGTAGCACATGTTAGCCCACCTTTTGACATATAGCGAGGGGATTGGTGCGCGCAATTCCGAGTTCAAATTGAAACGGTTCAATGTACGAGAAACAAGCACGTGTTAAATAAAGGTTAGCTTATGTTTGAGATTTGTGAGGTTGGTGCTTGATGAGTCTGGTTACGCGCGTAACGTACGTACTACGTACCACCACTAAGTTAGCACCGTAGTTCTAACAAACATGTGTAAAAACCAAGATTTTTTCCTGCGCAGTTGGATGTTGCGTGTGACGTGTTTTCGTGTGCTGTTACCGACTGTAGAAAGCATCGCTGTGTCATCACAGTTGCATTTGTTTCATCACATTTACTTGATATAACCTTATTTTACGGCATATCAAAACTGACGCCCGTGAATATTTTTCAGGTGGTGGAAAAGGTACTGCACAGTCACTGAATTCCGAGCAGGCGGAAGGCGCGTCACCTCGGCGGTTGGTCGACTTACCCAAAACGAAGACGGCACAGTGACGATCGCGGGCCGATTTAAACGCAACAAGGACCCCGATTTCCGGCTCCATTTGACAGCGCGCGTCACGCAGGACGATTTCGAGCGAGGCTACGCGTTGACAGGCGCTCTCCAGCTTGGCGATTTGAAAGGCGAGGGACGGTTGGAAATCACGCACTTTGCAGTGGTGCCGAAGCACCAGGCGGAACTGGAAAAAGTCTAGTCGGTAAACTCGACGAACTCTTCGTTCGCAAACGCAATCGACTCACGCGCGACATTCGTTCGGTTAAATCTTATTTTATAAGAATGCGACGACACTCGACCCAGTTCATGAAATGTCGTCACGGAGCGCAAAGCGGTACTGAACAAACAGCGATCACAAACAAGGGGCGTTTTTGTTGTTCCGGTTATCATCTCGCTAATGCTGACCTCGTCCGGCTCGAGCAAAACTGCTCACAAAACGTGAACTGGTCAAGATTTGCGCGTTATTTTATTTATCCTGGCCGGGTTTGTTTTCACGGCTACATTCGCATCCCCCGCTTAGCTTTGAACAGTTTTTCGCCGCGTCAAGTGGCTTCGACTGCTGGTAAACAAACTAAGATGGCTTGGTGTGAAACGCGCATAAAGGTTTCGATCCGAGTTGCTTTTCACTTGTTGCCCGCATTTCGATACACACCTTGTGGTTTGTTTGGCCGCCCACCCTCGGGCACCAAGCTCCGGCACGAAAGCTTTGCGTGTCTCGACACAATTAAATAACGCGATACCTTCGCCCCGCTGCGGTGATGTCACCAGCGTCGACGCGGTTCACGACAACGACGTCAGAGAGCCGAACCGCAAGGCAAGCTTAGTAGGGTTAAGCCTTAATTCGCGCCGCGCTAGGCCTTTATGCAGCAGCGGGGCGTTCGGCTCCTGCCTGACCTTGCTCGCCCGGTCGCTTCAAATCTCGCAGGTGATGTTGATCGATATCTCTGCTGGGATTCGAGCGACAAGACGGCATCGGGTCTTTGAGGTTTAGTGCACGTCACCAGGCTGCTGCTCTTACAACTGGGTAACTCTAATCGGATCTTGTAATACATGAAAGCGGCCGACGCGCATAAGTCACTGCATTGACGCCTGTGGAAATGTGTGGCGAAGAAGAGAAAGCGACTGAAAAATCTTTGATATTAGCACGTCATTTGCGCATCAATTCACGGATTGAAGCGTTTAAACAAACCTAATGTTGAGAAGATAAAACATTTTGTGTTCTTACTTTTTGTGACACAGCGTTTAAGTTATTTTGTTTTGTTTTGTTTCCCGACACGGAATCATATCGTTCCTCGAACAACATGCAAAGTTCCTTTGTTTTGTTTCTGCTTTTTTCTGTTTCGTATTTTGTTTGATCCATGTTTGCAAGAACGTAAGCGCTAGCGCTATTTCGTAAGGCATGAACTTTCTTCCTTTCCTTGTCCTGAAGTCTTCTTTGTGCATGTAGTCAACCAATCCGAAGTAGATCTAACAACATAAACGAAAAAATATACAAGCAAATTTATATGCTTGTATAATCGATTCTTGTTCACGTAGTGTTTAGCAAAGACTCGCCGGTTAGTTTCTGCTCAAGAATGGTGCTCTTGCCAGTACTGCAGTTGTGCAACCGGAAACAGTGTTAACCTGAAACTTCCGTCGGTAAGCCGATAAAGCGGAGCTTACGTATATGAACGCATGAAATAATCTATATTGTGATTGTCATATGATTTGCTTAAATTGTGATTCTCGTGTGATTGCGGATACATGAGGTTCTTTACGAAAATTAAGGTTTTCCAATCGCGCAGCCGCTCAAGCTATACAGGTTTCTACCGTTATTGTTGCGTGAAACGTGCATTCTTCCCCAAACCAGATGCAGTATTATTTGATTTTTGGCTTAAATTCTGATACATCCAGAGCCAGTGTTGCTGTTGTTTTATTGAAAAAGCGAAGTCAAGGAAAAAATAAATATTTTGCACAAGCAGCAACCGCATTTTTTCTGTCCGAGACTTCCTGATGACGTCTTGCTGATGACATCTCCTGATGACGTCTTGCCATTCCGCAGTTGCGACTTTTGCGACACTTCCATGCAATTTTTCTCCAATTCAGCAAAAACAATAGTGCTTTCTACTTTTAACTTCGAACAAATATTCGCCTTTGCAAACATTCATTCAGCGTTTTTACTTTTTGAGACAACGGCGTATCCGCATTTATTGTTTGTTGATTAAAGTGCAAAGCCATGTGAAATTTTTGAACGAAGTTGCTCAATACAACATTACAAGTTACTCGTTCAGCTTCCTTGTGACTGACCGCACGTCAGGGTTTGTGACCCCAGCACTAAGTTTACATGCAAGTCTTTATTATGGTTACGTAAAAATCACCTGTATCTCATCACTGAGTGTGTGAGTCGCAAATACCGTTCAAAGCACATGAGGCGTAATTTCTGATCACATGTCACCATCGCAGTCGTCATATAGAAAATTGCAAATAGTCCATTGCATCGCCGCAGCTGGAAATATGCTGAAAAATTGTTACTGCGTAACTAATTCTTTCCTCCCGCACATAAATTTAACAAAACTGACGTCTCCGGTTTGTTCAGAAACATCGCTCAGAAAAGGCCGCTCAGAAAAGGTTTTCCAGGTCTCAATCAAAAAAAATATATTTGCAACTTTTACCTTTCTGCTCTGACCACACAGGAATGTTTCTTTTCGTTGTTTCCACAACGAAACGATATCCAGCATACTTGTTCTCCATGAAGAAGGCAAGAGGTGGGAGGAAATGGATAGTGACAAAATATTTCACAGTCCAGGTAGTACGTCTGTGATTAGAGTTGCTTTGGCACAGTTGACAAGACCGTTGTTCGTTGAAAAACCTTAAGACCAGAATGAATTTTAAAACCCCACGGAGTTAGCTCGCCACGCAATATTGATTTTAGCCTGAGGGTTAAATAGGGCAAACAAATCAACCCGAGCTGTAGTAAGATTGGGATGAGCCTCTCAGTCGGTTTCCAAGCTTCCGAATAAGGAAATTCGAAGCGAAAGACGCAAGCTATTTTGGTTTTATTTGATTTGTTTACATGTTTGGCTCAGATACAAGATCCATATCAGGCAGAGTTGAGTCACAAAGCACATGAATACAGAAACCTTCAGACGTGTAGCGCATGGCAGGTGTTTGTCGCACGCACACTCACACCGGCAGAACTGAAGTGCAGCAAACAAAGAATCAACGCATCACCTGCGGCTGCATTCGACCGGAAAACGTTTCATCCCAGTTTTTCATTTTTCCTGAAGAGCGTAATAAAAATATGCGCATTGATATGAGATTTTCCGTGTACTTATAAAATCAAAAAGAATCTATCTTTTACATGTCGTTTTTCAGAGTAATTTTTATGTCAAAAAGGAGAGAGATTGTTGATATCCTTGATAACTGTGCTTGCGTCACGTGGAGACGTGCCTTCCATGTGTTGGTTCTGCTTTATACCCTCATGTAATATTTATACCAGAAATGATCAATACATATTTGCAGTATATAAATCTAGACGTTCATACAGAACTGTTTCGACATTTATGCAGACTATTCAGAAATCATTCGAAGTAATATATATATATATGCATACGCCATTATTTCAAATATTTCAATTTCTGTAACTAGGCTGATCCTCAGCAGACAATTTGCTGTATGTTTTATTACAAAATACAGAAATAATTGACTGAAAGGTCTAGTGCTATGTTTCCAAAACAATGTTTGTTTGATGTGTATATTGATGAGTTTACTTTTTTTCTAATCGTTCACATTCGCTTCACTCTGACTGGATTAAAAAAAATACTAATCTATCTTCCAATTGGTTTATCTCTGAGAGATTTTTAAAACACACAAGACCACACAGAGTATGCATTTCGAAGCTGCAGAAGCACATTGCTATCTTAATAGTTTGCTGCGTATCTGTCATGCTATCCTAATACTCACGCTTATACTGTATCTAGGTGATTTTATATTGTTATAGTATTGTACGGTTTTGTTAAAACCTGTTGAAATATATATGCTTTACTGCAAAAGCAGCGTAAATTACCGAGCAGGACCAGTGTACTTGGAAAAACCACTTGGCAAAACCCTTTGTTGGGTAAGTGAGCGATGGGTATCGTGGTCTTATCACGGCTTTATCAGAACTCTCGTTAACTTAAGCAGCTTCGTTGCTTATAATTTAAGAAAATTTCACGCCTATGAATTTCTTACTATTTAGAAGACTTTTTTTTTTAAATACCAAAACTAATAGAATATTCTTGAAGAGGTCATCAGATGCAAATGTTTCCTACTTTTTTCCCCAGATACTCAGTTGGAATGCAATGCGGGAGTTGCCACGCGTAAGCACGGCGCAAGCATTCTTGAGAAGTGATTTAATATATTCCAAAGAAACCGTGAAAGCCAAAAATACGTCTGCCAAAACATTTTTTGCGGGTGTAACTACAGTATATTGTTGTTTTGAGTTGTGACAGTCCATCAAATCAAGCGATGATAAAAATCAAACAATCTGCTCTTTGTCCACTTGACAGCCGGATGTGTCACTCCCTAAGGTAGACAGTCATTGTCAAACCATGCTCTTGTCATTAGATAAGTTTGAAAAATTGGACGAAATTTCAACATTTTGCTGTAAAGTTTTGTCTATTTGCGATTGCTCTGGCATGTAGCAATTTATAGACATAAGCTCTGTTTTTTTGTCCATTCACGGTCGACCCCTCCCAACCGGAGCGGTCATGAAAATCGTACCATGACATACTGTTTTAGCTAATATCCATTAGAGTTTTTATTGGCGAGATGGTATGTTTACTTTTTTTGACTTTCTGCTGCCAGGTGACGCGCGATGAGTCGTTTCAGCAAACACATTTTTAGGTCCGTCCGTGTCCGCCTTGGCATGGTCGGCTGACAGTGTTGGCATTGCCTTATATTTATAGGTGGTTGTCACAAGGGAACGTACGTGGCTACTACAACCGCCGAAAAGACGAATAAGATAATTTCTCCAAGGGGAAAGTCAAGTGTGTTCCGCTTTGAAAGGCTAAAGTTAACTTGCGTTATTGCTTTGATGCAAATGCAGGGTCTTTGAATGCTGAGAATGATCTAAATATTCCTGCAAAGTTTCAAATCCTAGCGAAAATGTACAGTATGTGTTGCTTTGTTATGAAAAAATGTGCTAACCGTGTGACGCTGCAAAGCACTATCTCCATAGATTTTTATTCGCTGATTGTTAAGTCGTTTTCATGGCACCTTTCTTGTTACGGCCTTCTTGTTTTTTGACTATCTTTTCATAACCGTAGTTCCTGAGGTAACTTTGCATCGAGGTCATGCGTAGTTTGTTTTTTAAACAGAGCCTTGATCCACTGATTCGTTTACTGCCTGGCCGGGACCCATCTTTTGCCCCCCTACATGTAGACTATCTCATGTTCTTGGCAGGTTTGCTTAACACAACGAAATAAGTGACCTACTTTTACCAAAAATTAAATGTTTTTAAGTTTTTATCTGCCGAAGGAGAAGAGAGAATATCGGTTGCGATGACCCGAAAGGGTGTGACTCACAGTGACTACGGTAACGTCATAGGATAGCACGGCCCTATCTTCGAAGCTTACGAAGTGTTTCACTCACCAGTGTTTACAAAAATAGGTCTAAGACAAAAGGCTGCTGTTTCCCGGCGAAACGTCGCCCGAGAGGAAGTCTCGGCGCTGACTTACCGACGTCATGCGTGACACGGCTGGCTGACAAGGAACAAGAGAGGGAGGGTTGTAAACAATCCAAGCCGCGAAGACAAATAACTGTCGGGTTTTCACGCCACCTCCTGAGTCTCCCTAAAAACTAACATTAAAATTTACGGGAGCTTTTGAAATATTGCGCCCTTCAGACGCCTCCCACAGGTTTGAATAAACATGGCTGACGGAGGAGGATTGAATGCGACGAAGGTGGGAAAACAAGCCATGTTGGAAGTGGCTTTCAAATTGGCCGGTAACGGTGCAGCCAGGTTAGTTTTGGATTGCGAAGCGACAATAGATAACCGTCAACCACCGAAGAACCGCGACACGGTTGAAAATAATCGAAGTCAAAATCTTGTTCTTTTGTTAACCCTTTATGCCACAGTTAGGTCAAGGGTCACCTATCATTTTCTGCACAAGGTTAGTAATAATAATAATAATAATGATATTTTATTGCGGACTCATGGTCCATATCACAGACACAAGAACACAAAAAGTGGTTAGCTATACATCAGCGCACATTAC
>JGI24159J19872_10000341_pt1 | contig 38914 bp, 20 predicted proteins | sample Ectturendosymbi4_FD_19872 | JGI IMG/M metagenome (IMG submission 19872) | reverse complement strand
CATTTAGAAGTGCAGAAGACCGTGCTTCCCAGCAATGAATTCTGGGAAGCACGGTCTTCTACACTTCTAAATGCAGGCCTGCTGATACCACATTTAAGTTTAAATTTAGTTCAAATTATATTGATGCAGTGAATAACGAAAACTGTGAGAAAATAGTGAATAACGAAACGCCAGGACAATAGTCAATTTGACACACCAATCAACGTTACAGTCACACACAACTACTAAGAACTTGGAAATTAGCAGTTACTTCACAGCAAATTCAATCCGACGCCATAATCACAATAAAATCTTCGATAACTTCACTCCCTTTTGCACCTTCGCCTCAAAACAAACTCTTCACTAACTATCGTCGCTTCACAAAATTTTACACGCGCAAAACGTTTCAGATATACCGTATTTGTCGCAACTTTCCAGAAATTTTCATAAAAGTCGATTGGATAACGCTATGCATTACATAAAGACTTTACGCAATAAAAGAATAAGAAGAGTGGAAAATTCGCTAATGATCTTAGCAAAGGGCGAACCGACTTCTCGACGAGCGATAAGTCAAATGAATATAATTATTAGTCATAGATGTAGAATGCGAGAATTATTGTAAACGGCTTACTGACAAAGAACTTTAAGATGACGCAACAACCAAGATTTATAACTGCAGAAGCATGCGAAATCATTTCAATTACGAATCACCAGGTAATTATTTATACTGTGCAATGTATATATTCGACTTTTTGTATATCTTCGACTCGAATCCAATTGAAGAAATTTTGTTCTAGAGCAGGCCCGCAACCAAGGGGGGGAAACCGGCCAATTCCTCCAGGATATAATCAAAAACATGTTTAGTTATTGGGTACAAGAACAAGTTGAAATCATTTTCCCCTTCGAAAATATCAGCTGGATGCAGCCCAGTTCTAGAGTGTCTTGGAAACCAATAAATGATTACAAAATTATATCCGAGCTCTGACGGTCGTAACAGGTAAAAAACACTTCGTAAAGGGAAACTACTTCGTTTTCGAAAACACTTCGTAAAGCAAGAGCAACGTAAGCATGATCTCGGGGAACACAGGTGTCTGGGGACTTTATGACAAGCATGGTCGTGGTGACCGAGAGCCGTTTGCTGTGAAAAAAATAGCAACTGCCTAGATTTCTAAAGCCGGCATTTTCCAGGGTTTTTCGTGCAAAATGAAAGTGAGATGTGGTTTTCCGCAATTTTGCCTAAAAATAAAGCACAGGCCTAAACCAAAAAATCGCATATTTTTGCCTACAGCGAAATGACTCGACAAATTTTTATACTTTGCTATAAAATTCGGGCTAAGATCTTCGAACAGGGGAAAGATTTTAGGGGTAAGATCTTCAAACATGATATCAGCTTTATTTAATTTTTTTTGCGCTAACTAGAAGTACTATAAGCTGATATTTCCGAAAGTTTTTCATGATTTTCTTGAGTTTGTCTGTCAAACTTAAAGCTATTGGCGTTTTCAGTTTATATCTCATTCTGTCGTGATACATTAAAATATTTTTGAACAAATATTGACGTATGAATGGGGTGCGAGAAAGTCTTTCCAGTGTTGATATTTAATAGAGCAATAAAATTAAAAACGTCAATAATCCACTAACATTTCCTATACATCGTAAATCGCCGTGCTCTCATATACTCAGCCATAGCCTGCAGGTGTGTGTAGTAAATTTAAGATTGGATTCGCATCGAGTTATTTAAAAACGTAGTCTTAGAATGGATTGCGAATAACATCACAGCCTAAATTATTTGTATTTAGTCACCAAATTATGCGCTGTAATGCTCAAAGCCTTGAGCATCATGCGAAGCTGCAACTAAGTGGTAGGCTGCAATCCGGGAGTTTTGCCGTTTTTACGGAGCTGATATACCTTATTGCCATCATTGCTCCCGGGTTCACTTACTCCAGCTTGGAGTGGTGAAGTCTGACAGGGATCCAGTTTTGGATCAAAGTGACTCTTTGAAATGGCGGACTGAGCTCTTCAGGCCTACAAGGCAATCAGCCTAAGTTTCTGGAGCTCATAGCCAGGTGGGGAGGGAATATTGCTTCACTCTGGCAGGCATATCCCACAGCTGAACTTGGAGCAACCATACTGCCCACTATTTTTGTTGGAACTCTCTAGGGCAGTGGTCTGTGGTTTTCAACCTGGGGGTTGCGAACCATTTTTGGAGGTGTCGCAAGTAGATATTTTATGTCCGCAGCTGTGTTACATTTGTTTTATTCAAGTTTTAGATGGGGAGCGTTTGGTCACAGTGGGTTGATGTAATGGGTCGCGGTATAAAAAAGGTTGAACACTACTGCTCTAGTGGATACGGAGTGCGGTCTACCGATGACTGGGCAACGTATTCACCCGAAATCGTGGCCGAACTCGCTGTGTAATTTTTTCAAAGCTGTCATTTTCACTCAGATGTTCTGCCACACACACACACACACCTACGCAACGTGAGCAGAACGTTGTCAACAAGCAGAGCACGTGATGTTACTGTGACATGTTTTGAGTTTAAAATGCGTTTGCATTCTTGAGAATTTATGACGTAAGCCGCAGTGAAAAATGAATCTTGTGACTCCATCAGTGAAGATTGAATGAATCTTGTGACTCACGATACTTGTCAGTAACTGGTAACAAGGAAACAAATTTAAAGTGGATACAATTATATCCCCATTAATTCCACTTGATTGACAAAGTGAGCTACAAACCTCTCGGGCTGCGCAAAACATTGTGGTTCCCAGCACTTATCCAAATTATTCGGAATTTGCTGAGTGCTGCAATTTTAACGTCTTAATTTCGACGAGGTTTGATGGTGACTGCTTTCCTCACTGCCCTGAAAAAATTAAAGCATTTTGTTACACAACAGAGGCACTTGGTAAACACATTTGATCGGGATAAAATCTTATTTTAACCAGTTATTTTTCCATTCGCTGTCAAACTACTTTTATCGATTTGACCACAATGAAATGTCGCATGATTTTAGATATGATCTGCATGACATTATTCAATTATAATTGAACCGAATAATTATTCGACTTGCTTCATTATTTAAAAAGAGGTAATTTGAATGTCATAATTATGAAAAGCAATACATTATTGTTAAAACTGTCTGATGTTTCTCAAAAACAAGCCTTCAACGTACAATTACGACAATAGGCAAACAGTCTGAACCGTACAGTACAGTTTGGGTTAACAACTGAAAGAATATTTGAATAATTATCAGTCCAATTTCATTAGTGAAACTGGAGAACTGGGCGCAGAAATCAAACATTGCGTCACAAAGCTAAACAATGTTCAATTTTCGTGATTCAAGGAAGCTACTCGACCGTAAACGAAAATTTGTATGAACAAAACTGCTTTACAATTAAATTGTGAATTCTTGACAACAGTACTATAAACGGTTTGAAAAAGTCATTGCCTTTGGTCTACTTGTTTGTCATAAAATACAAACTACTACTGGGTTTGCTTCAAAACGTGGAATTATGCAAAATTATGTAACAGAGAAGCGCATTTTCAAAAGCACTAAAAGTGTGTCAATAAAGTAATTATAGGCGGGTGCTCAGTTCGACAACAAAAACGTGAAAGCGTCGTTCGAAAATGAAGACCAACGTTTTCTCTTCCCAAGCAGGTGCAGTTCAGAAACGAGAACCACGTCAAATTTGTTTGAAAATACCAGGCTGCGTGATATCGACTTTGTTGTGACCAGAAGGAATCACTAGTGCCCGACCGTATGCTTTCAAGAGGGTGGTTTTTCGTCCATACATTCCAGTCAGGTGCTTTTCATTGAGTTCTGAGTAACTGCGATCTGCACGTGAATATGTGAAGCAACAGNCAATTGATAAGCGTGTTTCCTTGGTTCGCTGTTAACACGTTTGATGGAAAAAAGCTGGGAGCCTTGTGAAAATATCGAAGTAAATGCAAACCAGCACAATGGTGTCTTGGTAAAAATATTTATAATTGAAGCCAGGGATATGTGAAAAAATATTTGCAGCAACTTCATGTTTGAGCGCAAAGTGTGGAAAGATTGGCAGTTCCTTACGATTACATCGAAGTTAACGTTATAACTTATGTCTTCATTTCCTGCTATTTATTTTTAAAACACGGTCTGAACAATTTTTTTTCAACAACGGATATAATTAATAAAAATTGTTCAGTTCATTTCAGTCATTGCTCAGTATTAGTGAAACCTGCTTTATTGAAGATTCTTTGCGCGGATACCAAAGAAATGAAGCGCATATCATGGGTGTCGGAAGGTGGGCAGGGGAGAAAGACTCCCTGGACTTTGAAATTTGACATTTTCTATTGCCTTTTTAGCAAAAAGTTTGTTTTCTCAGTTTCGAGTGGTTAAAATAAAATTTCACAACTTTTGACCTGCCCCTGGAGAAATCTTATTGGCTCCTCTGGAAAAATACACTATTGGCCATCCCAATGGAATAAAACCTTCCAACGCTCATGAGTGCATTGATGATTGTTTTTTGCCGACAGGACCCGCAAGCGGAAATTTTTATTGTAGATGAATTCGCTGAACAACTAGATTTAAACATTTTGATTTTTCTGAAAAGTTTTATAATAAATATCACGGCCAAAGCAAACGATACAACTGACATCTTGCAAACGTTTCGATAACTACTGTTATCATCCTCAGTGCATAGCTGAAAAGTTTTGATATTCAAAATATGAACACAACCCGAGGGTTAATCAAGTGTTTTTAGTGTAAAGTAGCCAGGAGCAACTGGGGCAGTCAAAGAATTTGGCCAGGGGACACGTTGTGTGCAGTTGGTGTTATTTTTTTCACCGTAGCTTTCAGTTTTTCTGCACGCTTTCATTTTGAACACACTTGCGCGACACTTAAACAGAACAGCTTTTCCGAGTTTGAAGCAAGTAAAATTCGTACACCTGCACAATTGTTTTTGACAACAAAAATTGTCTAGATGCTATTTAGGTAGCCTTTTCCAGGTCTCATACCGCTTTGGTGGTTTTCTTCACAGCTGAGGACATTTCCGTTGTTTCGTAGTTCATAACAAGTTCTCGCAGGAGCTATGGGTCGTAATGACAGAAGTCGCAATTTACGCAAGTCCGCTGACAACTACAGCGCACAATGGGATCAAAGCTTACCACGTCAGAAGACAGTATAACGTCAACTGATTGCCACCTCATAGGGCCTTTCTGTTCTTTCTGGTCACTTTGGAAACTGAGCAGCTTCATCTGTTGACGTCACTTTGAAAGACTGTTGGTGTTCTTACAAGGTACAGCAAAAAAGTTTTATGAAAAATTATTTTTCCCTTTCTTTCGTAATGATGTCACTGGAGCAATAATCTCTTGCAGTGAAACGAGTGACTGCATTTGCTACAGCATGAAACAGGCAACAAAGTTTAAAAAAATTGAGTTCTGACTTTTGTGCAAGTAGCTGCCGCGTTGTATGTTATAAATAACGATGATCCTTATTTCATTTGTCTACTTTCGATGGTACTGTGTCTCTGTAATACACAAATAGTAGGGCATTGTGTAATGCGTGCGTTAATTGTGGTGAGAGTTTAATTTTCCTGCAAACGCGGAAAAAATCGAAGTTTATTTGGGTCTGAAGATCTGACAAGATATTCCAACTGATATAAAATTAAAAGCCTTGCCGCTCTTTAAGAAAAATACGCCAATTATTTAATTAACAACTATGTTTAGTGATCTTGCTGTATTTCATCGATGTGGAGTGACCCTATTTCAGCTGTGTTTGCTTGGTTCAGATTTGCAAATGTTTTATTAGCTTCGTCTTCATTATTCACACGTTCTTGTTAATTTGCTTTGTGCTCCCGGTAGGCTTGGAGTTATTCTTAACTTGTAGAAGCGATGACTGAGCAAAATAAAATATTTGTTATGTTCGATCGCAGTCTTTTTTCAATTTATTATTATCGTCCACGTGCTATGTGAGTAAATCCACACATTCGCTTCTGTTTGTTTGTGCAAGGTTTGTTGTAGCACTAATCTTGAAATGTGTTTCAATTCAGGTGCTCGAAAGTCTTCGGTTAGGTGTTGGCAGACAAGATGACTAAATAGTTTTTTCGCTACCTCCTGGCTTGATTGTTTACATGATGTGAACTTTACTGGCGTTATCTGGACAAAATAAAATGTAGTTGACGTTTCCACTTGCATTATGCAAGTGACAACAAATTTATTTCTGTAATTTTTCTGAGCGTCATTGTAAGGAATACGGTTCAAGTGAAAGTAAGAAATTTAGCTCTTACCTGCAGTTGCATTGCAACTTCATCACATAAACAGAGTCCTGCAGACCATACGAGAAAAGATAACTATGTTCAAATCTAAAAATTTGGATTCGCCACTTTCTTTGTTGCGTTCGGCGATCCGCCTAAAGCAAAATGCAAATGTGGAAAAGTTTAAACGTGGGGATGGATAAACACCTGAATCGTGTTCGGCCAACAGTCTTCTCGATCATTTACAGTTAACGTGCTGAGCTGAAAAAATATGTCAACGGTGCACTGCAAACCACAGGCAGTTCTGCGATTTGCTTTTTGAACAAAAAAACAAAAAAAGCGGTTCCAGAGCAGTTGAACCACCGACTCCAGCAGATCTCGTGAAACGTCAGCAGCCGTTGGGATGCTGACCTTCCAACAGTTTTTGAAACACGTTTGGAAGCAACTGGTGGTGGTTCAGTGCTTTTTTTAGGTTACAAACAGCCATTTTCGCTGTTCAAACCGCTGTGGTGAGTGTGTAGAAGGTGATAGTGGCACTTCTAGCATGCTTCGATTGGGATGAATAGATCAAAATCAGTAGAATAATAGGAAATTCGTACTGAGTGACAGTGTGAGTACCAAAAAAAAACAGGAATCTAACTTTTTTTGTTATTTTTACGTAAGAACCTGGGGCAATAGCTGCCGGGCAAGAAAATTGAATTCACCATTCCGCCTTCCCCAAATCCTTCCTAGAACTGTGATGTGCATGAAATTTGAAACTAACATGTCACCGTTGAATTCAAGATCGATTGAATCCTTAGTCAAGTGCAGCCGCTTTGTCGACACAAACAAATCGCTTTCACAACCCGGATGGACTTCTGGGTTGAGCCTCTCATCGCGTTATTGCATAACATCTAGGTAAAAATCCACGAAACTGTCATTATCTGTGAAATAATCTTATCATTTCTGTTAATTGGATATTCCAAATATTTGATGCTTAACTGTGTTCACTAACAGTTGATTATTTGCCAGCAAATAAGATATTTTGCGGCTCATAATGACAACTTGTCAACTGCTTCCTTCAAAACTCAAAGCATGAGCACGTGTGCTCTTAATCTCTGTTGAGGAGCGACTTTAATGAATCTTAATTACAAATTTACGTGGTAGGCAACTACTCCATACGACTTGCTTTCAGGAAAAATTTTATTGTTTTTCATGGCTTTACTTTGAATAGAGGCATTTACGAACACAAAAAGCATTCGTGTTCTCTCTTCGAATGAGTACCTTTTACACCATTAATTAATGCACGTTAGAAAACAAATATTTATCATTCATCGTCTAAGCGTTCTGGAAGATTAAGATAAACCATGTGAAACGTACTCCCTTCTTGAATGATTATTTCACATGGATGATACAAATAAAAAAATAAAAGAAATACGCCACAACCGACAACCTGTCCTTTTTCTGAAGATATTTTACTGTACACAGTTATAGTCTAAAGGAAACATTATAACGAATTTTGGAGAAACATCATACACGAACAGCCTTCAAACCTGCAATTAAAATAAACGCAATCCTATCTTCAGAAAATGGCACTGTACCTTCCAGCAAACGCTGAGGGCGGTCTAGGAAATACTGTGCGGAGAATGTGAGCCGGAATACACTGGAGAAACAAAAAAACAGCCCTAATCAATCGATAAAAGGAACACCACCGAGGCACTATACACCTAGAAAGCTTCAAAACTCCGTAAAAACGGCGTTAACAAAAGACGCAGCCCAAAGTGGTATATGATTTCGACTGCGAATGTGCCCGTGTACTACAGCACGTAAGCAGTTGATGTAAACGTATTTTTCTAGAATCGTTGCACGTAAATTTGAAAGCGAACACTGTCACCGCTCAAAGTTCGATTTGACCAGACATATATTATAATATCTTGAAATAAGGGTGGAACTTTTTGCTGTTTGATGGACCTATAGGCATTCCGCAGTGTTTGTGATTGATTTCTACCGCGCGTTTGACACGACTCAGTTGCTTTGCACCGCGTATTTTTCGCTGCGCTTTGGTAATTTGGACGCTGCGCAAGAGTTTTGCGTAACTTATACTTATGCTTGAGAGTTCACTGCCTTTTCACCTACTGCTTGGGGCTTCCCCGTTAAGTGTTAGTCAGCTGTCAATTATTTCCTTTGAATTTTGACTTTTTTCTTTCTTGTCATTGGAGGTCATATTGCCCATTGGTTGTTTGTTATTAGTCGAATGCATGTAAGGTGGTTTAAAACAATGCTTTGAGAAACCCTAGTTGATAGGTGGGCAAAACATTGACAAATAAATAAAATAAAAGTCATCTCCAAAGAGAATTGGTTTGATTGAAACTTAGAAAGTTAGAACGAGTTGAATTCGTGTTTGACTACTAGGTCACGACAGCCCACCTGCTACCTCTTACCTTCAAATTTACAATATTGCAAATATTTCTGAAGACTATGAGGTTTTGTTAATTCAATTGTATTTTCGTGCATACATTTCAGACATTTCCGTAATGTTACAGTATTTTGTTATATAGATGTGAATTTCGTAACATCACGCAGCAGCAAATTGCACAGCAGTGGCAAAGCAGAGCTTGTAGATTAACGTTTTGTCCAAACTTTCAACTTGCCGGAATTCAGACTGCCGGTTGAAACTCACGTCTTTGCTGTGGCTTTGTCCATTCAGACGAGTAACGTTCACGAGAGTGCAAAAACTCTGAAACAACAACATGATGTTTTTCCGGATTCCCATGTCGTGAAACTTTCGAGTAATCTGAGTTTGAACCATTGTTAATCGATTGTTAATTGCAGCCAGTGAACCGGAAATCAACTTCAGATAATCTCAAGCAGAAATATTTATAAGAGCATTCACAAGACAAGAGTTGTCTTCAAGCAAATTTTTATTTTGTTAATGCAGATTTTTTTATTCATGATATAATCGTTTCTTTTGGAAACTATTTCAAATTATTCCTGTACCGACTATTTCTAGTGAAAAAATCAAGAATAAAATGATTTTTGTGTTGGATTTGCACCATTTACCTCAAAAGGTTCTGAAATCCCATGTCACTAAATGAACGATTTTCCTGGTATATTGCAAATGCTATTTGTATTAAATGTACTCAGAACCGGTGCCACAGAATCTTATTAGCATCTACGGTAGTTTAGTTGCTTAAATGCACCGAAAAACTACTGGCATCGAGAATCAGTTCAAGATTTTATTTGGCGCAAAATATTTCATATGATCATAAGGCTCTACTTCAGTGAAATTGAAAAATCATAAAATAGATTAATTTCATTTTTACGTCATGAACTTTGTTAAGTTAAAAGACAAAGTGGAAACCTCTTGGTGGACATGTGTCACACAAGTTTCACAAACCACACGCTTTCAAAAGTTTCGCTTGAAGTAGATGAAGTTTGAGCGACGTGTTGTGAAACCTCTTTAAAGAACAATATCTCCAATCGTCTTTAAAGTTATTGGTAAGATGTTTCTCAAAGACGAGCTGGATTGGGTTGGCTTTGCGATGATGACACATGCACTGCCTGTGGTCCGAAAAAAACGAGAAGGATCTCTCTTATGTCGTGGATTTCCCAAGGTTGCTGCAAGTTTAAAAACTGTAGCAACGCTGGGCGTTGTTTCAAAGCTTCCGTAAAACACTTTCAAAATTTTTTCTTTCGTGGAATTTTCATGTTGACATAAACTGGATGTGTCCTTCAGTTGTTTCAGTAAAAATGATCGAACCAGAGCAACTCCTCAAGTACAGCTGTTCCACACGAAGTGTAAAAGTGAAGTTATCTTTGCAGTTTTGCGGAACACGTCCTCATTGTCTGGTTTCAAATCCGACGACGCTCACATAACATCACTGTTGCAATTAGAAAAACGATCATTCATCTCATTCAGCACAACGTCAGTAGCATTAGGAAACAACCGTTTGAAATCAGCATTTTCGTTTGGTTCTTGCTGACCATGCATCTCACGCACAAAATCTGTCAGTTGACTGTTAGCTGCACGCTTCCAGTTTGAGTTGCTGTTGCATCTTGCACATTGTGAGCAGCAAATATTCCACAATGTCAAAAAGTATTCTTCATCGCGTATATCTTTCACGCAACTGCGAGCACTATCCAGTAAATCAAATGCTGTAGACCACTCCATTGCTTCACTCTGTAAAAATTTTTGTGTACCTCAAAGACGCTGCGAATTCTGAGAAGATTTACAACAAAGTGTATTTTCCCAATAGATTGCAACAACGCCGAAGCCTCGATGTCTTGCTGCATGATTCTGTCACCTACGTGTTTCTTGAAAAAGAATTGTATGTCAGAGAGGTTTCCTCAAATTATACAAAATAAACTCCTCTGACTCAGGGTAAAATCGACCCCCTTGCTCATCACTCGGATTACCAAGGTTTTCGATGAGGAGATCCCGATGACTATACAGGAATGAAGCTTTGTGGTCTTGTTAGCACAGATATATTGAAGTCTACTCAGTAAATTTGCTACAATCTCATTGTAGTTGGACACTTTTCTATTTCCCCAAAGGTTTTTGACAACTTCCACAAAGCATTCCAGACAGAGAATTCTTTTTCATTCACGGGAGTTGGAAAGGCAAGGTCATTTATGAACTTTCTGATCTGAGAACAGTCATAAACACCAGTTTTTTTATTCTGTCCTTGATATTTTGGTGGAAATGTATCTGAAACAATCCCTAACCTTGTCAAGTGCTTTTCCAATTTGTTTCATGATACCAAGCGTGATATGAAGGGGAGGTAAAGCCATTTTAGATCCTGCCACAAGACGGTGAGCTTGAAGATTGTTCAGACCGGGTACCATTTCTCCTCTTACAGGCCAATCTTGTTTTATCCATGTTGGAATGTAGCTATGCTATAGCCTATGTTGCAAACCCTGGGACTAGTGCCTGAACATTTAAATGAGAAAAACTGTTCTTTTTAATTCGACTGTTTTCCTGTTTTGTCGTCGACTTCATTTTAAAGAGATTTCTATTTACCCATATTGAAATTGTCATCTTGACGACGAATAAATATTTCTTGCATCGTGCTTTATTGGTGTTATTATAAGTCATAAAACTGTATTTCGTTGAAACAAATGAGCCAAGGAACTTCAAAAAGTCAATAGCCCAAGGTCAAGCGACCTCGCGAAATATTTCCACCGGTCAGAACTTTCTGTTTTGATCACTTCACAGTTGAAAATCAAATTGATGCCAGAATAAAAAGTACGGCGATTCGAAGGCAAACCATCTGTAGAGAGTCCCTTAATCGAAACGTGCGTTATTGGAAGAGAGCAGAATGTAGGCTACATAGCTGTGTTTTCAAGGTTCTGCAAAGCTGCGATGCAGGTAGGTTCTACGGAATGTTTTACGTCACAGATCATTCATCTGGCGCAATGTCTTCACGCCACAAAGCTTTCTCTGTGGTTCGCTCAAGTTCATGGCATTCAAAACAACTTCTCAAAGTCCGCGCTGCATAGATTGGTTTGCATAATTGGATCATTGTTAGGAATAAAACTTTAACAAACTCCAATAAATTATTACATATTGTGACCATGCGTCACAATACCTACATTGCAACCGAAGCAGAAGTCCAGCCATTGTCAAATCGACAGAAATGAACCACTTGTGTTCATAGCATTAACCTTTTTCTATTATAAACTTAGTTTCATTGTATTTTTCTTTGAGGGTTGTTGAGTGCCCAAGAGGAATAAATCCAAAATCGTTACCATTATGCAGATCAACACATTTAAAAAATTTCGTTTCGAGCTATCAACAGAAGGCTCCTTTAAGATCATATTCTGCTACAGCAAACTTCTTCAAAAGGCCTACCAGAGTGTTGCGCAGCACGCAATATCGTTTTCTAGATGGAATATGGCATGAATACAGCATGACGTTTCTAGTAAAAGGTGATGAAAGTGCCTGGTTGTAGAAAAATTTTCTTTAAACCTTGAAGCAAGCATCTCAGAAGACTCTTCAGAACGATTCAGATGTCTTGTCAAGTCATTAAGCTTTGCCCCGTAAAATAGTAAAAGAAGGTGAGGGAGATTTTATCTGCAAGGGTGGAATCCACTATAGGTTGAAACAAGCATTAAGTTGTAAGGCTTCAAAAACAAGTACAGGGAGTTCTTCACTCTGCGGAACTGGCCGGATCACCAAGTTTCAGTTAGGGTATTTCAAAGAGTTCTTACTCTTCCCATGTATGCCTTCAGTTTTCACAGCAGAAAAGTAGTAGTGGCAGCAATGAGCTTTTAGCTCACGCCACACCATTGGAACAGCAAACCTTTTCCTCGTGTTGTTTGTCCATTGACGTAAATGATATACGCAAGATTTACATACAATGTGCGGTGCCCAAGACTTGTCTTGATCACCCAGCATCACTCGGAGATTGACAAATTAAGAACGCTTTATAAAATCATTGATTACTTTCCGTGATACTTTCGTGCGTATTCACCACAAATATGTCTTCTCGATGATGTATCCATAACCAACATTCTTACAAAAACTACAGAAAGAAATCTACAGAATCCGAGATGAAATGTAGTTTCTTAAGTGTAATGCAACCCTTCACTTCGCTGTCAATCTACTTAAAAACTTAATCCTGACGTCAACATTGAACTCACATCAGGCACCGCCACACTGTTTGAACCTATGCCACCAAGCCTCAAAATCCAAGCAGCCATCCAGCCTAAAACGTTTCAATCGGGAGTAAAAGATGGTACATGTGCAAGCAATCAGTTATAAGGTAGGTTAAATAGATGGCGATTTGTGCTATCGTCCCTCTAAAACATACGAAAGTAACTTCATTCACAATGATTTTTTACGATTCGGAAAGCAGCATTCACAGCATAAAGCCATTTTGTCGTCCATTGTTTTGTCACAGCGGTTTTGTGAAACATACTTTATCCCTCTTACAGTAGCGAAATCGTTATGAGACTTGACTGACAAATCTTACTGAAATCGCCCCGCCCCCCCTAAACATTACTGGATTAATGGCTGGATCCGTCCCTGTCAACAAACAGCATATCACTTTAGATTTGTGAAGTCATAGAGAAGTCATAAAGTGAAGCTAAGTCACTCATAAGGACCATTGGAAAAACACATAATTAAAAATGAAAAGTTGACCTGGTAGAGAAAAATGAGCACGAGTTTTGGAACTGGCATCTCAGATTTAGTCTAAATCAGCTTTGAAATCTAGAGCACCAACATATTCGTGTTGGCCAGCGTAATGAGAAAGTTGGCTCATCCCTTTCCGAGAACTACCGTGTTTAACCATAGTAAGCACGACCTTGGCGATGTGAAGATAACAACAACTCAATCAAGGTCGATGACCGCTACTTTCACACAAATGCAAGCGTGAATGTGAATAAAGGTCGGAGTTTAGTGACCATAAACGTAATTAAACCTAGGTCACCAGTTAGTTCCTGTTAGTCGGATCGTCACTGAGGAATTAAGCGTGCTGCGAGTACTCAGACCAGATGGAAATTGCTACTTGCTGCTGATGGGTTGAAGCTTTGCGGCATCGATTAAAAGATTTACGAAATGACAAGAGTGAAATGACTCTACGATAAAAATTACTACAGTCGACGGTATTCACTAGCAAACATGAACTATGAACAGGTGTACAGAAATACTGCTAAGTAAAAATAAGGGAATAAAAGAAAGCTACTACAAAGAAGATAGTCAGATTATATTTTGTCTCCGCTTTTGTTGTTGATGCTGCAGCCTCCTAGAGATATCAAAAGACTGCAATTTAAGCTTCAGGTTGCATGACGATGCATAACCATTTCTGCATTTCCGGAAACACCCCTACTGGTTGTAGAGCGTCAGTTACAAGTGTCAGAGACAAAATATGTGTGTAATATAGACAGTCACTTTGGTCTCATTGCAGTCCAAATAAATCTTTTGAAACAGTGTCAAAGTAAACAAAGAATTGATAGTATTGTGTTGTGGTTTTTGAAGCCTGGTTCAAGATGTATTTATGTAGACTTAACAGATCATGTGATATTACAACGNATTTTGACAAAGCTAGGCTGAAAGCAAGGATGTTTCAAAATCTGGGGATGGTAACAAATCGTTCGTATAATGAATAACGTAAATTACTGCATCAGATTCTTTAATTTAATGGAATAGTGACATTAGTAAACACCGATTGGTCAATGCCGACGATCAACAAAGCCACTTATTCATCAAGTGTGCAAATACAATTTGTGAGAGCGGCTGAGAAAGAATCGCAGCGTATTTATTATACACTGTAGTGTCATTTCTTTCCCAAACTTCACCTCATGCGTTAAATTTAAAATTTTGCAAAGTGTATTTTGTGACTACTTCGGTATTACCATAACTTTGAGGATTANGTTTCACTGAAGGACTTCAACTTTCAATTGCATCAAACTGGAATGATATCTTAGATGCGATTGTATTAATGTTAAACTTTTGTTTTATAAATAGCCTTTATTTTGCAACAATGTTTAGTAGTCCCACAGTATTGCAGTTATTGTACTTTTAGTTGGCGAAACAGTTATAACTGGGGTATATCAGTAATACTCAAATATAGTGTATCGTATCTTTTGTGAATTGCATGTCATGCACTTTGTGCCAAACTGCAAAACAATGCTGTCGGTTGGAAAGCATTTTTCATGCAAATTTATGAACTGAAAGCTTTTTGTTCATCTGCTTAACACTTTCGTAAATGGAAACCACAAGCATTGTTTTCGCAAGGTAAACATATGTAGCAAATTTGTTGCGAACAGAACACATCAGTTAGTTTTAAGAAGTCAACAATATAAGATTCGACAATTTCCCTGCCCGGGGCTGTTTTTCTAGGTGCGTAGCATAACTCACTGACCGTTGAAAAACAGATAAAGCAGTTTGATTTCCATTGCCGCTGCTACAGATAAGCCGTGTGATTGTCAATCATGCAGTACACGTAGTTATGTGAGGATTTGTTTTCAGGAAAGCAGTTTTGTTAGAAATTATTTCCACAACAAAACGACGATAAAACTTTTTTTACGACAGTGACCATTCCCCATTACGACAAAGGAAAAAATAATTCGATTGAACTACTTTAGATGCAGCAACGGAACTACTTTAGATGGAACTACTTTAGCAGTAACGGAACTACTTTAGATGCAGTAACGGCATGGAACTTTTTTACTCTTTTCAGCGAGAAAGGTGTTCGACTGCTAAAACTTTTAACCCAGTTATAAATCTACTGTCAGACAATAAATGAAAGTTAATCTTAAACCAGGACATGAGTATAAGTTGTCTACGTCTATGGGTCTACCAAACGATTTAAATGCGCTTGGCCATTCGTTAGACATCTTGAAATAATAAAAAATAAAAGACTTCTAGCAAACTGTTGCTGTTGTTGCCAGCATCTACACACATGCGAGTGCAATGAACTAAAATGAAAACAAACTTATTTTGTGACCCGGATAGGCACTGACCGACAAGCCTGATTCATACGATCACGAAAAAAACGCTTCTCAAAATTTGTGAAACATAGTCAAAATTCTTTGAGTTTTGTTAAACCGAATTTATATTTTCATTAGAAGGGCCACTTTGTGAGCTTGCGTGAGTTTTTATAAGAAAACTACACAAGACCTAAAATAGCATCTGCAGTCGGAAGGTTTTGCAACCGAAAGTTATCACAGAATTATATTATGACCTTATAAGGAGCTAAATAGTTTTAATAGGCTTTGGCTTAAGATTCCATTTTAAGGAATATAATAGTTGTTAAGAAACCTTTGTAATTCGAAAAAAACTTTCAAATAGCCTCAAAAAATACAATTTCACTGAAATGTGACGACACTATTAGATTTGTATTCTGGGTTTCCGTCTTACACTGTGACTACTCCCCATGAAGATGTACAAAGGGAATTCAGCATTTATAGGAATATGTTTGAGGCGTCATACTAAATATGAATGTTTCTTAATTGTATAAAACACTGTTGTCCACCACGAATAGATATCGGTGCATCGAATTTGTTAGATAGACATGCGATAAATTTTCCATTGATTCACATCTTGATAAAAACTGTATTTAGGAACAAGTATGATAAGCTGCACAACCTCAAGACGGGAGGAGTACAGTGACGAAGATTCAAGGAGTGTGCAGCATTTCCAAAGTTTGCTTTCTTTAATATGTTGCTTACACCTCATTCTTTAATCGCGTTATAGAAATATTTAATAAAAACATTTTAGACTAAAAATCAGCGCAATCGTCCCTATATACAGCGAAAGTGTGTAATGTCTTCAAGAAAAGCTGCAATTTCGGTATGCTCCGCGTTTAGCGTGTATCAAGTGTGTAAAGTACGTCTCAAGTCACGTTTTTGAGATTTTGTATTTGTTCATCTATTAGCAGAAGTAAAAATAAAAAGTCGCTGCCACAAAGTAAAAACGTGACTTTTCATACTAGAGAATCAAAACGATAATCGTTTGACTGTTTATGATAAGACTAATTTCTTTTCATCAGCAAAAACAGGCGATTTTGACCTGTACGTAGAACATCTAGCAATGCAATCGGTGACACTGCGTCGTCTGTAATAAGACATAATTAGAAAATTGTTGTAACCTGCTGGTCGAGCAAATGTGATTAAACGCCAAAAAGAAATGTTTTGGGAGTCGTATAAGTCAATAGCAAATAGATCAAAGGTATTATCTGAGTGTAGAAATAATTGCAGCAATCAGCAGTACCCACATCAGCAACATGGATCTGCTCTAATAACGTAAAAGGGGATTTTCGCGTGGATTGCTTCTGAAGGATTCGTGAAATCGGTGGCCCACTGGCTCTTAAATTGCAGTCGTGAAAGGTCTAAGACATGGGCCCAAACGACAGTTTGTTTGTTCATAGTNCAATTGAGATACTTCCAAATACATCCCAGTNGTCGAGGTCTTTACGCTTCAACAGCATGCAACTGATTTTTTCAGCATGCAACTGATAATGAACCAAAAGGTTAATCCGCAATCTTNTATCTGATGGTGTACCGCAAACTTGCAGCAAGACTAAATTTNGCGTTGCGTGTCNATAAAACTCTCTCACTCTGTGGCACTGCGCAACATATTTGGTGCACCGTTGTTTTTGGATACTTATAATTATCTTTATGTTTGGACCTAGTGTATAAACAAGCTTCATTTTGATAAATTCTATTGAGGAAAACTTCTTAGAAACGGGATACTATTTGTCGCATTTTTGCTGCAAGCATGATAGACGCTAAATTGCAAATCAGGAACAAAAACAAGAATTGTTATCGTAACTTGTTTGAAACAGACGAAAGTTTCAGAGCTACGAGTAGTTAATTCTCAATCGGTAACAAGCACTTACTTTTGTGCTAAGATATAAACGTCAATACAAACAGTCGGATTTTATCGCAGAAAAACTCGATTTAGTTTGACGAACCATTGTTTTGTCGAAACTTTGAAAGATTTTAGAAACCGCATTGTGGATGGAAAAATCAAGCGTGAAGTTTATCCTTTGGTTGTTGCTGTTGCTTGTGACAGGAAGACAATCAGTTGGTGAGTGGTTTATATCAAATAAATCTTTGCAATGATTTTGTCAGAGTGAGAAAAACAGTAAGTACCTTGACAAAACTTAGGGTTGGGTTGATTTGATAAAATCCAGCAAAGACATTGCTCGTTTCTTACAAAGAGTAACACTGTTGATTGGAGCACTCTTTCAACCATCTTTTAAATTATAACATTTGTTCGAATTTGCGAACCTACATCTAGGCAAAGCGTGTTTTTTCCTTTTTCATAACAAGTAAGTCTTACAGCCTACGTATGCTAACTTAGGTAGGCTTAAAAATGCTTTTCACTATCAAACTTGCAAAGTAAGTTCGTAATTTTATGAGTTGGACATTTTTTTTCTAAACAAATTTTTCCTGGAGAAAACCTGTTTTGATTAGTCTTCCAACAATCAAACTATTGGCGTTCAGAAATTTCGCTTTGTCAATAAACAATCCGTCCAAGTGAACAGACGTGTTGGCCATCACGTGCGACAATTCGATTAGTGTGTCATGCTGAAAATACTACTTGTTTTCGCTGTGCGCTGTTGGAAGAGCTACCTTAGACAGGGAAAAGTCATTTGACTGAAACAAAACATTACAGAATGATAAGTTAAAAGTGCGCAAAATTTAATTGTTTTTATGAAAAAGCAGCGACTGACAAATGGAAGAAAAAGGACAACTACAACGCTGCGCAGTACATAACAAACACGTTTAAATGCAATTTAATATGACAGGCAATTCGAGAAACCTCACATAGTCGCATGCCTCAAATTTCAACGACAAGCAGATATTCAAGAACCCCATCGTGGTTTTTGAGTTCCTGCGGTCAAATCCGCTTCTCTACTACAACCTGCTCGGGGATTGAACATCGGTGCTAAATCTACATAGTGATGATCTAATACATCTAATACAGTGTTTCCCAAACTCTGTGCCTCTGAAGAAGCTGAAGTGTGCCGCGGAAACTTTTATGTTTTGACAAAACCTTCTGTATGTTAAAAAGTTTGTGAAGAGTAGGGTTTTATAAAGTAGGTGTGCCGCGGCCAAATTCAGTATTTATTGTAGTGTGCCGTAACGAAATAAAGTTTGAAAACCGCTGATCTAATAGATATATTTTGAAGATAGCAGACATAGACTAAGCATTTTCAAAGCAGAGTTTTGCAAGTCTTTTTGGTACATGGCACCTAGTAAACGCAGTCAAGAGATTGTGCAAATGAAAAAGTGTTACAAATTCTTTATTTTATATTTTAAAGTTTGGTGAACCACTACGATCTTAAGATGTTTCTTCAGTTTGTGAAAGCGCTCAATTTGGCAATAAAGAATAAATTTGACGTGAACACCTATTTGTATTCATATAATAACGTCTTTCAAAAAAAAACAAAGACAACTCTTTTCTTTGAGTAAAATTGCTGTTCAATCGTATGCTTATTTATTGTTTGGACATTTCAATTTCATAATTTAAAAAAAACACAGTTACGTCTAATCACAGACGTCGCTCTCATGAATTGCTTTTTTACACGTTTTTCTCACGTTTTTTGTTTTTTTCCACAAAGTTTTCACGAAAAAACGATCTTACGATCTACTTCGCAAGAAACGTTCACAAGGAAGTTCTGTGACTGTGTCACATGCAGTAGCTAAGAGATGTTCATGATCCTAGAGTTTGAATCCTGCTGTAATTTATGGGACTCTATAACTATACTGATATGATCTAAGGTTACTCTAGAATAGCGTTATCGCCAACGAAGGATCTTATCATTAACCCAGCTCAGGTAATGTAGAGGCTTACCACTGCCTTGAATGTTTTTTTTTATAGATTTCATATGCTTAGGAAAAGCGTTAGCTATCTGTTGTTTCGTAGTTTTCGGAGACTTGTCGAATGGGGCAAAAGTTTTTTATTTATGCCTGTAAATAGAAGATTGCGGCGTCTCAATAGGCCACAGGTTGTCTGATATGTGTTACTCGTCCAAGGTCCTTGCTGGTCGCTTTATTTGTGGCAGATGCGACATCGGAAGGTTGATTTCCATAAGTGGGCACCTAAATCGTGAATTGACATGGAGATGAAACGGATCGGAAACGCGCTTAACGCTTTTGTGCTGTCAAGTCAAAATTTCCTACTGAAAAGGCGTCGTATGGGTTAATGCAGTTTTTTTAAGGAAAATGTTAGGTACCCGGTACGGACCTGCAGGAAACCGATTTCTCTGATTCTAGGGACCCGATTTTCAATTCTAGGGACCCGAATCGGGTCCCTAAATCACCTTAGAAAATCCTGGTTAATGCTAATAAAATTAGCAAAGAATTGGTGTTTCGCTGCGAACATACCATTTTGCAATAAAAATGAGTAAATGATGAGGTCGCAGGGGAGTTAAAAATATAGATTTGACCGGAAATTACAGAGGTCGCGTGTCCTCATCGTGGACCTCCATTTTAGGTCACACAGCATTGAAAACATTCCATGAAACGCCCTGACATTATCGCTGTCTCTCCATCTGTTCCGCGTAAACAGTGATTACCAGGAAATTTTATCATAGCCCAGGGTGAAGAATGCGTGTGGCGAAAACACAGCTGCGGTTGGCGGCGAGTGACAGTCTTCCAATAGAACGATGTCAGGTTCTAAACATTCTGCTGTCGGTGTTCTTTCTAGAGCTTTACGAAAGATGTAACAATCTTTCGTTTGGAGACTAAGATTCTGCCGATAATGCTGGGTTCCGGTCAGGATCTACCAAACAAAAATATTTTATCTACAACCTGGTTATTTATGTGATAACGATGATAAATACCCTTAGACAAAGAGCGGGAGTGCTATGTTGAAGATCTGTTGATGAAGAATTATGCCTTAGTGCTACTTAAAGGAGAATTTAAATTACATTTTCATCTGATATTTTGGTATATTTCACTATTGCATGAAAGACTTCATGGAGAATTAATCGCAAGTTCAGAGACATTCAAACAGCCGTTTTATTTTGGTCTCTTTAGGAAGATTTCAGAGACATGTACCATACATTTCCTTGGCATTTTCTCAATTTTTCATAATCAACAAAATGAAGAATTTGTAAAGGAGTTCCAGACGGACTGGTTACTTCTGAAAACTAAAAATGCTACTAATGTGCGCACATATTTTATATAAAAACTAAACAGCAAAATGTTTTGAAAATTAGATAAAATGGTTGGTGCTACTGTACATATGTTTAACGTTTAATGTCCAAAATCATCCTTCAATCTTCAGTGTGTAATGTTCCATTGCAAACTGTTGCCAGGTCAGTGTGAATGCTCTCACGATTATTGCAACTTCTGTATTATGACGCATGGAAACTCATTATCGTGCGCAAGCCGCGGAAGCAAAGCAGACAAGAAGGCAGAGGCCCGGGTTAAAAACTCGCTTCATTTCAGAAAAAAACGCATGTTTTTGCAAACTACCGAGAGAAGGGATTTCACGTCTTGAGCATCGCTAATTGCCGAGCTACTTGACACTAAAAAAACCCTAATTATTATCAGATTTGGGGCAGGCTGCTATATCTTGTTTACTTTGCTTGGTGGCCTGGCGCTTTACCATGATGCAAAAAGAACTGACGTGCCTGCAATTGCCCGCAAGAACCTTTTCGAGCTTCGTGCAGAAGTTTCAGGAACAACCGCTGGCAACCGCGAAATATTGCATCACGTGCGATTTGCAATTATAAAAGTTACGAGTTCCGCTCAGAACTCAAAACAACCACCTAAATTGTTGGAGAGATTGAGAAGCGTGCTGTGCATTTAGGTAAGATGCGCGCAAGAAATACTGGCCTTCGATTTATTTTGCTCAAACTACAAAAATAAGTTTGTTTCGGGTGAGAATTACGTTTGTCATTCGGCTCTTCTTTGTAAACCACAAATGGTTTTCTTGAGATTTCACAATCTGACTTACAAACTGATTCACTGCTTTTTGCATGAAAAAGACGTTTCAATTTTCTGCCTTTTGAATTCTACAAGCGTTCTTTTTGCATAACTGGTCTATTGTAAGTGAATTTCCAAAACATAAAGTTTCTCGTGAAAAAGCCGAAAGATTCACAATTTTGCTTCACCGCGAACCACAGTGCTGCACATCTCAGGCATTTTCTGTTCGGTTATTTCTTTACTCAAACCCTGAAACGCACGCTCCATGTATTTTCCAATGCTAAGTAGAAAATCTATTATTTCTGACCAGGATTTCGACAGTTTAGTTGCCGCAATAATTTTTAAACAATTCAATGTGTTATCATTACCGATTCCTTTTTCAAAATATCTTGAAGGTATTGACCTAAGGGAAAATTAGAAACCGTAACATTGTCAGTCATCTTTAAACTTTTGAAGCTACACTTTTTGAAATAACGTAACGCTTTGTTTTANCGAACCCGAGATCATCAACGAACTCTTTATATTTTTAGGACAATCGTGTGGTCGACGTGTCTGCCCAGCGGCGACCCCATTTTGCTGCCGAAAGGGGTCCATCCCGTACTGCGCTGTTAGTGAACGGAGCTGCAGAGCCAGATGCGGAATCTTCACCTGCTCGGTGTTGAAACCTCACTGTTGTGGTCGGGGAAGATCAGCGTACTGCGCCAGATCGTCGTCCGAATGCATTGCAGAAGTATGTGGGAACAGTTCTTGCACGAGATTAAGACCTTATTGCTGTGGAGAAGGCGACTCAGCGTACTGCACCTTCAGTCAGCGCAGCTGTGTTGGGAGCGGCAAGTGTGGCGAAAAGCGGTGTCCTTATTGGGCAAGGAACTGTTGCAAGGCTGACGGAATTAACTATTGCGCAGCGTCGAAATTCAGTTGCGTGGACACTTTCGCTTGCGATAAGACGAAATGCAACCCTCTGCGTCCCTACTGTTGCGAAAATGGCAAGAACTTTTATTGCACGATAAGCAGCCGGAGTTGCGTTTTCCGAAGAATTTGTGGCAAGCATAATTGCTTCAAAACAAAGCCCTACTGTTGCCAGGTGGCAGGCAAGAGCTTTTGCACAGACAGCAAAGCAAGCTGCCCACTCAATGATTCTGAAGTTGAAACAACCACAGTTTTAGTGGAATACGAAAGAACCCAACCTGTGACGACAGTCATTCCTTCGACTACAGCTCCAACTACAACGCAGATAGACGATACTACTGGCTTTAATCCAACTGTTTCCAATGTGCAATGTGGTTTAGACATTTGCACTCCAGATAAATCGTTTTGTTGTCGAGAGGGCGATCGTGCTTATTGCTCAGTCAATGAAACGGGGTGCGCACTGCAACTATGTGGAAACGTTCCCTGTCCTAGGGCGCGCCCAAAATGTTGTAGAAATCCAATGGGTTCGTTTTGTGTAGCAAGCAGCAATGTTTGTCCTCCCACGGTGGCTCTTTGTGGCCTAAAAGCTTGTGGCCGTAGCCAGCCATACTGCTGTGCGGCAGGACCCACAAAATACTGTGCTGTCAGCAGCCGAAGCTGTGTTTATAAAGAGCCGTGTGGTAACACAGTGTGCTTCAGAAGTAGACCTCATTGTTGTTCCTACGCGAAAATTCCGTTTTGCGTCAAAGATGCTTTGGCTTGTCCTGTCACAACTACCATTTTCACAACTCAAACGACTACAACACCCTCAACAATGGCAGCACCACCACCATCAACAACGGCCAAAACAACAACAACAACCACCACCACAACAACAACAACAACAATGGCAACAACCACAGCACCATCAACAACGACAGCACCAACAATAACAACGGCAACCACTACCACTACACCATCAACAACAGCAACAGCATCAACTGCCGCAGCGGGAGCAACGAGGACAAGAACAACCGCAGCAGCATCAACAAACCCACTTGCAACAACAAAGGCAACTACTGTAATAATTTCCTCATACACATCTACGAAGCCTGCTGGAAGCCATATGAGAACAGAGGTGGATACCACACTCCCAAACTTTACCACTGGCACGCAGGTAGGCCGATTGTTATTTTCCAAGCATTTTACCAAAATTTCAGAAACCAACACGGCATCAAGCCATGCAAACAGATCCAAAAATGAATCTGGTGCGGCATCTGGAAATCAACCCACCTTAACCGAACCAACGCATGCCATTACATCTAACTCAGCAAACGTTGACATGGTGTCTGGGAGTAATAACCCCATGTCGAATTCTTTACCATTTCCGAATGGAACAATTACGAACACCGCTTATACTTACGTCCCTTCCAGTTCTTTCACGAGTACATCTAACTTCATTGCTACGCATGAGAAGGTTTCATTGACATCAACCAGCGAGAGTTCATTGTCATCTTCAGTGGGTACACAAGATTTTGGCGACCATTCATCAACTGTGCTCAATCAAGTTCAGACTAGAAAGGAAATTTCCAATATTTTAACAAATACCGGTCCACGACCTTCAACCACCGATGTCGGAAAAATTAGCAGTACTTTCTTTAAGAAAGAAAAAGCTGAAAGTTCCACGCCTTTTGCATCTAGCACCAGGAATTTTTTTATTATTTCAAGCACTTTTAGCACAGGGAGAATGACTGAACCATTACCAAGTTTCTCCTCTGATGAAAATTTTACCAATGATACAAGCAAACCTCTGACAGAAAAATCAAGCGCTTCGTATACCACACATACAGCCTCAGATACAAGAACGACTGCGAAATCCAAATATGTAGTCACGAGTAGCAGCTCTTCTAACGTTGGGCTACTGCTTTTCACACAAGACTCAAGTTCATCAGCGCCTTCCAGCGACGCAGGTATTATCAATTACACGACTTCAAGCACCGGGGATAGCGAAGAAAAATACTCAACTGGTCGCGAAACGACAGCAACATCACCTGCCCTGAACCTATCGACAGTGGTTAGTGGGTACTCTACTGCAACTGACAAAATTGTCTGGACAGGGAGATCACATTCAACTGAAGGATCTGTCAACGCAACGCGATCTCCCGCCAGCGATCAATTAAGCAGTGGAAGTTCAGCAGGCACAACCGAAGCAGCGACTTCTGTTTCGAACGCCTCTGCACCCGTGAATCCTGACTTCTTTTTTTCCACCAGCAGGACTGTGGCAAATGAGTCACTACTTCCAACAAAGGACCAATTTTTTTTTAACCGTAACTCTACAGAAGAACCTTCGACCGTTGGTACTCGCGAAAACTATACCGAGGAAATTGACAAAACGAGTACACCAGTTAGTGTCCCGGATGCAACACAGACTACTTTTGCTCTTTCAAAAGCAATTACTACTGTCATGAACTCAATCGTCAGTGGTGTATCACATTTGACAAGAATTTCATCCAGTTCAGAGCGTTTAACAAGTGGGTCAGCAAAAACAGAATTTAGTAGAAACAGCACAAGTATTCCTTTCTATTTCACTAAACAAACATCTTCGGCACCATCAAAATCACCTAAGTTTCTTGTAAACTTCAGCACGAGTACGACAGCCCGGCAACCACGAACTACTTCGACACCTTTCTCCACAATAAGTTTATCGACCGATTCAGCCAGCATCGGAGGAGCAGTTGCAACTTCATCGGATGCGACGTTAGGCTCCAAATCCAAGTATTTTGTTACTGCCAATGCTAGTGAAGTGACCAGTTCATTGAATGCAACGGAAACAACTCTTTCGGTGTTTTCTTCTCAAGCGGAATATTTAACCACAGGTTTACAACAGAATTTAAATCAAACCACCAACATCCAGAATGCAACAGATTCAACTACGGACGGAAAACTACCTGAAACAGCTACGTCAAAAGCTACGCACAGTGCAACTAATCCCGCCACCAGTAGCACCATGGTGGATGTTTCATCGTATTCATCCAGAAATCTTACTTCAATGTCTTCTGGCCACTCGTTACCTGACCCCTCGAGTGCGAGCACAAGTAGCTTCAAAAGAACTACTGGCAGTGATCATTCTCAAACAACGACAAATCCTCAAATTCAACAAGACGCATCATCGATGTATAGCACCAGTCGAGGAACCGCTTTTTCATCGCAAACTTTCACCACAGAACCGACTTCAGCTATGCGTTCTTCCACTGATATTGATGTAAGTCCTCAAGCTTCACACGCGGATGATGCCGCGATTGACATCCCAAAATCAACATCTACTCAAACGTCTGTGGAAGTAACAAGTGAGACAACCTCGAGTTTGACAACAGTAAAAGATGATTCTACGACGCAAAGAGGGAAGGACGCACCAGGAGTTCAGGGAGAAGACGACATACCAACAACAACAGCATTCGTCCAAGACGCTACCACAGGGAACCGACCCAACATGACTACAGACGCTGAAGCAGTTCCTGCTGCAGCTTTGGCTTCGTCAAAGTAAGTTATTTACGGTATCAATCGAAACGCAAGAGTATAGAACAAGAAAATACTGACCCTTGAAACGTCGTATTGTCTAGATTTTGTTTTGCACATAAACCAGTCCCGTTTTTGTCTGCCTGAGTTTTTAAAATTTTTGTTCTCATAATTTGATGATTAAAACGTCAGTATTACGTTACCACAGGCCCGTAGCCAGGCTTTAGAGTTTGGGAGGGGCAATATACGTTTATAGGGGGAAAGATTTTTGTTTTTATATGTTTAAAACATATATTTATGAGCACAACAAAATGTAGGGCCTAACCTGTGTTACCAACAAATGAGTGTTGCGTGCTATGGTAAATCCAATCAAAGTTTGATCACGTCAAACTCATACACAGTGAACTGTTGCATTCTGTGCTTGTCTATGAGCGTAACAATTCTAAGCCCAAATGCACATTTTTGCAGCACAGGCGACCACAAACTTGGTGTTTTATAACAACAGCAGGTGATTAGACTAGCGGTTTCTAGTGGTTTTGCACTCTGCACAACTTACACAAAAACATTTTTGTGCCGCAAGTATGAATTGCTTTTCTATTGCATAAAATCACAAGGGAAGGTTGCGAAAAAGTGTTTGTAGTGGTTGTAACAGGTGAGGTACGATCTGCGTTAGTCCAGTAGTAGAGCTACTTTCCTTTTATTAAAAAATGAAGCAGGCCTACGCGACAACTGCCCTAAAACTACATCATGCACCTGGTAACTAAACCTGTAATTGGATAGATAAAGCAGTATCAACAGCACTTTGACAAAAAATTCGCCCCACCAGAAGCTCCGTCTCGCACCTCCAACCTTTCGTTACAAGCACGCCACCGACGCACTTTTTCAACCTGCTTAATTTTAATGTGCTCATTTTTATATTGCTTTTTTGCAGCGTTGGATTGATCGCAGGGGTGTCAAGTGCAGCTGCCATCTTCATTTTGATTGCAATCTTTTTGGCCTGCTTCTACGGCGATCTGAAAAATAAGAGAGGAAAATACGTTGTAAATGCTTGGGTGTGTATGAGTTGACGCGCTGTAACGTGGTCAGACGATTGTCTTCTTTACTTTGTACTTTCTTGCAGACACGTCGTCGTTCAAAGCCAAGACAAAAAGTTTGAAAGCGTTTGTCGAAAAAAGTTATCACTGTGATGAATTTCCAGCAAGAATCATGGAGCACCAGCCAGAGAACCCGTCGAAGTCCGACTGATAGATTTTTTGGGTGCTGAGGATGTCATGTCAGGAGGCAACAAAGTAACATACATTCACTAGTGCTATCGAAAAACTTAATTACGTGATCGGTGCTCTGCAAATTCATTGTGGGTTTGAAGGATTCTTTTTCCTCTTTGCACCAAACCGGATATCACCAAGCAGGCACAGTGCTGCAAAACCTCACCAAAAGCAGCACTTCGTGGTTGACCAATTGTTCACCCGAGGTTTCTCTTTCGAAATTTCAATAGCCAATTGTGAACCTCTCGTCAACTTGAATACAGGAGGCGAATGGTGTTTGGAATTGAATAGGTTTGGTGACAGTAAACAGATAATCTTCATTATCGACTAAGGTGAACACTTAAGATCGCCTCACAAGTTTATGACGAATGAAATTTCGTCAGGTCATGCGTAAAATTTACACAACTTTAACCCAATTGCAAGCATTCTGAAGTAAACCCAGCAGCTATTAAAATACGCCACTAAACTTTTTCTCCTAAATATGAACAAAAAAGTACCTTTTTATTTCACAATAAATCTACTTCTGTGAATTGATAAAAATAAATTTGCAAGGCCTCGTATCAATAGATAAAGGAGTGCTATCTTTTCACATAATGTTCTACCTTGGTTCAAGACGGGAATGTCAAACCGGAGCTGCGTTGACGAGTTTCCTTATTTCGCTACAGCTATTCCGATCGTGCAGGAAATGCAAAAGATAATAACGTCGCAATTCAAAATCCTAGTCATCCCTTGCGCCACAACCACATTTGTTTTCACAAATAAGAACATAGCTAAACCGAAATATCTTTAGTTTACTGCTGCGAAAGCTAGAACCACATAGCTTTAACGTTTTACGCGCTTTCTTGCTGTTTGTATTTTGTGTTTTTGCTTTCATTTTCGCGCGAACTTTTCAATGTCCGTGCTGGTCACGTGACTTTAACTGGCCAAGTGGTTCCAAATGCAATTTTACTTGTTTCTTGTTTCCGCTAAGCGCGCTGATTTTTTTTGTGGACCACCGACTGTGAAAATGAAACCAAATATCTTGAAAACTTGAGGTGATGGTAAAATTCTGACTTCAGATTCACAATCAGCAAGCTGAAATCACCTTTGCAGTGCAATGGCTATTTTACCTGATACGAAATTGCTGTTGACCAGCATTGCCATTAAAGAGGGCGACAAAACTAGTGTACCCATTGCTTTACGTTCACTGAACGCTTGTTGAGAATCACTTACTTAGTCTTTTGCCTGTAGGCTTAGAATGTTCCCCAATAAATGCTTGCAAATGTCGTCAAAACTTTTAGCTTTGCTAGTTCTTTGTGTATTGTAGATGCCAGATTAAACAGTGGTTTTCAAATGCAATAAATTTTCAATCTTGATCAATGTAAACTATCAACCAAATCATTATTTTTGCGGTTTGTGATGCTGAGAGCCTCTGCATATGTAGAAGAGAGCGGGCAAGTTTAACTGCTTTCAAACCGCCCAAAAATTAGTTAAACACTAAAATCATGTGAAAATGTTGAACACGTTTGGTATCAACAACTCTTTAGTGATTTAACTATTTGCACTTTCGAGGAATTTTTAGAATTTAGAACTTTTCGTGTTATCATCACGGGTTTTTTTCACAACTGTGGATCTTCTGAAACTTGCTCTTCTTGGTAAATATTCGCACTGCTGTCTTGAAGCTTTATTATAAGACGAAAAGTGCAAAAATTGCAGAAACTAACTTGGGATGTAACGTTCATCTTTGCGAGCAGACAAAAGCTTTCTATTTTTAACCGTGTGTTTGTTGCGTGAAAACCACAATAAACATTGCTTTGGTTTGCAGAGTGTGTTCTTACACGATGAATAGAGTTTAAGCGCAGTCAATGATTTTTACAGGATGGCACTACGCGCCTTCTGAACAATGATTTGGTGGTCAACGTGCCATTTTTTTTGTCACAGTTTCAACATTCTTATCACAGTGTTTTCCCAATGAAACAGCGGCTGCAATGTTGTGCGCTGCAGGCAGTATTTAACAATCGACGTTTTGGTGCTGATTGCCTTTCGCACATCACCTGAACCTCTAACTCAGTCATGCTTGATCAGGCCCGTGACCCAGCTTGGGTCACCAGGGGTTGCGAAGAGTTTTCTCAGAGGGGCCCACATTTTTTAAACTATGTCCAATTGTTTTCAACTATGCGCAACACATTTTTCAGGGGGGACGAAAAATTTTGCAAACCCCCCTGATCCACCCCTGGTTACGGGCCTGATGGTTATTATTTGTATTCATCAGTTTGCGACACACTGTTGCATAACGTGTTCTATGAAATCCTGTTTGCAGTTTTGAAAAACAGTTTCAGTTACAGAAGAAGTTTGATAGGCTCATTTAAACGAGATCATAGACTGGTTGCTTGATGTCTGATTACTTCATGACATCTTCATAACTTTTGCTTGAAGATATTATCGTATGATCACGTTCAAAGTATTCAACATGAATTAATTTCTTATTCACACTAAAGGGATATATTGCATGAAATCTACGGGCGCCAGATTGGTGGTAGCGCATTTCGAAACTATTTGAAAATTACTTTTTGGCTTCAATCATCAACGTTTTGTGGATAATGAATTGAGGAACGTAGTCACTTTCAAATGAATATGTGGTGTTACATGCGGGACAACCCGTACATTACGCAGAAAAGGAGGTGTTGTGCTTTCTTGCAAATTAAAGAAAACTTCTTGCGTTCTTCTCAGGAAGTTTACTTAAAGCTTCCTTTTGCAATTGCCACTTTGCAACTGACACGCAAATCTGGAAGAAGACGATGGCTCAGTCTAATGGGGGGAGTAATGTTTGGGTTCTTGGCGTAATGTGCTTGTCGTGGGATTCGGAATACGAGCATGTGGACAAACTGTGAAATTGGCCAAGAGAGTGATGACGCTCTTCCTGTTTCAGTGGTGCAATGCCCAACATAAGGCTGAACGCTGTTGATTTAAACTTCATTTGTAAGACAAAAATTTTAATAGAACAGCAACAAATGCTCTACTTTAAAAAGATGAAGAGGGCTAGCAGCAAACGTGGGCTACAGGCTTACGATTTGTTTGCCGTTTGAGGCAGAAATTAAGGCAGTAGTGTAATTTTGGAGCAAACGAAAGGTAACCTAATCAAATCAAGAAGTCATATATAAGTTAGAATATGTCGGCGGGATAGTTTTTGATTAAAATTTGAGTAATGCGGTGATGTACATTACTGTGGATGACTTTTCAACATGCAAGCGAAAAAACATTCAATGACACCAACGTGAATTCATCTTGGGAGTCACCTATCACTTCATCAAGGACCGGTTTTAAGTTTTCTTGGCAAACCCGATTAGCTGCTTTGTACTGTAAAACTGCACAGTCCTCTCCACTGAATTTTGTGAATCGATTCGCTATTCGCTATGAGTTAACTTCAATTACCAATTTCTAGAAACATTTTTGTGCCAGCTAGATTTTTCTCATGACATCGATCCGCTGGCCAAAATAATTTCCACTGAAATTTATGACCTAAAGGGAATATTACTGCATGTCTTTCAGAGCTTTTGTCGCTTAAGTCAGTCAGCATATAAATCATCGATTGATCTTTATTTCTGGTAAGGTTGCTTCGTATAAAAATTGGTTAGAATTTAATCTGTTAAATAATGTGGGAAATAAGTTATTTGGCACATATTCTTGAGTTTTTTGTAACATCACCTCATTACGATGTAATTTCTGAGATAACAACGTATGGCTAACCTGCACAAAATTTAGAAACGTATAATTGCTGGATGTCGAATTTTTTGCGAGATTGCTATTCTCTAAAAACGCAAAAAACAGTTCGGAATATATGAAACTTTTATTCACAAAAAACGTTTTTAGTTACAAAAAAGCAGCTAGGTGGAAATTACGAGATGTATGCGAGATGTACTGTGCGACACTTGCAATGAAGTGTTTGACGTCAGAATTGTACTTAAACACAACAGTCGTAAGCCAGTAAGTATGACGTCTTGCGAGTGAATTCAGTTTTACCCACAGCAGCCTTCCAAAACAATTCTTCCACTCACGATTTACGGTCAAGTTACTTCGCACAACACGTTGCTGAGGTGAGGGGACCCGATATGACGCTGATAAGTGCTAGTGACGTGTACAGCAACTCTCATCCCTTGAATCGAGAAACTCGCTACGACCATGAATCAGTCTTTGAGTTTTGCAGTGATTAATGCATTAAGAGGGAAACAAAACGCTATTTTCGGTTTGTTTCTTTTGTAGGTAGTTTTCAGGAAAAAAATGCGGTTTGCTGTTTTTCATCCATTGTCTGATGTATGGCCTCCATGCACTTTTTATGTAATTAGTGAGCCCACTCATTGTTAGCTAAAATTCACAAATAAATAAACCACATATAGTTTGAAAATGAACAATGAGTTAACTGGCAATAACCACAATCCTTATAGCGAGTTTTCTGAATGTTTCGCAGAAACGAGATGAAGTTCAATTAGTCAGAATTATAAAGAGTTTTGTACATTTAAGTGAAATTCCTCTCTCTGCAATACCGGCCAGGTTTTTTTTGAAGATTACACGTTGTTGAAAGGTTGGCCGAGTTTGTATCAGCGCAAGGTAAACGACGTCCAAAATGTTTCCTGGTGTTTATTTTAACAAGGAAATAAATCTGGATATTCCAATTCCGTTCTTTAATAAACTTTTTGAAAAATTTACCGGAGTTTTTTTGTTAATTTCGATTTTACAAATACATACTTTTACAAGACAGGCATATGGCCATGCGAATGAAAGCGGTGCGTGGACTCATTTTCGTTTTTGCTTACTCCTTACGCGACAGCAGACCAGATGTATAGGTTTATATAAGGTGTCCCAAAAGTCGCGCACCTAATAGTAATTTGTTTTTTTATGTTTCAAGTCGCGCACCATCTAAAAATTTGTTTTTTATGTTTCAGACTTGATTAGACATGGGTGAAAAACTAACAATACAAGAAAGAGTTAAATTGGTTTTTATGTTTTATATGTATTGTCATAAAAATCTGCCTGGTGCGCGACTTCTGGGACACCCTGTATAATCAGCAGTTCATTATTTCATTATATTCACAAACAAACACTGCACAGGGAATTGAATTTATGCCATGCAACTTTTGCGAAGCACTTTTTCGCTTGGCCACGTCCCACGGATATCGCTAAGGTAGATGACTCTGCAACAAAAATATTTGACCTTTTAAATATCAGAAGGCATATCAAACTTACCAGAAATACTACGAAATGAAATGGCAGGTTTCCGTTGACAGTTTTATCATAAACTTCCGCTTCTCCTTGCCTGTGTTTTCTTACCTATGAATTATGAAGTGTTGCATAAATGAAAGAGATGCAATAAAGCTGTTGCATACATGAAAGATATGCAACTGATGCGTGTTAAAGGCTACCATTTAGTGCGAAACGTTTGTTCAATATTAACGTTAATGGGTTAGAAAGTTTTTCACTAAGACTGAAGTAATGCTCAGAAGCACTCATCTGCTCTGTATGGGCTTTCGCGAACAGTGCGAAAATCAATTTGTTTACGAAAGCGTTGGCCGGCATTATAACCCACTGTGGCGTGGTCACTACTTTGCTGCACTGATACCTGTGAAATGAAAATTTGGTTTCAAAATTTCATCAATGACAATGCGAATTATGATCTATTTTTTTCAATGAACAACTTGTGGATTTATCCACAAACCGAGGGACACCTCACTTTAGAGCTAATGCCTGAAAATTAACATGTTCACGCCAACCCAGGGGAATTTTGGATAGCAAGCCTGAAGTTAAGGCTCTTCTGATTTTTATACGCTTACAGTACGTTAACTGTATTTCTCTTTTCAAGCTAAAGTCTGTCTCTAGTCTGGACTCATCTGTCATTTCCTGGTCGGATTCGCAGCGAAAACAGAAAAAATGTTAATCCTTCAAAATAACATTTAGGGACAAAAACAGCGACCTGAAACCTGTGTAAACGTTATCAATATCGTCAGGTTTTAAACATTCTGTTCAATTAAACCTGTTGTTACTTCAATGGCGTTAAAAGCCTCCAAAGTGACTGCGAAAAACACATTCATTGCAAATGTATCGAGAATGCAATGGCCAAAAAGCATCTCCACCTAAATATAAGTTATTATTAATGTGGCATTTTTTACTTACCCAGCAACAAAACCGCCCGACAGAACGGAAATGGTTTGAGCCACCAACAGGTCAAGAGAAGTTTAATTTGCTGTTTTATTTCAAGCGAAACCATTGCACGAAGCATGCTACGTCTTGTTTGATGTAATAGCTTCGTGAAGAACGTCATCAGGGCAGATGTTTTCCACACGTTAACGAAGAATGCAGACTCTGGCATGACAATTCAATGCACACGGCACTAATCCACAAAACACCGTTCGATTGGTTTGCTGCGCAACTTGGAATGCAAGCTGCCGTTGGTGATCTCCGATTGTTTTGATTCTTTTGGTTGAGACTTGAGCGGTCTAAAATGTTTTTTAGTTACTGTCAAGCCATCAGTCTGCACAACACAGAAAAAGCTTCTGCGTCGCCAAGAGGCGAGAAGATGAACAAAGCATGTTGCAAGTGTGCTTGCCATTGCGTTGTCGCACGAATGCCGATGACCATGACATCATCATCCTTGGTTTGACAGCCTCCCTCTCTTATGCTGAGACCCGAGGTTTTGCTCGTCGTGGCTGCGCTGCTGTTGCATCTATATTTTGGATAAAAACCTTCATTGTATGTTTGTCCAATATCATCAGAATTGTTTGCAACACTGGATAGAGCACATATTTCTGCTAAACACTGCTCACTTGGTATTTCACTGCTTGTCTTGCCACAACGAATTGGTGCAGCTTGATGAGCTTAACGAATTCCACTACGTGAAATCTCCTTAGCAAAATGAGAAACAAATGAAATTTGCGCACCAGAACTTTTTGATTGCAGCAATACACGTTTTACTTAAATTACTTTTATATTCCACTGTCGAAAAGCTTAGCCCTCACACCATCACAATGTGTTTAAACTTCGTTATAGAAAGACTCATGCTGAACACTGAAACTTTGATGAGCTATGTAGAATGAATCAACCTGTCAATCAACAAATGAAATTTTAACAGTAACAGCCATTATGTGCAAAGTCTACAATCAGTCAAATGCAAGAAAATAGATGCAAGGAAAAAATGATCAAAAGTTGGAATATCTCTTAATTAATACCAGACGAACGTCATACAAATCGTAAATTCGCTGAAGAAGAGACGTGACGCAAACGTTGGCCAGATTTAAACACTGCAGATCACACTCAAGGGTCTAGTCTGGTTCAGATGTTTAGACGTAATGCATACGCAAGATCGTCTTTCGTGGACAGCCATGAAGGCTTTCATGCAATTTGTCATCCATAAACAACCGGTGTTGTTTGAGTGAAAGCACGTTTCATCTGAAATCGTGTATAAGTTCATTGCACGCAATTTATAGCACGGATGGCATGAGTTTGTAATGCTAGAGCGAAGAGGTATGAACAAGGTTTCTGCAAGCTATCAAAAGTTTAGAATATTTAAATTACTAAAGGAAGAGTGGTGATGACATAAATCTTTGATTTGCATTGTGATCTTCCCATTTTAAAAAGTTTATTCTGACACTATATAAAATCATTTAGAATTTTTTGCGTCAGTGCTGTAACAAAAAGGCTTTTTTGCCCTTTTTCAGTCCCAACCCAAAACGCCTAGGCTAAATTATGTGCGATTCAAGAAATCATTCTTTTCTCAGTTCAGATCAATTCCAATCATATTTAAGAATTTAAGAACAAGCAACAGCCTTTATGACTTTTATTAACAGCAGCAAGCAAGCAATATAAATCAAGAGCAACAGAGTACAGTGTACATGATTACATCTAACAGATCCTGAAAAATGTTTGTACGTTCAAAAACTTGGATTAAGCCATCAGCAGTGCGCTGAGTTGATATTTCAATTATGAAACCAAGAGATCCTTCATATTTTCGAATCTATTTTTCATTAAAAACGTAATGCTATAGATCTTTCTATATATGAATTTCTCAAGTAAAATAGTCGTGACCATTTCTACTTGATTATTTGGCATATTGACTTGATAGAGGTAATGAAACCAGTGATAGAATTTTGATGTAAATGTCGAACATCCGGGTTTACACGAAAAGAAACCAAAATGCTGAAACCAATTCTTAATTGTGTCTTTGGGCAAGTGCAAGTTAGTGTAGCACTTTGAATCTGTTGGCAGTTGACATATGTGTTACTGCGTTCGCCTTGTGTTTGAGTTTGAAGTATAATCATGTTATGTTCTCTTCTGAAAGTTTACAATTAACCATAATTAACAAATTTTATCAGCCATTAAAAGTGAAAAAATGCAGATAATTCAATTAAACTTATTTGCTGGAATGCTTTTGTCATTTTTGGCATCAAGAAAATCAGCAGGTAAGCTTGTTATGCACGCTTCTTCTTGCGTTTCTGAAATAACAAAAAATTTAAGTTTTCTATTAATAACAAAATGAAAGGTTTTTGCGAACATAAATCGACGCTTTCTATTTGGTTTAAATCAATAATGCCCTGACAAAAATAAAATGTATTGTAATTGAACAAAATAAGCAGATACCACCCTATTGTATGGTGCTTGATACTCAGCTTGTATATGTTTGCATGAAAAGTGTGATAGAGTTTGTTTTAAAAAATATCAGGTATGACGTAGCAAAGACAAGACTAAGAGAACATTTTTATGGTACAAACTAGATCTACAAACTAGAACTTCCCTTAAAGCAATGAAACCATTAAATTTGACCCAAGGTTTCTTCAAACGACAGTTAAACTGTTGTTCTATCTACAAACATTTGGTTAACCGTATTTTTCCCAATACTCCATTTTTGCAAATCAGACCACATTACTGTGAAAATAATTCAAGTGCGCGTTTCTGTATGCGCTGGCAATATCTCAGTAAAAACATTTGAGAAAAACGGTGTTTAGTTAGAAGCAATTTTTTCTGGCTTTTGAGCAGCAAATTCACAACTTGCTTCTGTTTTAAACTGTGCACAAATACTTTCAGGCAAATTTAGCTGTGTGTTTGAAGTGCGGCTTTGGTGTGTTGTTTTTACACAGCGGTTGTGGAACAACTACATAACATGCTCGTCGATACGTATGTAGGTGACGCATACCACACTCCCTATGTTCAGCTCATTGTTTAACCAAAAACATTTTAATGGGAAATAAACAGTAAATAGGGGGAGTATACAAACCCCGTAACACATTCTACAGCAATATGCCCCGAGCTTCCACAGTGGTAAGCGCAAATAGTAAATGCGTGAGGTAACTGGAAAACCACGATGAAATATCCAGCAATCTGCAAGTTGAAAGAACGCCAACGTTTTGTTTCCATCTGCGCAAATAAAAAGTCACGTGTACTCAACACTTTCCAGAACATAAAGCAGAGGTGGGAAACCTACTGTATTTACTATCCCGGGCCACGTAAATTGTGGATTATCGGTGGAGGGCCGGAAGTAACAATTGATTTTAACCTAAAATACTACTTTTATCTTAATACGAGGATTAGAGGCTTATTATGACATGCTGCCTTAAGTATCTGCTTATCACGGAGCTTCGTTTTGACGCGATTTTGTACTCTAAATTGGGTGATGAAAATTCCGATGCGGGCCTTATCAAATGTTCACGCGGGTCACATTTGGCCCACGGGCCGCAGGTTCCCCATCCTTGATCTAAAGGCTTCATCACGAGTCATTGTTTCTCTGAACAAACTGTACACAGCCTGTATAGAACGCTTCAAATGCGTGGAAATATTAGGTAATAAAAATGAAATATGCGAGATCAACAACAAACAGCTTGATTTCTCTTGAATGCAGTACACTAATATTGTTCAATTATATTAAACAATCAAGTTACAATGCTTATCGGCTTTAAACTTGAGCGTTACGGATTTTTAAATAATTTAAACAATAATGTTAAAAAAACACTCGATGGATTTCAAGCAAGAACGTATAAATTCATTCGAAATTCAAGACGCATTGTCTGCGTGAAACGTAAGCATTAAAATATTCGCAGGTAAAAAGAAATTATACAATATTTCATTTTGGTTTCAAAATACCTGCAACAGTATTGCTGCCGGTATTAATGCCTTTTTATTCTATTCTCACTGTTCAGAATTTTTACACCATCTCTCGAGGATTAGCAAGTTTTTTAAAAATGGGATTATCCATTATATAATTTGCCTAAAACTTTTGATGAATTGAAAGTTAGCTCATGCCATATGTTTGAAGATTTACTACCTTTGGCTTAAACCTCTTCTTCAAGTTATATTTGGAGATAATTTTTTCAATGCGGCAGGTCCGTTGTGATATTTTCAAAAATGCAGAAGTAAATTTACATAAAAAGATGAGAGTGCGACGATATGGACCCTGGAAGGTTTAGATTTAGAGTAACTGTGTATGGTTCGGTGTAAATCCACACTGAACTGCAATTTTTCTCAATGCTCACTGAAAAAACAATTACATTTTTCTGCGAAACTTTGGCTTCACATGCAACATGCACCGGCGGGTACCTGTGACTAAGCATCTATCAATTCACTTCTCGTAAAATATGTTTAGATGAACAGGTTTTGAAGTAACAGTGTTGAGCGGATGAAAAAATGTTTACGCCAAAAACGCACTTTGTGACATAAAAGAAGTTTACTTGTTACAGTCACTTCCGAAAGCAACACGTAAACAAATTGCTTCTGTAGGAATTTTAAAACTGCGAAAAGTGCTACGGCTAAGACCTATACAGTATGTACTCTTCCTTTGTAACATTCCTATCGGAGAGCATTTTCCTGGTACAGCTGGTGTAATTTTAGCATGCTGATAACGTGTCGGATCCCTTTGAGTTTTTATCTTTCATTGTGTAACTAAGTTGTTAGAAGTTAACTGTGTGACGCACTTGTAATTGAACATAGGTTTACGTTGAAAATGAAGTAGGAGAAGAAGCGAATAACGTGCGATATATCACGTTCACATTTCACGAAATAAAATGACAGCATGCCGACATATTTTAAAGTTTTTGCGCCGTGTAACATAGTTTCGTTTTCCCATTACTTTCCAAGAGTCCGCTGGAGAAAAAGACTCGAGAGTTTTAAAAGATAACTTCTCCATTGACGTGTTGGACCATAGGGCTGCGACCAGGCGGGAAACATATAGTTAGGACGTAACCGTGCGGAATGTTCTTGAACGATGAGCTTTCTCTATTCGCAACTTGACTGGATTCCGACATAGAAAACACGTGACGTTTTTGTGACCGGAATCTCGTGTCAGGCGCGCTGTAAAAGAAGAATGTACAATGACATAACAACGTAAGTTCACAGGTTCAACGAAAATTGAAACAATAATCCTGTAGTTCACATGCGCAAGAACAACTTTGACCAAGTTCGCTTCACCGTTGACTCAAAGGACGACCCCAGTTNTTCGAGAAAGTTCGTTTAATCAATGTACAATTGTTTCAAGAGGCGAAAAAAGATAGTACATTGGTATGCACAACAGCTTTGGCAAAACATCGAAGTCACAAGACTGCACCGGGAAGTTTTTAATCAGGACCGAGTTTCAGAAAGGAAGGGGGGACACGACAAGGAGGACACAATATCTTTAGTCCCCCCGATATTTTTGTGATCAATATATTGTAGTTGTAC
>JGI24159J19872_10000340_pt1 | contig 38950 bp, 21 predicted proteins | sample Ectturendosymbi4_FD_19872 | JGI IMG/M metagenome (IMG submission 19872) | reverse complement strand
GCCACTGGAAGGACAATTCTTGTATTGTGCATTGTCTGTACTCGCAATTGCGTTGTATAAGAACTTTCCGCAAAATGTTCTCGTGTCTTCGTCGTTCTGATTGCCGCAAAAGCGACGGCATGGGCCATGTATGTAACCCAACAATGTCCCATGTACTTTTTTCAATACAGTGCATTTGTTTCCGAAATCCTCGGGTTCGAACATGGGGGCGCCAAACTTGCTTCTTGCTCCGGACGCCATCTAAGATCGTTACGCCCCTGTTCGTAACGCCTGGTAAAATATCTCTCAGAGGTCCTGCGTTGTGCAGTGTAAGTTGTCGTACCGGCTAACAAACTTTCATCGCAAGAAATAAAGCAGTTAATCGGAATTGAGCTGCTGACGTCAAGTTTTCTAGAAAATCTGGTTCTTAGTCCCAATTTCCAGGGAGGTGAAAATGCCCGTTTTGACCAGTCTGCGAACGCCCATGGTTTTGACGTACCGCGAGTTCGAAACTGTTTGCTTGAGTTTAGTGCAAAAGCGCACCCATAATAGTGGTTCTTTTCGCATTTACATGTTCAGTAACAATGTTGACCTGTAACAGAAATTATAGAAAACCATTCTGAATAAGGGCACCCACTGTATGTCCCCGTTGTACCCCCCTTTCAAACGCCTGGGGGGCAATGCCCCCGTAATGAATCCCCGTTCCGGCGTCCCTGGTGAGTACCGAGTGCAAAGTTACATTCGCTGTGACGAGTTTTCATGATTCATTCCTCAATTTTTTTAAAGCCTGCGTGGTATTCTAACCTTTTTCCTACTTTAAAGCCTGCGTGGTATTCTAACCTTTTTCCTACTTTAAAGCCTGTGTGGTATTTTAACTTTTTTCCCAAAGCCTGCGTGTTATTATAACTTTTTTTCCTATCCTACTTGTCCTGTTTGTGCATGATGAGATTTCCCGTGAAAAATCAGCAAAGACAAGCAAGATTTTATTGAAGGGTTGATTAATCGCTCTGGACGAGATCCCAGATGTTTGCAGCTCTTGTTTCTAAGTAACCCTGATAAGTCATGCTTGGTAAAAAAAGTCATAAATTGTAGTTTTGTTAAAGACCATGGCAATACTTTTGTGAAAATAAGTACCCTTTTTTGAATTTCTGCAGATAGCCTATTGGAAAATTATCATAATATATACCTGGCTATGGCTTCTACGAAGCGCATTTTTGTGACTGTTGTCGTAACATGGGGCATTTTCTTTGTGGCGTAGTTTTGTGGAAACAGTAAAGCGTTTCGTATATTTGTATTGTATCGTCAGTAATCTGACAAGGATGAGCAAAATGCTGACGTTGCCCCCCCCCCTGGAAAAAATTGTGCGGAAACCCATGGTACTAATATACACTGAATGAGGACCTAATTTTAAACAGCTATCTATAAAGCAAGTTAAGCTTAGACTCGGGCCATACAATTTGAACAATGTATACATGAACCGTTTCATTTACGGAGCAAAGACAAAGGTTTCAGTATAACGGAAAGAAAAAAGCTGAAACAAACATGCCATTTCATACGAAGCTGCCTATGCTGTTCAATCTACAGACCATTCAACAGTACGTCATGCGATTGCCTCTGGTCATCTGACCTCTAATTATCGTTTGTCCATTTTGTACCACTGACATTTATTCTGGCAGATGACTGAGTGACTTAAAAGAGGCAAAGAGCAATAACCCTAGGGAGCACCAGTATTGCAAAATTGGAGTTTTAGATATCCTGCCGTATATTGATAGTTTCGAAAATGCGTTTTACTCTTCTGATTCACTCCTCTCACCAAATTGCGCAACACTTGATACGACAGGTTAAAAATAGTCAAGCAGTTTTGTTTTTTGAGAAGTTAAAACACCTCTCTGCCCACGATTTTTATGGAATCCGGCTGTAGAGAGCCCACGGCACCACGCAGCCATCATTTGCTAAGTGAAAAGCAAAAAAACTTAAGCTTGCATCTGTCTAAGAGTTTATATACCTTTGACGAAATGTAAGAAGCCCAACTTTCAGCTTGTAAAGGCAAACTTTGGAAGGGTACAAAGTGACAAATCAAAATGAATGTTTACATATTTCTACTAAATATGAAAATTATGATGTGTTGTATTTTAAGTGGAATAATGCAGCTTGGCAGTAAACTGCCAAAGTTGGAGATTGATTAGTATACGGTAGTTGTAAACACATGATGTCGACCTCACTGCTTCGAAGCAAAGTCAACCTTTATGAAAAACTTTTGCCTGCTGCCGGTTAAAACTGCAACACATCATTCTTCTTTACATATACTGTTGTGATGATTTATTACAAAAACTCCAGCATCGCTTTCCTACTCCAAGTGATTATGTGTTGTCCAGTTAATTTCACGTCTAAAATGAATTTGAAGTCCGCTTAGTTCACTCCTTTCATGAACACTTGCAATTAATGTAACGCTGCTGCAGACATAGAGAAAATTACTACCCTCTATACTCAGGTAGAAAAACTCTGCAATTGCACGCATTCATCTCAATTATTTTTTAATATCTCCGATGCTTTGCTATGTTTTACTTGTGTCTTGCTTTTGCAACGTAATCTATTAGTTGCAGGTAAATAAACGTGGCCCAGGGTATACATTCGTAGAGATACGATGATCCCCAAACTATTGCCAATGAGTTTACGTCGTGGCTCACAGTACCTTTTTAAGGAGAATGGACACAACAGTAGGTTTAATTTGGCTAACTCTTGTTCTCCCTTAATCTGTATTTTTCATAAAGAAATAGCCGAAACTGCGTTTTCGCCTTTACTTATTGTCTGTGACCTCAAAAAATGAGGCTGGAAGTACTAAGCAACCCAATTTGACATGTACCACAGCAAACTATAGTGAGGAACAGATATTCGGAACAGGCAGAGGAACAGACACTAAGCCATTTGTAGAATTTACTTCACTAAAAAATCTGTAAGAAGAATTTTGATGATCACACCAGTGATACCATTCTGATCACGAAACTCTCATCTTTTTTATAGTCTGAAGGTATTTACTCAGACCTCGACTGTTATTTCCTTCTTAGAAATTGTGGCATAACTTGCACAAGCAAGAGCGAAATAAGTTGTTTCCTGGCTGTTTTTTACTGAGAAGCGAGTAAAAATAAATCATGTGTGAAACAAAGGCATGGAACCTAGCCAAGTCCAACCACAGAAGTTCCAAATCTTAGGTTTCATATCTTGATCTTTCCATTGCAGGACTGGAAAAGAACAAAGTCTTTTTATATGCAAATGTTATAGTGAACGGGCTTCAGATATTTTTTATATTGCTTGTTTACTGCAAGTTCAGCAGCGAAATTAGAGGACATCTGGCTGCTGTTTGGCAAAAGGAAAACTGGAAACCAAAGACTTTTTTCTCGGACAGTTCAAACGAAGGATACACTGAAACTGCTTTTGGAAAACAAATGTAAACAAGAAGCAACAAATAAACGAGTATAAAAGAATATGAACTGATTTACGTGCTTCCTTTTGCATAATTTTATATATTAATTCAGCATGTTTTACCACATTACAAAACGCATGTTATTATAAACAAAAAAACTACTTTTTATACAGAAAAACGTACTGAAAAGAGCAAAACACGCCTTTTTGAAGTTTTTATAACTGTTAATAAAAAGATGGTTGAAAATTGCGACTGTTTTCTTTTCTTTACACGTGAGTTTAGTTGCTTTGTATTACTACATATGTTGCATTATCCAAGATGTGTGTTAATGTTTACTTTAGCATACAACTTTTCTGCAGCAAAGATTCTATTTTAGTTTCAGCCCTTCGGTTAACAACCAAAAATGATTCTCTTGCTTATTCTAGTGACTCACCATTATTTTCCAAACAAAATCGTTGTTTAGCATTCAGAAAATATCGGCAACCCTCGCCAAACGAACTTTTCAAATTATTGAACTAATAAATACAACTGTTGAATGCACAGTTACAAACGTTTCATTACGATTAACAAGCTGGGTGTTGTGGTTCTTCGTTTGCGCTATGTATCCGTGCACAAGTATGGACAACATGACAATATAGATGTTTCACCACATTGCATCATCTTTTACTGCTGTCTCCACTAAATGCGCTTTACAGTAAAGTTTGGTCTTATTTAATTTGAGCGAAACTACTGATTTTGCATACAAAGTTACCGATTTGAATATGATGCATCAACTTCATTTGCTTGTATCACTACTTGATATTAGGCTACATGAACAACCAATAATTTTGGAAGATAAGGTTCGTTGGAGATTATGAGAATTTTATGATAGCGTCGTTTCGGACGTTTCCACAAAAAGTTCAGCAGTACTGTGGCCCATGCGGGCCACCCTAAAAAATTTTTGATTTTGGCATTTTTTTTTAAAACAACTAAAAAAAACGTTTTGAAAAACTAAAACAATTTTAATTTCGTTTCGAAAACACTTTCGTTTCGCAAAGATTTTCTAAATAAGAACATTTTCTTTTCTAAAACATTTTATATTCATTTCGGAAACACTTCGTAAAACAAATCGAAAAAATTGCATCAGTTTTGTGGTCGTTGCACGTGCGTGCCACTCTCAGTTGAAGGCCAGTGTTTCCACTTGAGAAGGCTTGATTTACAGATTCTCCTATGTCGATGTTTGGCTCCAGTAACTCGCGATCTTATTGCGCGTACGTGTAGACTAGTCTGAGTCTTTCCTTGTTGTGATCCCCCCTGATGAATATCCTGATGAAATGTCTTTGAGGGATTTGTGACATAAGACGTATAACTTGTGGCTTAGAGTAAGTGAATGTTATCATCTTGGCCAAGAGAAGGCGGCGGATTGTGCGCCTGTGGCAAAGTTTTCGACACAGTTCTGTGTTATTGATAGGCAGTGTCGATTTGGCTGATTGGCAGCGCGTGCTCCTGAAGCCGATCGCGAGCTACTGGAACAAGATCGCGAGCTACTGGAGCCAGATATCGACATAGGAGAATATGCAAATCAAGCCTTCTCAAATGGAAACACTGACCCTGCTTAAAAACTGGTAAAGTTTTAGATTTTCCTGTAATCTATCAATTCAATGTCCCTGTGATGAAAATTTTATAGCGAAAGTTAAGTAAATACGCTTTGCAAAGTCTGATTTTGTCCGCATTGCTGAGGCATTGCTGGGAATGTAACTGAAACACGAATCTACTGTACTGGTTTTCAATACATGCCAATTGTGGCTGAACTTGTTTGGACAATGAATGCTTTGTCTAAATTCTTAAACATTCACGAGCACCTTGGCTGCGGTTTTTGCATTGATGGATAGCACTTGAGACTGCCAAGCCTTTGAAAGGTGCTTGGTAATTTTATCCATTAGGTCTTCACCCTCTTTGCATGCTAGTAAAGGTAAACTGTTTACGAGCTTTCTGTCCGTCAATAAAGACACTCTTATGAAGCCTGAACCTGTTATGATTTTCATGTTCGGGAATTAATATTTTGTGTTGGTGTGCAGAAATATCTCTACTAGCCAGTTTTGAAAGAAAAAAGGTAATTTCCAACCTAATTTTTTGTGGGAGATGACCACAGAACTTTTTTAACCAACCTAAATTCGCTCATTCACTACAAATTTTATTAATTCTGAAAACACTATAGATTAACTGTAAAACAAAGCATTAAACCAGTGGCTTTACAAATATTATCTGCAGAAAATTAGCAATGATAAAATAAACGTCTTTCACAAGGAAGCGTGATACTTGAAAAGAATCAAACTTTATTTATTTTCTTTTTACTGCTAGACCAGATCGTATCGTGAAATTGCGGATGTAATCAGCGAAGATTAATTTCTATGGTTTTGAAATCAATGTCAAATTCACTTGGCATTAGATTGTAAAGCGAAACTACGGAGATTAATTAATTATTAAACTCACGCCGCGTTCCGACTTGCAATCATCCATCTTAAAGCATTAAGCTTTAATTGATTCTTCTTTCAATCTCGGGAACGTTGGTGAGACACATTTTGACACGAAAGCATGTATCATTTGCATTTACAAATGGAAAAGGCTGCATCAAGCGTAAACATGCTTGATGAAAACCCATAAAACTGTGTGATAGCATCGCTTCGCGGGAAAACCATTCAACAATTGTAGAAAAGAATTTTGTTATTTGCACGAAAAAGGCTTCAAAAGTAAAAAAATCCATCACTCGACAAGCAGTGAAAAACATGAGTTTGAACAGAATTGGCCGAGAAGGAGAAAGAACAGCTTTTGAAGCATTTCAAGCGGCTACTATGAGAAAAGATATGTACTTGTAAGCGTGAAGTGCGTAATTAGAAGCGATTGGATTCTGCACTGGCTCTGTATAACATAGTCCATGCATCCTTCATAAATGCAGCAGTGCATATAAGAAAAGGGCTGGCACATAGCAATGATAGATTATGAAACTCACGAGTGGGCTTAGGAAGACTGAAAGATCGTGGTACTGCGTAAAATATCTTCAGCAGATCTTAAGAAAATTCTTTACTTTTTTAGTGGAAAAATTATGGTACAAGTTTGAAAACGTGTTTGAAATCAAAAAATATTTAATACATCTTTGCAAGTAGATCTTGCCTTTGGAATGATATCTTCCAAGTAGTACTCACAGTTCTAATACTTTAAGCTAGCGTTCGTAAGGATTGTATCCATTAGCATTACTTCTGCACGCAATTCTGCATATTTTTCCAGGTTTTGAAAATTACAGTTTTTTAAGCTGTGGTTATAGATATCTGGCAAGATTACAAAGAATTAACGAAAAAAGAAACGCCATATCAAAAATTAAAACTGCCTTTACAAGCATCTCGCAACTATAGGCGTTCAAAAAGTTTGCTGGTACACTTGCGGATGATTTGATTAGGGAGAGCTAGCAGAGGTTTAAAAAACCCTTATTGCAAAGTTTGAGAATGTGATTAACTACTCATTGAAACCCTAATTTTGATTTTTTGGAATTTCAATCGTTTTGTTGTTTTATAGCAATTAGTGCATAAATGCCAATAATTCCAATTTTTTGTTTGTTTATCTTAATATGGTCGAGTAGGCACGATAGCCTATATGTTCATATGTTGCAACTATGGACTTATTGCTAGTATAAGCTTCATGGTCAAGTGTGAAATTCAACACAAGAGAAGTTCCTCTTGCTATAAGGCGATTTCGACCCACAGCACATGCCAGAAAAATTCTTGACTGAAGACAAAGTTTGTGGTTGACACCTTCAACGCTTGAACAACTTCTCTCCTCAACGACAGCAGATCACAGGATGGTAAATCCCTTCCTGCTTGATGACGGCAGAGGATCCATCCATGTTACATCACTACGTTAGGAAACCAACTGAACAAAGTCAACCACTATTTCTTGCTTTGCAGAGATTCTGTAGTAACTCATATTTTGGTCACAACAATCTACGCCCCCCTTAATTTGTTGTATTCTTTTATCGGCGAAGGTTGTTGAACCAGTACTTTAGCATTACCTTTCCTGTTGTAGAGTGATACAACAATTGTTGGAGAAGCTGAAGATGCGTTTGATGCTATTCAAACGCATCTCGTCTGTTTCCGAATACAGTTAGTTTTCCATCTTTGTCTGTACGTTGACCACAAATCCCCTTGACTTTTTCCAGCTCCTTGGAGCTCATGAGTCATGACTGACAGTTTCCAATCGATTCCCTCAGATTGCATGCAGAACAGTGGCCAGAAAGTCTTCAGCAGAGGGGTTTTACGCTTATGAACGGGGCTTCACGTTTTAACATTTGATAAGACCTCCACTGATTCATAAATGCTCATATTTCAATTTGGGGGTCTTGGAGGTTTGTTTGGGTGGGCTAAACCCACCAAAGTTCCCTTGTGGTGACGGGACTGATTGTATTACTCAACAGCTACGTCCATCTCAAACGATGTCAGAATTGCCAGAAAAATGCTCAACATTTTCTAAACTCATGTTATTATTAATTTTCTTTGCTACATTTATACTGTAGTATAGACTATTCTGCATTTGCCAGAAGCTGAGGACTTGAAAGGCAGTTCCATCAGCAGTTACCTCAGAATCGCTGTCTTGATCTGGCTGTTGGCCATCATTAGGAGGGTCAAGCAAATATCAGTGGAAATAGAATTCTTCTCTAGCTTTTGTAGGACACTTTTGTAGGACACACTTACACAGTGTTTAAGTTACGTTTGCAAAATTTTTAATGTAAGATTATAGGATACTAACCAATACAACATACACCATACAAGTTTTATAAAAACAAAACATCAAGAGGACATTTTAACCGTCCCCCACGCATTTGTGGTCTTTGAAATTTCCATATTTGCTGGTGCTTGCTATTCTCATCAAGCTAGCTTTTTCAACCGGTATGCAAATGCTTTTCGATTTACGTTATATAAACGTCTATACAAGAACCCTTTGTTTCATCATAACAATGAAACAATGTCAACTGCAGAAATTTCAAAAATACTTGAAAACTTTATGCACCCTAATAGGGTGCAGTAGCCATATGTTTTTATTTGAATTTTAAGAGTTTGAGCTTTATACTAGCTCATAACAAAAAACATTTGCTTGGAATCACAAACTAAACTTCTGAGGATCACATTTTTTACGTCCTGTTGTTCGATATAGGGATTGTTTGGTTAGTTATCATGGCATAAATTGTATGAACATGACAAAGTGTAAGATTAACAGTGCCATGACCCAGATTATTTCTATTGCTTTGCTCAGTGTTCTCCACATATGTGATGCACGTGAAAAACTGCAACCTGCATTGACTGGTAAATAACTGCTTTGAATTTGCTTAATCTTCTGTAGAGATAAAATACTGCGTCAGTTTCGTATAATAGTAACGTCTGAATAAATTATTCTGTTTACAATTTTGTTTCTTATTCCGTGTAGGGTATTACTGATTCCAGGTCCGTGATCTGGATTTCAACATTTGATTTTTTTGCAAATATAACAGTAAAGATTGCATCATATATTTTGCTTGTTATTGTATACTTGTCTCACCTGGAAACGTATTTTTATGTTGGTGGTTTTTGTTTTTACAAACGCCTCGGAAAATTTTTTGTATAGTACATTTCCAGTAGATTTTCAAATTTCTGAATCCAAAAAATATAAAATATAGAAAAGCAAGAGTCTGCTGCACAAAACTTCAAAAGTGATTCCCATTAATCAAACTGATATGTACAATATTTACTGCATGCTTTTTTTCCAAACGAGATATTCCAGGAAATGTATCAAGCGTGTCCTTTCCTACAACATCACAATTATTTTTGAGCCGAAAGTTTAGGGATTTCTACCAAACGCATTTCGGATTTTGGTTTGAATTACACGCTCTTTCATTGTTCATTTGAAACACTTCAGAAACCACCAAGATTCTTGGCTAAAACGTCTCGAATGCAATTTTATCTTCAGGGAAACAAGAAAAGCTTTCAATTGCATTCAAAAAAGAGTTTAAAATTAGGTATTTTTGTTATAAAACCCTGATTTCTGTCACCTCTAAATCTTGTGTTGTTAATTTAACACATCATTTAATTATGGTTATGATAGTTGTTCAAAATCCCAAATTCTTGTTGAAATGCTGACCAACAAAAATATTGTGCGGATACAATTCATGTAAGTGATCGCAATCAACCGTTGTGTAGTCCTTGTCAATAGTATTTTTTATTAAAGAGTTTTGATCGCGTTGGCAATTTGCAGATTTGTTTTTCATTTTTCCCATTTTAGTCTCATGAAAGTGATTTTTCTCCAATTTAAATCCACATCAAGAAACGGTTTAATTTAAAAGTAGAAAAGACAATCTTTCATGGTGCTGCAAAAGATTTTCCTATCAAAAGACTTAAAATATGAGCTTAAATATGGTGGATGTAAATGAAAACTGAAGGTCTGCAAACTCATTAAAAACGTTTTTTTTCAGGACCAGTTTACAGTATCTTTGCTTTTTCCAATCACCGAGCAGGATTCAATGACGCCGTTCGCTTGTGCTCCTTGGACGGGGGTTTTCCTGTCGATATGAACAACATAGTTTTTCTTGACGCTATCAAGGAATTTGCGAAGTCAAGAGGAGGCAACAAAGAGTGGATTGGTACATGAATTTTTAAATCACTTTCATGGTTTTTGCATGTTATGGTAACACAAACAAACGACGTACCAGTTTGTTCCTGTCAGCAGCCCTGGAAAACTAGAGCAAGGGTGTTACTGCGTCGTGGTGTTCATTTTCAACATTTTCTTCGTTGTAAATTCTCCATTTACCATTTCCTTTGAGAAACATGGTGTACTAATTTGTACATGTGATCTTGTACAACACTTCGATGGACTTGTTTTGAGTAATGTTTTAACATGCATAAATAGTTTTTGATTGGTTTGCTTTCGCCCCTAGCTGTTCGGCCAAAGGAAGCTTCCGATGGTTTTCACACCATCGGCGATGTTATGCCTTTGACTGCCTCTGCGCATGTAGTGGCTTGCGCCACTACAATAGTATTCTTGTTATGGTCGACGATTACTTCATTTGTCCAGAAGTTATTTTATTCTTAGCAAACACAGCGTCACCTCCATGTAGCTCAGTGAACTCTGAAATTTTTCACAGCATTTTTGGAAATACTGGAGTGCCAAGAAATCTGTCTCAAAAATCATGCTTGCCTAATTTGGTTCATAAAAAACGTTTGCAAATAAACATTCACATTTGAACCATGCATGATTTTTTGTAGGTTATGGATAGATTTTTCATGAATGTTTTTTTTGTTCCTGTATGCCAGGCCTGCTCAATATAGGCCCGCAAGAGCTTTCGCAGTTGCAGAAAATGTTGCAACGGCGCGACATTGGATATATATTAATTATCTTTCCAGAATTTATTTCAAACTACAACAAAATGAAGCAGATTTGCGGCCCGTTGCAAATTTGTGTTAGTCAATTTGACCCATCGAGCTTTCTGAGTTGTGCAGGCCTACTGCATGCCAAAGCTGTACAAACCAGATGTCTATCACAACAGATACCTTTAGTAAAAGACAAAGATTAAAAACCATTTAAATTGCCAAAGACATCTCTGACATGTCAAATTTGGAAAATTGTGTTTTGACAGTTGCAGATACTTCGAACACAATGGTTTTCCCAAATGGTACAGGATTGGCTTTCGAAACAGACAAACATAATTGTTCAACCCGTGTCACGAATTTGAATGCCAAGAAGAAGTTATATTTTCTTTGTCAATTCAAAAGCAGTAAGTAAATTACTGAAACGTTATTGACTGCCAAAACTTGTACTTGAGACACATGATCTAAACCAGGGGTCTCAAACTCAATTTGCTCCGTGGGCCACATGAGGACTTATAAGGCAATCCGAGGACCGCATTATGACGCTGACGCAACAACGGCGGTACCTGAACTTGCTAGAAAGAGCTATTGCATCTTTATTTCCTGCAAAAGTTATCATGAATTATAGTCAAATCATTTTTAGCCGTCTCTATGTTCGTATTAATCATTTCTAGACGTCTAAGGAACTTGTTCACTCGCTAGGCGACCACTTTCAAACACCGGTAAATAAACTAAATAACGTAAATGTTATTAATTTCATTCATTTGCATGTCCGCTTTTCCTCTAGGGAGGGTAGCGGGGGCTGCAACCCTAGAAGGAATTGGAATAGCTCACGGTCAACAGCAATTTCAGATAGTTCTGCTGGCTCCACACCAAGACAAGAACAAGCAAGGTCGGAGATGTAGTCACTCCACCTAGGCCTTGGATGACATCTGAACCGCTTTTCCGTTGGTTTAGCTAGCTGGACTTGCCTCGCCAATCTTTCGTAGGGAATTCTGGACACATATCCGAACCAATATATTTATGCTCTCTCAATTCGGAGGAGAAGTGGCTCCACATTCAGGGCTCTGGGAATTTCACAGCTGCGCACTTTGTCGCAAAGTGTCACACCATGGACTCTTCGCAAACATCCCATCTCTTCCGCTTATCCCTGAGATAATATTATTTCGGTCAATATCAAAGATTCAGGATCATAGGTAAGGATGGGAACAAAGACCGATTTTAAAACTGACAGCTTTTCGGTGTTTGAAACCTCCTGTTTTGTGGCCACGGAGCGATAAAGCTCATGAAGAACTGCGTTACTTGATCAATCCATCAGCCTCTCGGTCCACCTTCCGTCACTCGTAAATATTACTCCTATGAACTTGAATTTCTCCACCTGCTGAGTGTATTCCGCTGCCTTGCAGCATACACTGCCTTTGGTTTGTACATAGACATAATACCTCGGTATTTTTAGTGCTAATTTTCATTCTGGTTCGGTCACACGTAGTGGAAAACCGATCGAGTGCATGCTGAAGACCCTGCTGAGAAGATGCTAGCAGGATACCAAATCGTCTGTAAAAAGTAAACGGTTGATCCTGCAGCTCACAAATGTGACACACTCCTCGACTCGGCTGTGACTGTCTATCCAATTCATGCAGACCAGGAGTGGCTAAACGTTTTGACAAGAGGGCAGAATTCGCGACTGCCTGGCCACTGGAGAGCAGGATACAGTGCGATTTACGTGACAGGCAGCAGTTAATACTGTGGCGCTGCTGTCCACAGTCGGAAAAGTGGCACTTGAAAAAATGTGCAAGACACTGTATTTGGTGGGTCGGATTAAACTGGTTGGAGGGCCGGATGCGGCCCGAGGGCCGTAATTTGGCCACATTGCTGTAGACTATGAAGAGAAGCGATGACAGCACACACCATTGTCGTAGTCCGACACTAACGGTGAACGGTCGTGATTTAATTCTCCAGACACGGACATAAACGTTTGAGCAGGAATACAGTGACTTGAAGGCCAGTAACAGGCGGCCGTCAACACCACAGCCTATTCCCGCAACAGTCCCCAAACGTTTTCACGAGGAACTGGGTCGTGTGCTTTCTCGAGGTCGACAAAACGTGTGTAAAGGTTTTTGGCATAGGTTACTCCCAAGATTTCTTAAAAAATTGCTAGAGAGTGAAATTTTGGTTTGTAATGCTATGGCCAGGATGAAAACCTCACTGGGTATCATTCAGCTTATGGTTCATTTATCTCGCGGCGTCTTTTTTCAAAGCACTTCCCAACGTAAATATTACTTATTTGAAAATTCCCGAAAAGCATCGCGGGCCGCACAAAACGCCCTCGCGGGTCGTGTGTTTGAGATCCCTGATCTAAACCTACCTTAACATGAACAATATGGCCTCAAATACTCATGTAATTGTTATGCATCGCAAATTTAACAGCAGTATAAAACATTCCGACAGTGAAAATTTCGTCGGTGGCATCCAATTATTACTGAAATTACATAGGCTGAACAAAAATTGACTATTAGAGATTTCGATAAGTTTACATGTCACAGTATTGTTGATGTTGTGTCTGCTAAGATATTTAACAAATGTTCTAAATTAATGAATGAATCTGGTTCCACTGGCAGCCATCTGTTGGTAGTTCAAACGCAATAAGCAATGCCAAAATTGAATGTTCATTAGCCAATTCATTATATGCTCAGGCGTTTTTTAAACCATTTGATTCAGCAAGGCCGAGTGATATAATAAGCCTGGATATAGAAATGATTTTTCCTTAAACCTCCTGGCAGTGGAGTAACTAGAGGTTTGAGTCAGGGAGGGACAAAACCAAGCTGAAGGGGGCCTAGTCAAAACTCAGAAAAAAATTTAAGAAATGATAGCGAATCTCTGGATGTCGTAGATGTCCATACTAGATTAAAAACGAAAACACCCCGAAAAACAAAAAAACAACAACAAAGAATACTGAATATCAAAATGTCAACTAAAGGGGGCCCAGTTTTTGCATTTAGATTGCCAGGGAGGGGCGCTCGCCCCCTTGCTCCCCCGTTAGTTACGCCACTGCCTCCAGGCCTTTCTGAATAATTTTTCACACACATGACATAATTTTTTATTGGATTAGTTTAGAGAGGAAAATAAGAACTTAACCCTGCAATCACTGTGTTCATATAGTAAAACTTCTAAACTAATTGTTTTCAGTGCAATATTCTTTAGTAATGATCATAACTGCCGAGCATAATGTGGAAAAGAGCCCCGCACGAATCTAACAAAACGCAGCATGCAAATGACCCAAGATCAACGTTTGCTCTGTACAATTGATATATTTACTCTTAAAACGATTTTCCTGGCACTAAACCGAATGTTCGTTGTTTCATAAAAGTTATTTGCTGCTAAACGTTTTGAAACCACCTCAAATTTGTTAAACAATTCAATATTTTTTTGTCATATTTATCATATAGTCAGCAAATGTTCAGAAATGCTTTTTATAGCCTTTGGGAAGGTGAAATTTATAAAGCCCCGCATGTTGAGCAACTTATCCTCTGAATAGAAAGATCCTAGTAACGCTAATTTGACCATCTGACCATAACGCCAGAGGAAAGCTGGCAAGGCGAGTCCTTCTGAGTACATCCGACTTGGTAAGTCGGAGATTTTAAGACAGGTCGCGCCTTGGTGTGTAGTCAGAAGAACAACTATAGGTTCTTGAAAACCGTGAAGTGCTTGGATGCCTCCTAGGGTTGGTTTCCCTGCAAGAAGAAAGTGGGTGTGAAAAGAGAAAGAAGGTGATTTTCGGAGATGATTCCAGTAGTAATGTTAAGACAAAAAACGATGATGCAAAATGGCAAACACTGCAGAGATGGCAATGCAATGGATTGTCACGTGGGAACTGGGGTCAGGGTTGCCAAGACGACACCAAACACAGCTTTGAAGGCTACAAGTGAGAGCTACAAAGTACGGAATTGTCTTTCAGTTAGCAGTATATGGGTTTTGTGGCATAAATTCTTGTGCTGGCGTTTTGAGTTACTCTTTTTGAATAAAGGAGGAAAATGCAAAGCTGTTGGTGTTTTTCTAAATAGTGCTATCGGTGGCTTAAGTTGGATGTCTTATCTTTTCCACTGCAATTTTCAGTTACAAGTCGGTGTTTAAAACTGCCAAATTTGCGCAATACATGAACCTTACATTAATTATAATTAAATATGTTGGATTTCACATTGTTTCCTTTAACCAAGTTCATAGTAATATGTGTAAAGAAGTTTGCTGATAAGATTTAGACATTTTGGATTCTATTCGCTTTACAAATCAGCCCAGATAATTTCTTTTCTTCTATGAGAACCTTAGATACTTGCTTCAAAGTTACACATGAAATTTCCCCTTCAAAGTACATCATAATTAACTTACATTTTTTACTTTGATTAAGCGAACAATTTCCATGGTATCTGACTTTTTCTCGCATCACAGGTGAATCATGCGAAGCAGTTTCTGTGGACAATAATCTGTCAAGGTACCAAGGTAAAACTGTTCGTATGTTACCTTTATCTGCTCAACACCTTATAACTCTATTTCCTCTTCAATTGCCCGTAAGTACACATGAAGACGAAAGCCGTAATTAACCGATTGTAAGCCGCGGCTTACATTGTTTTATTTTCATTTCTTGCGGTGTACAATCGAGGGCGGCTTACATTTTACTGATGTTCTGTCTTCCCTTCGTATACTTTATCAAACAAACGCCACTCGGCTTCTCTTTGCCTGTGTGGCAAAACCGGCCAACAGATTTAGGTGATGCGTTAGAATTTGATCGACTGTGTCTTCACGTGCGCACGGCAGACATAAAATAAACAAAAAGTGTGGACATCCATTTCGTCACAGTTGGCATTGTGATAACGGCAAGACATTGTACCTATCACAGTGCAGCATGGTACGCATCATAGGATCACACGTCAACAAAGGCATTGTGAGGATGTTATCGCGAAGTTGAAGATGTACACCAGTGGTTTTCAACCTGAGGATCGCGACCTCCAGAGAGGTCGTGAAACATTTTTGGAGGAGTCGAGAGTAGATATTTTATTTATGCAGATGGCATTACATTTGCTTTATTCGAGCTTTAGATGGGGGTCATTGGGTTATGGTGCGTCGCTATATTAGGCAACGGTAAAAATGGTTGAAACCACTGATCTAGACGTTGTTCTGCAAAGCACTTCGCAGATATTTTTTGGAAAATTTGCACAAAGTGCAATTTTTTGTTAAGTATCGGCTTAAAATCAACGAAGGTTTACAAGCGGTAAAATACCGTGTTAATTTTTTGCTAAACACAGTTGCACAAGGCCATATATATTTCAAAAGGAATTAAATTGTCGTGATGTAGTCAAGAGGTGGTAAACTTTAACCGTCTTTGAATGTTTAGGTGTTTATTTTCGCACATATGTTGTATAATTTATAGAAACAAACCTGGAATAAATTTTGTAACAAGCGTAAATCAATAATTAGGATGACTTGATATTACATCGCTCCTATAAAGCATTTGTTTCAATGTTCTGTCTTTTCTTGACAGGGCAAAGGCTATGCTTGAGTAACCTTCAGTTTTGCGCCAGCAATGATTTTTGGAATGCCACAAAAAGTTCTGGTAAGTTTTCGTATACCTGACCAATCAATTTTGATTTAACGTGTACGAAACTTTCCCAAGAACTGATTACCTGAAACATGCAGGTTTTAGCAAGGTTAAGAAATATTTTTTTAATGTGTTTTAATAATTAAACTCTTTCAACTCACTGTTTCCAATCTGGGTTGCTAAATTGAACTGTCAGCGAAATATTTCTAATTCTGGTGTCCAGTGAAGTTTATGGTCCCGATCATTTGAACATTGAAGGTGTGCCTGATCTGCTCCTTTCTTATTTCAGCAGTCTTAAAATGGGTGTATGTCATAGAAGCCTTCATTAACTATTTATTTGCCGGACATTTCATAATTTCTTTTGATTTCTGTGTCTCTTCATCATTCTGTTACCCGATTAGCATATTGCACGTGCACGTGCTAAGGTGTGCTGAGAGAGGACTTGGGTAAAAAACTGTGCAGTTCTTCTTAAGCACTTACGTAAATTTTTTAATGTTTGGATTGATAGGACCTTTTCAAACAAAATTCTTGTATTTATGTCACTGTCATTGGAACAACGCAAAAGTGAAATCAAAACATTGTTGCGGGAAACTACAGTGATCCAGATTGCAGGCAACTAATTCTCAAGAACAACCTCATAAATAACTGACAAAAATTGCTAGCGATGCTTTGCGGCTTAGGTCGTGCTTTCGATTACTATCTCTATTACCTGTGAGCTTGTCGTGACATAACCTGGCACTTGACACTTTAACAAAGTCAAGTGCGGCAATTCTTAACTTTACCCATATACCCTTTACCGTTGGCGTAACCTTATAGATTTCAGTGAAAACTTTTAAGAAATATTCCCCCATGATAAAATGAACCTCAGATTGAGTGCGGTTTGCAAGAGTAATTCGAAATCAAGTCGCCGCTTGAAAAGTTGCAAGCTGCTAGCCGTCATTGAAAAACGTTATTGGAAAAACATAGATGCAGATTGTTAACTAGCACGATTAACTGGAGGAAAAAGTACATTCTGTTTGTCATAAAAATAATGTGGAATAGTTAATTTTTAAAAGCAACGAAATCTCAAAAACAGTACCAATGTTTTTATGAGCAGAGAAACTTTCAACTGGCTTTACAAGGATTAATCAGAAACATGACGTTTTGACTACCTTTTCCGAAAAGTCATGCGACCTTCCTTCAGGTATGACTTTTATAGCAATAAAAAAACATTTCCGTAAAACAGTAATTATTAACATGTTTTGCATTGAGGAACAGAGCAGACAACTATGCCTGACATTCGCGCAGTATTCAAAGTTATTTAGGTGAGGCATTTTTGCTTAAATAATCATTGTACAGATGACACTCAAAATATTAGACTTTTCTATAGTGAGGAAATACATTTTGTCTATGTGTTTGTGTGTGTGAGTGCTCTCCTTACTTTCCACAAATTTTGGAATAAAACTATATACTCTCTATTACATTTATAATTTGCTAAATATGGCGAAACGATAGCTAGNTTGCCCTTCTTAAATTTACAACTCCACAGCGGCATTCAAGATCATAAATACCTCCCACATATGCCACGACTCTTTCTGCGGTGGACCGAACAACGAATCAGCATGTTACAAGTGTGGAAACCGTAAGTATAGTCTGAAACAGGGGTGGGCAAGACCGCGTTGAGAAGGCCGCTTTTAGCGGAGGGCCGTACCTTCTTATGCGAGTAGAAGCAAGTCTCGATTTATATGGTCTCAGCAGACAGCACTAACATTTACAAAAAGAAGTTGGGGGAAATTTTAGATTTGAAGATTTTCCTGAGTGTCTATGGAGGCCACTGAAAACGTTGTGGCTGGTCACATTTGGCCCGCGGGCCGCTATACGCCTACCCCTGGTCTAAAACATTTCAAACTCGTTTTGCTAAGCGTCTTCTACCAAAAGCGCGAAATGCCTGTGACGAAATACTCTGTTTCATGAGCAAGAGAGTCTTGACGGTTTTCTCTCTTAACTATCGTATTGTAATTTGTAACTGTGAAAAATTTGGTTCGAAATTTTGCAGATGAATGTAACCGACGATCGCCAATTCGCAAACTTTGGGTGTCAACCAGCAAATCATGTAAACTTTACAAGACTCCTCGTACAAAAAACGAAGATAAAGAGTTGAAAGCGGCTGTAAAATGTTTGCAGCGCAAGGGTTTAATCAAACATTGCGTTAGAACAAGTAAGTGACAAGTTTACCTTTTCCTGAAATACGTTATGTTTATCATTTGTTCATGAGATAAAAATTTAAGGATTGTCTAGGTTAGAAGTTTCTTTGGTTGCTCTGCTGTATTGCCTGCTATGTTGTTTGGTTTGCTGAATCTCATTGCGTAAGTTGTGCCAAAACTTCATTAATTGCTACGCTTGCCACATTATCTCCGCTAAATTTCATCGCGTTGCAAAAGAGGTAGTCAAGAGCACAGACGCATAGCAGAGCCCAAGACACACTAGGTATTTTTATGGTGTTAGGCAACAGCGACATTTCGCATAACACAAGACTTCAGGAAACTCCATGGCTTCGTAAAATTGCTTAGACTCAGGCCTATGTTATTCAGCTGCACTCAGCAAATGCCTGCAGATATTGTCTAGAAAACAGAACATGGAGAAAGAAAATATAAGCATCAGCATTGCCTCTTCAAAAAAAAAAACGATTTAATTTTCAATAATAACCTGAAATCTCAGGTACCATAACATTAATTTTTGTCTAGGAGTGATAACATGTGATACAAAGGTAGTGTTTTAACAGTAATACTTCAACCCGTGCAATATAATATTTTTTAAATTGGTCTCCCCAAAATTCTGCAATATTCCACAGTCAGTTCCGCATCTCCTCATGAACTAAAAGCAACATTTTATCATCCCCAATGTGGTTGTACTTGCGTATGAGGGAGCTAAGTTTTTACATGTTGCAATAAAACTTTAAACTTTGTATGCAAACTATCGTACAATAGTCTTATATTGCCAAGGAAATCCAACAAATATAACAAGACTGCATTCTTAAATTTAGGCACTAAAAAATACCCAAAGAACTGCGTTGACGAAGCTGGAAACTCAACTGAGGAGTTGTATCTATGCTCTGAAAAAGGTAAGCATGCTCAGTCTCATCTTTCTTCAACAGCGACGTTTGCATGTTTGCACAGATCTATATTGGCCAATACTGCAGATAATGATAAAGCTGGTTAAAAAAACAGCAAATCAATTCCAATCCAAGTTTTCAAAACCACCCCTAGAACAGTGGTTCTTAACCTTTTCTCCACCACGCCACCCCTCAGTAATTTTCCTTTGTTTCACACCCCCCGGACATTAAATATGTGGTAAAAATAAATGTATTTCTTGGTTAATTTATTCAATTTTTTTAATTTTAAGGTTTTGTAACAGACACGAAGTCCATACAGTACAAACACAGAGTCTGCACAATGCAGATTGATAAAAACAGATACAACAGAACGATTAATGGCGAGTTTGGAGATACAACAACAGGGTTTGCACAGGCGTAGCCTTGGGTGATCCAAGTGGGCCATGCCCCCAAAAAAATTTTCGAAACATATAGTCATTCTATGCTTTGAGAGGTGGTATCCCAAACAAAATAGTGGTATTTGCCTAAAATCTAGGATTTTTGCCCTCCCAAATTTTTGGGCTGGCTGCGCTATTGCAGGGTTACAGACCCTTTCTTAACACTATTGTTCGCTAACGTGTAACACTTGATACAATACTACATCCAGACTAGAACACTGAGTCCAACCCTGGTCAAGATAAGGTAAAGTACGAAAGTACTGTGGCATGCATACCCCCTCAAACAAACACTAAAGTCGAAGCACTAAGTCGCAAATAAAATGCGGTTGTAGTGTTCAAAGAATAAGGACGAATATAAACAATCTGACAATGTGACTGTATCAAAGCGTGTAACCACACTTTATTAGACTTTCTGCATCGTTCACTAAAGAGGTAGATATATTTTAAGTATAAGGCCTCAAAGGTATAGGAATGTTGCATTGAACCTAGTGGCTACTAACACTCGCTCTCCACGGATTGTTTTTTAGAGCCATGTACCCAAAATTATAGGCCACTGATTACTTGACAACTTTTGGCCAATATTAACATTGATATGCAGCATTAGTTGGAAAACGCTTTCTTATAAGCGACATTGCGCATGATTTGCCGGTACTCACAGATATGCATGTTCCCAATCTAGCCCGCGTGCTTAATGTGCTGCAGTTGCTTGTTTTAGACCAGCTACGTCCAACCGAAATTGCTTACTGAGCCACAAATTTGTCACTATCTTAACCAGGGCCGGAAATCGTTCGAATCCTAACTGCAGTGGCAACGGCTGTTTGGCACCTTTAACCCCTCTGTAAGTGTGATTCATAGGCAAGTTTAGTGCCAATGGAACAAGGGTAGAAATCAGAAAACTAGTGAAAAGTTCTGCGCCAAGAAGTCAGTGAACATATGTAAATCTCCCAGCATGCGGTACAGACGTAATAAAGTGGCACTGAGGATCACCTGTATCAAAATGTCAAATTCAAGATTATCAAAATAAGGAGAGGTTGTAAGTATGTAGAGCAGGTTATACTTACACTACAATAAAAACCTAAATGGGTTGGACATAGCTGTTTTAGACTTATGCGAACTTTTGTAAATTCTTTGTTTGTTTTAACCACTCAACACTTACTCCGCGCCGCTCAGTGTGAATGAAAGACACGCTTCCGAGATTAAGCAGCTGAGTGTCGCCATTGGGATTGACTGAAAGCAAAGTTACTATCTAATTTTGGCACAGACGTCGACATTGTATGGTGGCCAGTGGCCTGTAGCTGCCAAGCCGCATTTAAAAACTTAGTCTCACATTCTACATAAGTGTGGCTCAAGCGCAGTTGAATCGTCATAAATGTACATCGTCGCATCACAGAACACGGCGGGAGTACTTTAGAAAGTTAGTATCATGCAGGTGTACGGCCACATTGCAGAAAGCTGCGTTTGGAAGGGACACATTCCAGTTTAAAACTTTCGATGTTGTAGAGCATGTAAGGGCTCGCGACCCCCTGAAAATTGCTTGACGCCCCCTCGGTTAAGAACCGCTGCCCTAGAACATTTAAAGCGTTGAAATGCAAGCACCCGTAGGTCGACAAAAGTAATAGACACTTTTAATAGGAACGCCATTGGAAAAACTTAATTCATTCATTTTCCCACCCGATTTTCCTCTCCGGACGGTCCGGGGGGGAGCAGCCCCAGAAAAACTCCAAATACCTTACGGTTTTCAGCAACCTCTCGAAGTACTCTTGGCCCCACACCAAGACCATGCCAAACAAATCTGGGGATGTAATCATACAATCACACCACCTGGTTCATGTTCGTCATCTGGGCCATTTTCCCATGGGTGTAGCCAGGAGAACCTGCTGCATCAATCTTTCATGGAGCATTCTGGTCACGTGGACGACTTATCTGAGACCTCTCGATTCGGACGAGAAGTGACTCGACATTCAGGGCTATACGAATTTCACAGCTGCGCACTTTGTCGCGAAGTGTCAAACCGTGAACTCTTCGCAAAAATCACATCTCTGCCACTTGTATTTGAGATAGCACTCTTTCAATGCGATTTTTCGAACGTGCACCCTGCTTAAATCCCGAAAGCGGTCAAGGACCTATTGTCACTCGTGCAACGACCGATACGCGATAGCATTGATTAATTTTGCTAATTTCAACATCATACCGTTGGACTGAGCGGCCGCGCCATTTGCACAGCAAGTTTTGCGATATCAAGGGTAACCACCGGAAGGCGCTGCCGCGGCCACATTCATGTAGAAGAGGAAGATCAGATCTTCATCTGCAAGATCAGATCTAAATCGCGTACGACTCTTTTTAGCACCACGGCTTTATACTCGTTAAGAAACTAACTTGGGCACCACACACTCAGCGCCTTAGCATAAAGTGTCTTAACTATCATTTCTCTTAACTGGACAAGTATGACGATATTTTGTCCCTTCCGCCACATAAAACTCCCATGCAAGTAAACAACTTCAAACAGAAAAAAATCATATTCAATCATTCAGATGAAATTATATCGGAGAACTGTTTTTATCTTCAGCAAGACGTTCATGGGTTCATGCGCAAAGCACAAAAATAGTTGTTTTTCGAAACGACCCACCAATATATTAATTTAAATCTGTGGTTTTAGCGCTAATATTTTTAAAAATTTAATCCTTTCAACAACATGGTATTCTCATTTATAACCTAAAGGTAAAGAAAGGACTGTAGTTTGTTGAGTATACCAATAAGATGCTGTAGGTTTGATTATTCTAAAACGTTTTCTGCGTTTCGAAAAGTTTTTTCAAAAACGTTTTTCTATTTTCTGCAAAAACAATTTCCAAACGATAAAACAATAATGATGAAGTAAATACATGAACCAGGATGATGATCTGGGCCTATGCGACATCTCGTGGCATTGGTAGATTGCACATCTGCGAGGGTATGATGAATGCCACAAAATATACAGATGTGTTGAAAAATAAATTGGTCCCAAATACCCGGGCTTTGTTTGGAAAAGATAGCTAGACATTTCAGGATGATAATGCTCCTTACTATCTGGTGAATTTGGTAAAAAAGCTCTTAGAGTAGATGAGATGGACTGGCTTGCATGTCTTCAAGTTTCAATCCCATCGAAAATTTATGGCGTAGAGTACAGCACCGATGGCAAAAAAATCTAACCATTAAAAGAACTTTAAATGAAAAGATCCTCAGAGTTTAACGTCGCTTTGTGTTCCCCGGACGACTTCGCAACCTAATTATGCTAACATGCAAAGAAATTCGAGATAAACGATTCAGAATAAAGGACATACCACAAAGTTTTGATTCAAAATATGCTAACAAAATGGCATTGTCCTTTTTTAAGGCCACCAAATATTGAGAGTTGAAAGTGTTATAAAGTTTTGAAATAGAAGCAGTTAGATAATTTTTAGCGACTTATAAAATTCGTAACATAGTGTACCCTGGTTTGCAAACCATCATTTTTTTAAAAATTTGGGCAGTCATCCTTATTCTTGCTTAGCTCATAAACTACTCATTTAAACACTTCAGAAAGTACATCCATAGACTCGGCTTAACGTTCTGCGTTCAGTAAACATGCAGGGGTTGTAAGTTTCCAAATGCGAAAAAGTTTTCGTGAACGTCAAATTTAAGAAAAACTCAGGTGGTTTCATTATTTCTGCAGGCAGCACTGTAAGTTAAATGTAATTGCATTTAGGAAATATACTGTTTGTTAAAACAACAGGGCAGCATGCCTGTGCTGCATGAACATGGCCCAAAAGTCAATACTGAAACAACTGTAAATAATTTTATTGAGGGCTGTTGTCAAGCTGCAAATTTAATTTTAAGGCTTAGTCACTTCATCCATCAATATTATTTCAATGCGCCCATCACTTAGCGTAAGGAACTAGATGGCGTCACGTAAAGTTTACAAAAACGGTTCGATGGAATAAAAATTAGGTATCCACAATGTAAACATGCATTGTTATTGAAGTAACGTTTCGTCATTCAGAAATTTATTTTTCCTCTCAATGACTTCTTCATCTTTTACAAGATGTAAGTAAATGCTATTTTCATAAAAACAACAAGTAATTCATTGTTTTCTATCGCTTGCAATTAGCACAAAATACAATTAAACCAAGAAAAACACTCTGCATCATAGTGTGCACCTACAAAAGAGAAAGCCTAACACGTACATTCATTTTGCAGTGACTTACTCGGATGTCAATATGACCTGTCTCGACGACAACCAGAAAGTTCTTCCAGCGCGGATCACCCCACCTCCCAGAGATTCGGCGTCGCCTAGATCAGGATTCTTTTCACTGGAAACAGCAACTGCTCAGTTTGCAATAACATCTGGAGGTAATAGTGCTTCTTTTTGATTACTGGTATAAGCGGTAAAATATTTTGTTAAAGCCATAAATACTGTAAGGGGCAAGTCAAAATTGATTTTCTGCTCATTATTTTTCTGAATATGAGTTTTACTCCAAGTTTGAATACTGTTCTTGATGAGGCAAACCCAAGTTGTTTTTCTGGTAAAAAAGAGGATCACAAAAAGTAATGCATCTCATTGTTTCAGTTCTTGTTTTTCATGACAAATCATAACCTTTTGTTAAATCTTTCAAGAGTGAGCGTAGCCACGTGTGATTTTTTTTAATCAATGATGTATGTCAGTGTATTTATGTGACAAGACAAGAGAGAAGTATGCATGCAACACTTAGCCACAACTGAGTAAATATTTGCAGGAGCAATGAAGATATCAGCTATGAAAACGGAAGCAATTTTGCTAGAATGCATTGAATCATTGAAACCTTTCTGTAACACCGGAAACTTTAATATGATTCAAGGATCTGCTGATGAATTCAAAAATCTTTCCCAGAAAAACAAATCTTTAGCTGTATTTTCCAGCAGTGAAGTTCTGGGTTTATCCACGAGTGAACATGGCTCTGTCCGGGTTGCAATGGCCCAGTCCAAACCAAGTCAAAAATACTTGAACAGTTTAATTCCGTCGGGCAGTCGTTTTACATCAGACAATTTCAGGAATCATTATCAAGTGCCAGGTAGTGCACTGTTACACATTCACGCTGTACGCAAACGTAAGTATATAGAAGCAGGAATAAGGTACACAATGACCGTGGATACCACTGCAGTAATAAAGAAGACTTTGGAGTTTAATCCTGGATATGAAAAAGTGAATGAAATCGAAGTACGGTGTGTCTTTGTTGACAAGAAAAAAAATGAATTTTCATCAAAAGGCATGTCAGTAGAGAATGTCAACATGCCAAACGCCACTTGTACATCAAATCATTCATCAATGTTTTCAGTGCTATTGGTTATGCACAGTGTTACCGTACCACATGGAGTGAAGGTGAGATGCGTGATCGAAAAAGTTTCCTTAAAAGTTTCGTTTTAAACTCGTTCTGAATTTTTACGTAATATTTATGTAATACATTTATATTTTACCAACAGCTGTCAAACGTACTGAAAATCTTGTGAATACGGTTGCATTCTCCAGTTCTCTTTATATTTGATGCTGTGTGTCTAAGTTTGCACAATGCGTTTTTTCACCAAAGCTACAACCAGAATTGTCAACTAAAAACATAAAACAATTCTTAAAATAATTCTAGTCACTCGGATTTTTAGAGACCATAAATTGCGTCTGGGTGCACTTTGCAAAATTTAGTCAGTGGACCAAAGACTAATGTTACAATCGTCAGCTCGTTTCACGTTTGAAACATGCAATATCATCGCTGCTGCCACGTGGCACACCAGGAAAAGAATCGGTTGTCGATCATATTTTGGATACATTATGTATATTCACCACAAAATGTAAAAATGGGCGTAAATGCTTTACTTGAAAAAGTATTACAGCTCTTTAAGGCATTCAGGTAGAAAAGCGGACATTTTTCTTACGTCATCAGAAGGAAACACTATTTGTGTTGCTTTTTTCAGTACAAACTTGCAATATTGCAGGTTGGTTTGTCTTATTTGGCAAAAAAATTTTTCTTGGAAAACGCAAAAACACTGTGAAATTACTCCTTTTCCACAAAAATGTTTATCAAAAACAGGATGTTCAAACTCACATGGGCGACGGAATGGGGCAGGAGGGCCAAGTTTTCGGAATGGGGCTGGAAGGCCAAGACCCCCTAGTTTTCAAAATGTGATATTTTGCTATTGATATTTTGCTACTTTTTACTAAAAAATATATTTCTCTCAGATCCGGAGTTGGTAAAATGAAATTTCTCCACAGTTGCCTCCCTAGAAAAAATGTCTTGGCCACCCCAGGAAAAAAGTTGTTTCACAATATTCTTTTCAGCAGCTGCAGGGAACTAGCTAATATACGCAAGCAATTATATAAGGATAGTGGCAAAATTTAAAGTAACTTTTCTTTTTGCTACAAGCAATTATGGATGAGCGAAACTTGTCTAGTCTATTCTGTTTAACTGCAAGACAACACTACATTATCAAAAATCGGTTGCGACATTCTGTGATAAGCATGTGACTAACCGGGTCAATTAGGTCTAACAAGCGTGGTTTGCAGCAAAAATCAACCAAATAAATTTCTGAAATTTCAACCTTTGAAACCTTTTTTCTCTCGTCATAACAGCAACAATTTCATGAAACAAATGGAATTTTCCAATTGAACAGTGTCGGCAAAACTAACTCCGTTACGTCCATTATCTCCAAGTTTTCACATCAAAAAATATATTTTGAAAGTCAGTTCACAAAATTAGCAAATGTATTTATTGTAGAAAACTGGCATTGTTCAAATTCACAATTCCAAAGCAGCACTGTTTAAAAACAGTAGATTATATCAAAGGTTTGGAGCTTCTTGCTACAGGTAATTCATAAATTTTGAACATATGAGGATGCAATGCTAATAGGCTACCCCCTTAACATGGACCAAGTGCGGCAGAGCGCTCAGTGCCTGGCATCACACTGCGCTGTGCAAAACGACTTGTTTTTCCATCAACCTATTACAGCTAAAGCGCCGTGTGATTCGATGAAGCGTAATAACCGCAAATTGCTCAATCTTTATTCCGTGGGAGGCAAACAATGACTGTTCTCCAATGATAAACACACGAAGGTTAAAATGTGCCATAGAAACAGAAGCACCTAAATAAGCTTTGCATTGTTGGATATCATGAAATGTTTTTCTATGTCTTCAACCGCACAAAAGCTGCCGAGGCCGTAGGCGCATAAACAAAAGTATGTCTTTTCTTTCGAATTTTCGTTTGACCAGTAGTCGCCATGTAATGACCCAGCTTTGCCTAGTTCTTATATTCTTGTGCTCAATTAAACCGGTTTATCAAAACATGAAGTTTAACCATATTTTCTAGGTTTTGTCGTACGTTACAGAAGTGCTGTCTGTAATTTGCTTGACTGCGACATGTGCGATATTGATGCGGGTCAGGAAAACAGTGAGAAACGAACGAATCTCTGTGCAGACAAACTTGACTGTTGCTCTTGCTCTTTTCCATACTTTCACGTTACTCCAGGAAATTGCTTTAAGCAACAAACTTCTTTGTGAAATGGACACAGTTTTGGTTCACGTCTTTTTGCTAGCATCTGGTGAGCCACGTTTGAATTTCTTGTTGTAATCATATTTAAATTTCAGCAGGACTGAGGTGGTTGTGAAATCAGCACATTACACACAAAGGACGGTTAATACAGTGCTTCCTCAATTACCCGAACCTCGATTAACAGGCATTCGATTGTTCTGTCACCTTCCATATTGGTAGGACTTAGCGAGTTAGCTGCAAAAACGCAAATCTTCCCGCAGTCAATCTAATGAGATGATTTTTGTTGGCACAAACATTAAACAGTTTCATGTAAATTAAAGTTAAAGCACTGATAAACCGAAAAAGCCACACAGCTCAGGTGTATTTAAAAAAGAACAATGTTGGTATAATATGCCCAACTTTGTAAAAATTGTTCCCACCATAACCAAAGCTTACGCAAACNTGTTAGGTGCACAGGCACGCGTTTGAACAACTCAGAAACAGTTCCCAAGCTCATATCACCCTAAAAAAGAAAGCTGTTTCATGTCAGAAAATTTGTATTACTGCATTTCAAAACCAAATACATGACCCTTCCCAAAAAACGCAGACAGTACGGTTCCAAACGGCACGAAAGATACAGGAAGACATCCGAAATTCCGCCGGTAGGCTTTATTGGTGGTCAGTACAAGACCCATAGCGCGATGTATTCGGAGCTGGTGGAAGTACATGCAAAAAAGTAAATTAGATTGAGACATGAAATTTTGCTATTTTTATGATATTTTGTGAATTCTTGCCCACAAGGTGTGTTTGGCCCAAAGTGGGCAATTTCCTTTACGATAATATCTGCCAATCTGTTGCACAGAATCGATCAAAAACAAGGAAATACAAAGTGATTTCAAACATGTAGTAGGGGCAACCCTTGTTTAGAGTCAACGCACCTGTAGCAAACCGGCCTCACACTTAGCCTCGCTATAACTGTTCACGTCACGCCTAACCGCAGCCAACAATCACGAAACACAGTTGCAGTTCCACGTAAACTTGTTGNGTACACGTGAAGAAGTTTTTCCGATCACGACAAGTTCACTCTCAAGTTCCACGGTCAGTTTAAGCCTCACCANTCGGCTTGTAAAAGGCTGAGGCCATGAGGTTTCACAGCAAAGTTTCACAATCGTTTGTGACCCAATAAGCAGAGAGGCAAAAAGGTATGCAAGAGACGGGAAAAATTCCACACTTCCCCAAAAATTGTCACGATCACGTGCAATTTCACAGTCAGGAAAAAAATTTTCCTGACTCCCGGCGAGTATCTCATCATAGGGCAGGGGTGGCCAATCCTGTTCTGTGTATGAGCGGCATATCGTAAAATCAAGTTACAAAGAGCAGCAACATAAAATCTAAGAAGACGAATTTAATTGCGATTACATCATCATTCCTTTATGTAACGACTTTCAAAATTAATAATGTGCAGCACGCTAGCCACTACAGTACCATTTTACAAAATTTGTACGCTTTGCAATAGATATAAAGAACAAATATTTAAATTTTCGCAAAGCTCAAAGAGCCGCCTGCAAAATTTCGAAGAGCCGCATGCGCCTCGCGAGCCGCAGTGTGGCCACCTCTGTCATAGGGCAACGAAAAACACGAGTTCAAACACATGCAATGCAACCATCACGACATTAGCTTGAAATTCGCGATGCGTTCGTAGTTGTTTCGGTCCCTCCAGTTGCTTCGCCGTCACGGCCTCGCTGCTACGAACCATTCGACCTGAAGTCACGGCCTTACCGCAACGAATCACTTGTCCAGACATCGCAGCTTCACAGCAACGAATTGTTCCCCGAAAAGTTCGCAGCATCACTGCAACAAATCATTCACCAAGCGACCGCAGCACCACTGCAACGACTCGTTCACCAAGAGGTCACAGCGTCACTACAACAAATCAAAAACCATGCGGTCGCAGCATCACTGCAACAAATCATTCACCCAGGGGGTCACAGTATCACTGTAACGAAACAATTGACCAGCGGTTGCAGATTAGCTGCAACGATTCGTTCGCTGCTCGATCGGACGCTCTTCTAATCCGGTTGCTCATTGGAGATGACTGCTTGATGCAGGTTGAAAGCTGCACAACTAAGAGATAAAGTTGCGCCAAACAGGTGGACTTTCAATCGGTACGCTATTGCTTCTTCCGTAATAGCACCGTCACACCACCACCACAAGACGTGAAAGCAGTTCCGCTGACAAACACGAACCCGGTAAAACATTGCTCCCGCAACAGCTACCACCGTTACAGATTCTTTACGAAGTCTGAGCAAAACTTCATCAAAGCGGTTATTCAAATGAGGGCCTTGCATCAATACCTGATTGAGAGACACTCAAGTCCTCTGTATTGCGCTCACAGTCAAATACCACATAGCAGCTTATCAGCTCTTTTGTCGTTGACAACGCAATGATGCGGTATATTCCATACCTGGTCGTCTGTGTGTATTTCAATTTCTGGGACCTTTTCCACATGGCCCATATCTATTGCTACCTGCATTTGCTCAACATATTTTTCGCGAATCTGAGGGTTCTTCAACAACCGCCGCTTCAAGCAAGCTTATCTCTTTTTAGCCATGTCTAGATTATTGGGCCNTATTTGATAATTGTATTTCCACGGCAGTGGCACTNGGTAGTGCCCGTGAACAAATTCTACCCACTGCTCCATGGAAAACAACACGCGCCTGTCTTCTATCGACAGAGACGAGATGCCACTTCTCATACAATCATCGTCCAAACCGTGATCACCAGCACATGCATCGCTTTCGTTGCGTAAAAACATTGCCTGGGCAGCAGGCCCGTTACCAGCTTGGGACACCAGGTGGGGCGAAGAGTTTTCTGAGAGGGACCCAATTTTTTAAAACTATGTCCAATGGTATTAAACTATGTCCAACACATTTTTCCAGGGGGCCAAAAAACTTTGCAGGGGGCAAGGCCCCCTTGCAACCCTCTGGTTACGGGCCTGCTGAGCAGAATACATTGTCTCGTGCAAACCAACGTGAGCGACACAGAGGTTTACCTCGCCTTTGACATCAATTCTTGAGTCGAATGCTGGCCCAAGTAGTGACCAGCCCAGGGGAGTTGGGACAGCGTCAGGACAGCAACATGCACATTTATATACACCTTCCACGCGCAGTGCTTCTGAAAAATTTGCCCCGATTATTGAAGTCACCGAGGTGCTCTCGATCTCATGGAGGTCAACACCTCGAAGGGAAGGATGATTTTCAACAATCCTAGAGCTGGGCACAGCGTTAGGTTTCACTGGAATCACATCGACCGCTATCACTTCGTCTAGTTCAATAGGGTGGGAACCCTGAACGCCTTCTACTGACATCGAAATAGCGACGGTGTCAAGCTCTACAGACTTGCGTAGTATATTCAGGTACAGGTTCACTAACTCGTCTATCTCGGAAAGAACAGTGTCTAGATCAAAATCTCGATTTCGAAGTGGAAAATTCCTCGCATTAACACCATAATCAACAACGGGCTTGACGCACACCAGCGTTTTGCGAAGACTCATAATTTAGAGACAGATCTACGTCCTCCATGTATCGGCTTCCAGTTTTTGTGGAAGGACGGGACAGATTCCATTTCCCATATTCCGCTTCTGTTAATTTCAGTTCCTGTAGCTTTTCCAACATCTTGAGCTTTTTGACTCCGGCTCCAGAATAATTTGGTCCAAAGAACAGCAAAAAACATTGTATTGTTTGGATCTCATTGCAAATCTCAAGAGTCATTTTTGTCTATGGAAAAATCATACAAACGCGCACAATCCACGAAAGTAACTATGCAGTAATAAACTACCACATAATGGAAACAGTAAGGCTGAGAAAATTAATACGAATATAGAGACGGCTAGAAATGATTTGCCTATAATCCATGATACCTTTCGCAGGAAATAAGATGTAAAATTAAGTTCAGGTACCGTTATTGTTGCGTCAGCGTCACAATGCGGCCCTCGTGTTACCTTGTAAGTCATCATGTGGCCCACGGAGCAATTTGAGTTTGGGAACCCTGATCTAGAAACTGATTTTTTTTGTTAACACTTCGGCGTCCGGACGCTTTCGCGGATTTTCGAAAAAAAACACCGACACGCACGTGGCTTTGCGCGGCAATTTCTCCGGTCCGGCCAGCGCTACAGACCCGGTGAAAGGCTCAAAAGTCGTGGCAAGTCTTCTAGTCTGCACTCGAAAAAAATGTTTTGCTTGGGGGGTGCGGATTTTTTGTGAGTGATGTAATAAGTGGAGGACTTTTAGGCCACCCTGGGCCACTTTACCTGGCCCTGGGTGCCAATAGTTAGATGGTAGTACTTCGCTGAAGTTTTTAGCCGTTTAAAAGGAACTGGTTCACTCGCTACCTGAGTGCTTTTAAACACCGGTGAATAAACTAACGTAAATGCTATTCAATTCATTCATTTTCATGCCCGATTTTCTTCTAGGGAGGGTTGCGAGGGTAACATCCACAGGAAAACTTGGAATACCTCACGGTCAACAGCAATTTCAGATAGAGTAGTCTGCTGGCTTCACACCAAGACGGGACCAAGCAAGGTCGAAGATGCAGTTACTCCACCTTGGCCTTGGACGACTTCTGGTTCGCTTTCCCGTCTGTTTAGCCAGCAGGGCTTTCCTCACCAGTCTTCGATTGGTCATTCTGGATACCTGGACGAACTAACGTAGTTGTGTTCTCTCAATCAGGAGAAGTGGTTCGACATTCAGGGAAGTGCGAATTTCACAGCTGCGAACTTTGTCACGAAGTGTCACACCAGGGGCGTAACGAGGTGAGCACAATGCCCTTGACGCCGAATCACTGGGCACCACCGAAAAGTCACAACAATATCGCAAGTTTTTTCTTCAATGCAGGACATTTAATCTCAAAATAGCTTAGATTCAAATATGGAGGCGCCAAACTTGTATCTTGCCCCAGGCGCAATCTAACCTCGGCACGCCCCTTTGTCACACCGTGAACTCTTCACAAAATCCTATCTTTGGTGCTTGCACCTGAATTAATATTCTTTCGGTCATTATCCAAGATTCAGGATCATACGTAAGGATCGGAAAAAAGATCGATTTGAAAACTGACAGCTTTGCGGTGTTTGAAAGCTCCCGTTTTGTGGCCACAGAGCGATAAAGCTCACACATAATTGCGTTAGCTTCACCAATCCGTGTATGAATCTCCTGGCCTTCCGTCTCACGTAAATACCACCCCTAGGTACATGAACGTCTCCACCTGCTGCAGTGCATTGCCGCTCACTTGCAGAAAACACTGCCTTGGGTTTGTACAGTAGTGCCTCGTTTTTTTCAGCACTGATTTTCATTCCAGCTCGGTCTCACGCAGCAGCAAACCGATTGAGGGCTTGCTGACGACTGTTGAGAAGATGCTAGCAGTACCAAACCGTCTGCAAAAAGTAATCGGTTGATCCTGCATCTCCCAACTGTGACACCCTCGTCGACTCGCCTGTGACTGTCTATCCAAATCATGTAGACCAGTGGTCCTCAACCCCGGTTCTGAGAGCCGCATTCAGCTCCCAAGCGCCCTTTGTGCGGCCCTCAGCAGTCTTTCAATAAAACGTCTAATATTTTGTGAAACAGACTTCGCTCTGTTGTAAAACAAAACGTGTCAATTGAATTGTGTTAAAAATTTTAGTTAGGCTCTCCAACAAAATTGTAGGTCTGGATTTGGCTCCCTTCAGCGAAAAGGTTGAGAGGGGTATCATTCAGGTTTGATTCAATTATTTCGCGGCGTCTTTTTTCAAGGCACTTGGCAACGTAAATGTTGATTATTTGAAAATTCCCAAAAAGCATCGCGGGCCGCGTGTTTGAGACCCCTGTTCTAGATGTTATCAAGCACAACTAATGGGATGGATGCGCCATCCATTCGCAGATTCATACAAGACAACGCGGGACGAAAGACATTCTTAAAATTTTTCAAACAGGATTGCTCTTTGGACTTGACGATTGTCAATTTTGGGAATATCACTTCACACAAATATCTTGTGCAAAAGTCTAAGAGTTCATGTTTGGCTATGACTGCATATTCATTTCTTGTTCTTATCCAAAAATGACATAAACTCTACTTTGAAAATTCCAGTTGCAAACTTTTGTCGTAATTCAGAGGTTCCCTGTTGAATCCACCGCTCGAGCCTTGTGTTGGAATGGTGACTGCGCCTGGAACACAAGGCAGTTTTACGATAGAGCAAACAGGCCTCAAACTTAGCCTCGCTACAGAGAATCAGTTTATAACCGTTCACGTCACGCCTAACCGCAGCCAACAATCACGCAACACAGTTGCAGTTGCACATACGCTTGTTGTGTACACGTGAAAACGAATTAGGTGAAAACACAAACAGTAAAACTGCCTTAATTTTTCCGCCAGATCACCACAAGTTCACTCGCAAGTTCCACGGTCAGTTAACACCTCACCACGCGGCTGATAAAAAAGGCTGGGGCCACGACCAGGGTTGCCAGCTGGTGCGAAATTTGGCAAATATTGCTAAAAATCAGTCTTTCAAAATATTTGCCAGTTTTTTTTGAAATAATTTTAATGCCAAACATTTGCCATTTTTGAAACACTAACTGTAACCATTAATATTAACAAAATTTATTAAAGTAATAGGCCCACGAAAACTTCAGAAAGTACAGCTCAGATAATACGTCTGAACATAATGATTACTATGATTTACTACTTGAGGAATTGCTGCAATAGCTGTAGTGTTTCATTTGATTAGCAACCAAACATAACTGTGAATTTATTTTAAATCTTACCTACTGTTACTGTGTTTCAGGTCTCGCAGTTCTTAGATTTGAGTGCATTTAAAGTAATAATTCTCTAAATAACGATAAAAACTGAAATATATTGCTTCCGTTTTTCAACTAGGCCTGAAATATTATCTTAAGTTTTTATCTATGAATCATGAGGAATCATTTTGTAAACAAGAATCAGGATCTATGATACAACTAAATAGAGGATGTATTTTATCCAACTGAGCACGCATTTTGATTCCCGTAAAAGAGACTTTTTCTTTATTGTCAAACAATAAAAATTTAAAAGTATGGAAAAAATATGAATTACAAAAAACTATGAAATCAAAATTTCAAAAAAACTGCCATTTTGTAATGAAAAATCAATATTGCCAAAAATATTACCATTTTTAGAAATTTTTGCCAAAAATTTGCGATAAATCAGACAAGAACTTGCCGTATTTTCTGTCAAGCATCTGGTAGCCCTGGCCACGACCATGAGGTTTCACAGCAAAGTTTCACAATCGTTTGTGACGCATTAAGCAAAGACGCAAAAAAGGTATGCAAGAGGCGGGAAAAATTCTACAGCACCTTTCACAAAGTAACAACAGGGATTTTATTGACAGACTAATGTGCTATCGGCTTCTTTCACAAGCGTAACTGGTCTAGGTACTTGTACACACCACCACAACGCTTGCAGGTAAACTTCTTTCACACAGTAACAACGTTGAAATGTGCTATACGCCAAAAACCAAAGTGCATACAATTGCAACGCTTTCCTTTCAGCAGTTTGGGCAGACGATTCGAAAGTGTTATTTGCACACTGGAGTTCCACACTTCCGGCACGCGAACCTCGTCTTTTTTTCGATGCGTCGAACCGCAAATGTTGGAGCGTTTTCTTGCCGTCAGTGGTACATGACCTTGCGCCGGTTATTGCTGACGTCAAATTAGGAAATGTACTGTAGATCATGGCTTCTCAAACTGTGGATCGCAACCCCATTTCTGGTCGCGGAATGTAATTTTGGGGTCACGAAAAAATTGGCTTGAAAATTCAGAAAGAAACCTTTTGCTAGACTTTACAAGAAAATTAAAAGTAGACTTGCAGTTACATTATTTCTAGTGCATTTTTAAGGGCAATGCCTTGTATCAAACTGTCAGCTGTTTACAGGATATCTGCCTGTCTGAGCTATCGAATGATAATAATCATTAATCAACCAAACACAACAAGTTGTACGTTGTTATGTTATCGTTGTTGTAACGCACTGACCGATATTGAACTTGCTGCATTCGTTCCGACATGATGGCAACGGGAATTTTCCAAATACAATTTATGTGAATTTTGGATAAAAGCAAGAAATGAATATACATCCATTTCTGAACTAGCCTGCATAAATTTTTGCCCTTTTGCACGACATATTTATGTTAAGCGGCATTCCCAAAATTGACAATTATCAATTTCAAAAAGCGATCTTTTTTGAAAAATGTTGAGAATGTTCTTCTTCCTGCGTTTTCTATGGATGGATAATCTGTGAAAAAATCATCAACTGCCTCCATTACATTAGATGTGATTGGTAACTTTCATAAAATAAATTGATTTTTGTAAAATTTTTATTCACTTTACTGTTTCCATTACATGGTTCTTTTATTGCTGTATATCAGGCCTGCACAAATCAGAAAGCTCGAAGGGCCAAATTGATCAACATAAATTATCCGCGGGTCGCAAAACTCTATTTCGTTGTACAGTAATCTGGAACAAATTCTGGTACGACAATTAATTATACCCGAAGCCGGGTTTTACAACATTTTGCGCTATTAAGAAAGCACTCACAGGCAAAGAAAAGCTCTGCGGGTCGTGTGTTGTGCAGGCCTGCTGTATACAGTTACTTTCGTGAATTGTATGCATTTGTACATTGTGATTTTGCCACAGACAAAAATGCCACTTGAGATTTGTAGTGGAAATTTTGCACGTATCTTTAACGTATAGACTCTACGCTATCCATCGATGGGTCGCTTAGAAAATTATTTTTTGAAGTGGGGTCGCAGAGCACAAAAGTTTGAGAAGCCCTGCTGTAGATGGTGGACCGCATGGCGAGGGGCAATATCGTGTTGCTTTGGTAGGCCAAGTTGCTTTGGTCACAGCGAGACATTTCGCTTAATTTTCAAGAATGAAAACTAGAGCACAGACCTGTGCATTTAAAAGCTTTTGGAAAGGCAGCGAAATGCAGGCTCTGGCATTAGTCAAAATTCCGTGGCGTTGAATGACAACAACTGGAACACATTTAGTATACAAATAGAACACCACAAGCTTTGCAGTGAAAACTCAGCTCGCCTCCTTCCCAAGAGAAAATACAGAAGAGAAAGGTTTCTGGTGCTTGGCAAGCAATTACCGAACGTTGCAATATCTCACGCGTGTCGACTGCTTCTCGTCAACAATGTTTAGATTGATCTGCTAACCAAACGAACGCGCTTGGTGCCACATGAACATTTCAAAACGTTTTTGCCGCAGGCAGGCAAAGTTGGCTTTTATTAGCTCCACCCCCTAACTTGATATATACAAAACTTATGCAGATTTTGGGAATGCTGCTCGAAAGACCACATAAAAACTCAACTACTGGAAGGCTCACCTTGAAACAGTCATTTTTCGTGTGCCTGCAACACGCCTCAAGTACATTTGCCTTATACTGGCAAAATGGACCTGAGCAGCGTTTTAACCATGCTGTCTCGTGAAGAACCCTTGGCAGTGTCAGAGTTTATGGCCGAATTATTGGTGTATTTAGAAACGTGATAGGGTTACATTTTGAAAGGGTTGCAGTTTTGCAGTTTTCTGGATGTTCAACAAAATTGATTCGTTTTTAATAGATTTGCTGTGGCAACTTAAATTAAATCAGAAGTTTCTCAGCAAATAGTTGAATTTCTTTCAATTTCAAACCATGTTACGCGTAATGTTTCGGCTTGTTGCTGTTTCTTTCACTTAAATATAAGAAATCAATTATCCGTTTTATGCTTGTACGCTCAGATTTCTAAAACTATTGCTCTTCTAACCAGACACGATAATTGAGGAAGCATTGTAATTGCTTTGGTATTGTAGGCCTACTTATCAGCCAGCAGTAAGAGGATGCAGTGTTCTCTCTAAACAATTCACACCCTGGGGTCAAATAGTAAGTCTGTGAAGTGCGTTTCTTGCCTGTCAACCTCACGACATAGCAATCGCAAGATGCTTCTGCTTGTTTTCTTCGTAAGACGACTGCGGTGTGAGTTTGTTCCAAATGCGGTTTACCTCATCGATCAATTTTAACGCTCAATCTTGCGTAAAAATGTTTAAGTAATATAAAACACTTTTGGGTTTTGCAGCAGCCTGGATGCTTTTGGAAGGAACAACTTTATTCGTAAAAACTTTGGACAGCACCATATCATATCGTTCAAGCCGGAAATCAAAAATTGCCCGGTTGTGCGTTGGCTGGGGCCTGCCTACAGTGATAGTCATGACTTCGTCTGCAATTGGTTTTTCCACTGAAACCTACATGAGTGCTAATCCAGCGATGCTTCACAGTGCATTGTCAGGAAACAAAAAGTACAGAGATTGCTGGTTAAATCGTTCGTCAAACATCTTCTTGCTAACAGTGATAACCCCTGTTTCGATCGCAGTTCTTGTCAACTTTCTCATTTTAGTGAGAGTTGGAGCATTGGTATTCAAAATGAGTAAAGATGCAGATAATTTCAGACCAACCTCCGATCTCCACAGGGAAAATGGTGAAAAACAGCACAACAACATCACGCACGTGAAAGCAGCTTTCAAAGCACTCGTTGTGTTGACCCCTGCTCTTGGAGTCCCGTGGTTACTCAGTTTCGCCGCAGGTAGATGTTTGACATTCATCGCCATTAACGCCTGCCGGTGTTGCTCATTAATAAGCAGAGTTTTTTTAATACACGCTGCATTCTCGTTACAAAATTTTGGTAAACGTTTACTTGTCAGTGACAACTTAAAACATATTTTCAAATAAAATTAACCTCACAAATTTTGCAGGAAAGATATGCTTTAAATAAAATTCGATAAAATTTAAATCAACATTGGTATTTCCACACAACAACTATTCCAACCTCGCTTGCCACAAAATTTTTATCAAATCTTTTTATCCATGAAGCATAGCCGAAACAAGAATCAATTTTTGAAAATATGAATCCATTTGCACACGGTGATGTGGAGCCCAAGCAATTTTGGATGATTGGAGCTACAGCCGGAGCCAAAAACGTTTAGATGATGGAGCCGAAGCTCGAAATTTCGGTTCTGGTTCCACAGCCCTAGTTTGTGGGGAAAACGAGCTGTACAAATAATGCAATGGTTTTCAGCTTTCAATGGAGCAAATCTTGGAGACGGAGCGGAAATATTTTAGATTTTGGGCCGCAGCCGGAGCCAAAAACTTTAGATGCCTGGAGGTAGAGCCGGAGCCTGAAATTTGAGTTCTGGCTTCTAGGCCCTGATTGCATAAGCAGGTGATCACCCAAACTTAAATTTGCGCTGTGAAGCTGGTTTGAGTAAACCTTGTGACTCAAGGATGAGCTGTTAATTACAGTACAACCCATAAAAGTTCACAACTTTTGAGACGATAACATTAGGAAAGCAATTGAAATAGTTGGCGACTTTTCTCCATTATTTAGAAGTAATTTATCAGACATTTGACTTTCCTAACAACTCTATAGGTCAGTGGTTCCCAACCGGTGGGTTGCGACCCCAAAGTGGGTCGCGGAGGAGTTTTTGTGGGGTCGCGAACAGCAGCCTCAATAGTTTGCTGAAG
>JGI24159J19872_10000337_pt1 | contig 39049 bp, 32 predicted proteins | sample Ectturendosymbi4_FD_19872 | JGI IMG/M metagenome (IMG submission 19872) | reverse complement strand
GGATGTATCTTCAAGTACTAAATATTTATGGGGCTGATACCAGGTTGCATACTGATATAGATCTGGTATCTATTGGATACCGGCTGTAATTTTTCTTTTGACATGTACATTTATGTACAAAAGATATGAAGTGAAATAGCAGATTGAACAATTAACCCCGCACAAAGCCTTCAATTGTTCAGATAAGTTCAGTTTTGTTTATACTCTGAATTGAGCAGTTTAAGGCTTTGTTTGGGCTTCAATTGCAAGGTGTCGTATAAAACTGGCATAAACATGGTAAACTCTCAAAATTCCTGATATCCAGCTTGATTTTTCAGGAGCACCCAAGCAAATGCATTTCAGAACCATAACTTTCACTGTCATAAAGTTCTTTTGTAAAAGTACCAACCCTTAACAAAACTGTGCCAAATATATAAAGAAGTTCCATCATAAATGTTTCTTGTACTAGCATTGTAGATAAGATTGTTTATAAAGGTGATAACTTTTCAAATGCACTCTTCTAGTAAAATTAAGTGGGTAATGAATGGTGATGATCTTGCATTTGATTCTTGTTTTGTAAAATATATAGTAGAAGCCCCACCTTTGTCTCCTAGCTGCTATGATCAAAAACCTTGGCTTTGAAAGCAGATTTTGGTGTAGAAGTACTTTGAGGCTGACGTGATAATTCTAAGCAGGTTGAACATACGAAAACTAAGAAACAACAATTTGTTGCTTCCTACGGCATTATGGTCATTTACTTAATCCCAACTCATGTGTTGCTGCTGCTACAGTTAGAGATTGAAACCAATTGACCAAAAGAGAAAGGTTTTTGTTTATTAAGCTTTGACTTTTTTGGGTCTTTTTGATATTTTACCTGTGCCAGAGAATAAAAATTCTTTTTCATTAGTTTTTTTTGTGGTTGAGCTTACTTGATTTTCCTAAAGTTCAACTAAAAAGATCCTTTCAACAGCATTAGTCCTTGAAGGAATCATACCAAGTTTGAGTGATGGAGCCATTATAAATGTAACGGAAAAAAATAATACAAAACTTGAAATTTATTTTTGTTAGGACAAATTTTATGATTCCTATTCAAACACTTTGATTGCTTTGTGATTATGGTAAATTAAGATAGTATACATAGCATTATGGTTCATACATTTTTAAGATTAAATTTGTGTGTTACCTACTAAATTACTTATTTGGCAATGTAACAAACTCAACTCATAGCACAATTTTGTTGTTTGTTCAATGCTAATTTGGTACAAAGTGTTAATGCTAGCATGAGTCACAAATAGTTAGCATTTTTAGTCTTGGTGTGAGTTTTAAATGACAGCAATTACCAATATCGAGAAGTTAATTAAGCTATACTATACTTTTATGTATGAGATAGACGGATTGAAATGACATGTGTTGAAAAATTGTAATTGAAAAATTCCTTGGGTATAACGTTAATAATGTGATCCAGCTGCTAGGCTCATTTTTTGCTGGCAAACTCTAAGTTACGTGAACATCAGTGCACTATAAATTGATAGTTGAAAGGATAGGCATTTCTTTTAGCTACAACACACTGAAATTTTATAGTAACAAAATGAAATGCAGTTCTATGATTCTGAATCCCAACAAAATGACTTTTGTTTAACTTGATTTGCACTTCCTTGTTTCATAAATCAGCTTTTTTGCACACTTGTTTTTCCAATTGGAGTATTTTTTTATCTTTTTAAATTTAGGTAGACAGCCAACAAAACAAAAGGATTTTGAAACTTAATCATGGCTGGGCAACATAAATTGCAGGGCTGTATTTGGAACTCCTTGTTATATTGTTAAAAACTGCTCTGCCATGTGTTTTGATTATAAAAAATGTAGATTTTGTTTTTGCCTGTGGTTTGTGACCTATTTCAGATTATATTGCATTTAATTACATTCAACTCACTAGAACTGATTTTGTTTTGCATGGTGGTAATGTTGCTCATTTTGTTACTTCCTTACTGGGCAGATTTAGTCATGTGTGAACTGTTCTCTACAGCATGTTTGGGCATTTGTTGCAAAAGTGTACAACTTGACCTTGTGGTTGTCATGTAAGTGCAAAGGTTAGTCTTGGGGTCGTAGCAAATGTGCAAAAATTGCAAGCATGAGACATCTTGTGCTCTGATAGACAATCGATGGCATGGAAGCAGGGTATATATTGTGCATGGAAAGCAGGATATATCGTTTAATACCTAAATAATATATACCTTTATATCTTGTGTGCTGGTAGAGAAGTTAATAAAGTGAACTCTCCAGTTTAGACTAGAGGTTAAATCTTGCACATGTATTTTTCGACATGCTTGGTGTATCAATACTTTGTATAGCTTCAGCACTACAAATCTGGTTAAAATAAGCCTATCTGAGGCCATTGATTACACTGTATAGATAGCCATGTTTTTGTAAGGCAGTTGCTGGCAATACTGGATTATATAAACAAACTTAGTATGATTATGATAAGCTAATTGAAATAAAAAATAAGATAGTGGCCATACCTTGCAGTCTGCGTGCCAAATGGAGAACCTTGAAACAGTTTTGTTGCCATTGCGTTCTGAGGCTTAGGCCACTAATGCAGTATAGGCTAACTTGATTTATTACTGGGCTATCTTCATTGATTACTGAACTTGCTTTGAAAAACTCTTCCACACGTGTTTAGGGCTTCATTGCTTGCTTGCAGTGTTTTCCATTAGCCGTACTTCTAGTCTTAGTTATACTGATATTTTGAGGCTAATATGTTTTTCGAATCGTTACGAGCTAACCTGGTATGTGAACGCTAGCACTCACATTTCCCGCATGCAGCGTCTTTTTCAACCGCCGTGCCATAGCAACCGTTTCGCTTGATCACTGAAGCAAAACTCACGTGTGACGTCAAATGCTAGGAAGGAAGTGTGGCATCACAATGGTTTTATTGACTTGTATTGGTAGGGCGCCGTTCGAACCGCATCTCGTGCAATTGTTTGCTGATACCGAGGTTTCTCCGCTGCAGCTGCAAGCGTCACGACGTAGAAGTGGCAAGAAGGCAGAGGCTCGCTTCAAACTAAACTTTGATTTTTTGCGCAGGTCGAGGCGAGAGTAACGCGTAGCAATTATTGTCATTAATTAACGGTATGGCTGAGTTGAGTAAAGACCCGGTGGATATCGAGGTGAGAACACGAAGTGCAAGCTTGTGTCATAGTTGTCTTATTGAATCTCTGCGTTGTTATGTGTTTGCTCTTTGAAGTCGATAAACTTAATGATTCGGAATACACAAGCAATTTGCATGTAATGCGCACTATTATAACAAGTAGGTTCAGCCCTCAGCGCCAAATGCTTAATGGTCGCAATGTGGGAAATGTCTCTAGAATTACTTTAAGCACATTATTGGTCAAGCGTTTTAGTACTTTCTGTGGTTTCGTTCAATTTTCCACAAAGTATTTTCCTGTTAGGTATATAGTATGCATTCTTGTCATTCACTAATCCAATCTACTAAATACTGTGTCAATATCTTTTGTCCTTTTCAAAACACCAGGCCACATATGTTGGAGAAGCCTCTGACGTTGCCGTTTATGTACTTGAAAAAAATATGCTGGCGATGGGTAAGGTTGTGTAACAATCTGATTGCTTGTGTATGATTAATCGTGGCTTGAAGCCCAGCATACTTTCAATCATCAACGTCAGCTGAGGGTTTGAAATGATGAGGTTTCCGTGTCATCTGTACCGAACTCGAGCATTTTCATGTAAGGTGTGTCTTCAGCTGGTGGCTTGGTGACACAGATTTGTCATATCTCCAGTTGATCGAAAGGTTTTTGATCCGTGCAAGCTGTCACGATGATTGAAGATTTCATTTTGTATTCTCTTCGGCGGTTAGGCGCAGGCCATTCCCGAATGTCATGTTTCCAAATTTTCTCCAGTGAAACACGCGCACAGCTTTGCTGATTAAGATAGGTTAAAGTCCAAACCGTTTTCAAAAATCGCCACTCGTGATCTATAGGCTGGGGTAGGCAAAGTCTTTGCTCTTTTCGGCGAATTTCTTAGAAATAGCTGTGATTCACGGATGTATTCCTGCAGTTTGAAATATGATTGTATTTAGCAGTTTCAAAAACATGGTTTTATAGGGCACATCCCCATATCGAAGCACCCACCCGTTTAATATACCTTTACCATCTTCCATGGCTTCTCTTTGTAATATTTTGTGTGCGTGTGTGCCTCCCTATTTTGTTTGCCTTTGCGTTGCCAATGATCATTTCAGGCCTTGGCCTGCCATCATTTGCATCAGGTATGTCCCTTTCGCGTGAAAACGTCAGACTGTTGCATCAATGTAAGACCAGTCATGTGCCTCACGTGGCTGTACGAATTCAAAGTTAATGATGATTACATTTGGAAACCCATTTTGCAACATATGGCATCGACATGATGGGATTCTCAATTGGTGCGACGAGACCCATTAGTACAGATATTGTCAACCGAAAGGAACCCTTTCCCAGCAAAGAATCAGACACCAAGATTTTACAGAGTATACATTTCGCCTACTAGGTAGGCATCATCAGCTCTGCGAAGTGCATGAAGTAAAAATATAATTACATAAAACTCGCAAACAGTTAAGCTACCAACTGGTAGCTAATTGAAAAATTACAAACCCATTAAGAATCTAATTGAAAAATTATAAACCCAAATGCCTACTTTGCATAGGAAAGGAGAAGGCCACAGTAGGAACAACTAAGTAAAACAAATGCAGATATGTTTGAAAATTAAGATATTGTCGTTGATTAATGAAGTTACCAGTTTGGCGTAGATACAACCTACCTCTTAAGTTAAACTTACTGGAAAAAAATCAACAGTGCGATGCATGACTGACGTACCTGGTAGGTTTATTTGATCCGCAGGCAATGCTTGCGCATAAGCACACACTGACCACTCCGTTATTTCATTATCATACCGCTTTTCCTCTGGGGAGGGTCGCTGGGAAGTAGCCCTAGCAGGACTCGAAATACTTCACTGTTTTCAGCAATCTCAAATAGACCTACTGGCTCCACATTTAGACGAGGCCAAGCCAGGTCGGAGGTGTAATCGCGCAACCTGGTCCTTGGTCGACCTCTGGGTGCTTTCCCGTGGGTGTAGCCAGCAGAATTTGTCTCGTCGATCTTTCTTGGGTCATTTTCGTCATGTGGCCAAAACATCGTAGCTGAGTTCTCCCTATTCATAGAAGTTGCTCGACATTGAAGACTTTACGAATTTCACAGCTAAGCACTTTTGCCACGATGCGTCACGTCACTCTGTCCGACAAGCTTATTCGCTTTTATGACGAGCCTTGACGCGATCTATACCTGAGCTTGCGTATTTGCTTTTATTGTTTGCAACGTAACGCAAGTGTAACGTGAGATTCGTTTGTGTATGTTTGCGCCAATTGTACAGAATTGTTTTTCGCTTGACGGGCCAGCTGAATTGTTTGACACGGATGGCGATCTGTCATCTTCACAATTTCAGTTGTTGTTGACAAAGAGCAGGTGTAGGTGTACAATTGTTATATTTTGCGACCCTGCGAAACACACTTGGAAAGAAACCGAGGTATTGTTGGTAGTGCTCCGTACCGTTGTAAACTTAGAAAATCCGATTGTGCTTGCTGTCGTGCTTTCACTGATTTAATAGTGCGAAAAGAACGGCTTTAGCCTTGGTCTACGGACTTCACGGCCGTTCAGAAATACACATAGGATGCGTTTTTCATACTTCAGTAGTTTGACCACAAGCACTAATTGCAAATCTTCTGCATAAGTCATTAGCGTTAGGATTTTTCTTACGCACAACGTCGTTGTCGTTTTGTGGCTCAAAAAGGAATAAACTTTTACTTAACTATAGCGTTTTCACTATCAAATGCATAACCCGTACGTAATCGGAAAGCAAGTTTCATAAGACAGACCTTCAAAAATGTTAGGAAAGGTGCTATCACCAACAAAATCTTCATTTGCCGTCAAAACTATTACAGTTAAAACTAGCTAATGACGATCTGAACTCATCGTCGTCGTTTGAGCCAGTTCTTTCAATTCATAGCTTGGCCGCACTAGATCTCGGTGCAGATGTTGAGCAGCCATTCAATTGTCTCATCGACCGAAACCGTCAGGCCGTGCAGTCCATGGGGAGGTCGATGGATTGGACATTCGAAGACAACATGGTCGGCGGTTTGTTCTTCTGCGCCACATTGACAAGCCACAGAAGGGGCCATACCCCATTTGTGCAAGCAGGAGCGGAAACGTCCGATACCGGTGCGGAGGCGGTTAAGCCGGACCCAGGCTCTACTTGGAAGGGTCATTCCAGGAAGATGTGTGCCTGTGTCGAAGATGGAGTCTCGTAGTGTTCTCCAACCACTCCGCATCATCTGTGATCCGCCCAGAGCGCAGCACTCCTGATGTTGTTATCAGATGAGCTGTTGTGCGACGGGCACAAATGGGTGTCTCGATTTTAGGCAGGCGCCGTGCGTTTACACTCGATGGGTGGGTGAGCGCTGAGTGGAGCAGATGTCCAGGCTCCATGGAACGGCGTGCTGGAGACAGTGTGGCTCAGCAGGTTAGATGCCTGCGAGGAGAGGAAGGTTGTCCGCTTGTGTAGGACGCAGGCATCCAGTCACATGGTTGTCCGCTTGTGTAGGACGCAGGCATCCAGTCACAATTAGCAAGGCGTCGTTGATGTCAAGGTGAATGGGGGTGAGAGCACTGCGGCAGCAGACAGGCGCGCAGTACTCTGCTGTTGGGTGTACCAGGGCTAAGGTGGCTGTTCGCAACGTTGTTGCTCCAGCACCACAGCCCGAGCCAGCGAGTCGCCTCGAGTGCAATGCGTGGTGTCAACCTTTTTCGAAGTGACTCGAGGTGTCCGTGATACCTGAGCGACCTATCCAACGTTACTCAGAGGTATTAGGGCTCAAAGCAGAAGGCAGGGTATCGTTGCAGTAGTTCACTTTTAACTCACGTGTAACTTCCATGTTGTTGAGCTGGAAGACTGCCGACACGATCTGAACTGCTGTAGTTGCAATGATGCTGGCCTTTGCTTTGGACGCAATTGGGTTTCGTGTTATCTACATGCATTGTTATTTCGCTGTCAATATCAGGCCGGACTGATAGTCAGTTGTATGGTATTCAGCGCGTTGATGGTATGCGTATTCTTAACCAATGCTGTGTGAAGTTAGGTGGCAGGTAGCTCAACAACCTGTTGTCTGCAGGTCAACAAGAAAACACTGCTTGAAATTAACTTCATATCTATAACGAAACCTGAGTGGTAACTCGTTGAACTGCACGGACCACTGTTAAGCAAATTGTGACTTCACCTTCAATTTATATCTATTTTAAAGTACGCAAACAAGCGCAGCTCTTTCCGACATGAATTAGAGTAATGTCGTTGTGAAGAACAAGCTGCTACTCGGAGGTTTGTGAGAACTGAAGTCCAAAGCGTATCTTGCATCACGTCTATTTCAGTCGTTTCCCACAAGTATTCACGGTTCGGTACCATTTTGCGTGTTTACTTGAACTGCTGTGACAATTTCAAAAACGGTTTTATTTAGGTTTGAAGCCGTATTTATGGCATTGAACTTTTAAGCTGTTTATTCAATTCGGTGTTTTTCCAAGCAGTTACTATGTTAGTTATTCATCATTGCGTCGAAATTTTACCTGCAGCCGCTGTGCGATTCGTCACGTCCTTCTGGTGATCTGCAATTTACTTGACATTTCAGTTTTGAACTATCACCAGGGCTGCCATACCGTCCGTAATTCTAGCATTTGCCCATATTTTGAAGGACTATGTCTTAGAAAATATTACTGCCCTTTTTTCTAAAATAACTTAAATTTTACTTGCGTACATTTTTTCGTATTTTCTACAGCGTAAAAATTTTAAATGGGCAATATCTGATAGCCATACACAGCGTTTTTTAAGGTTTGACGTTGGTGACCGTTAATACGTTTTGAAGGACCGCATCTATTTCATCTGAATACCACGATAGTCATAAAGCGAGGTTTTTATGTATTTTGGTGGTTATGCAGCGAAGTTCTGTATTTTCAGAGACCGTTGGAAAAATTTGAGAGACGAAATTTTTTGAAAGAGAAAATTTCAGGCCCTCAAAACGCCTTAAAATAACACTGGGCATGCAGACCCTTTCCATCTCATCATACACATTTTGTTATCAAGGTTTCTTGACGTCATTAAAAATAAGAGATTGCTGGAGTAGATTGTCTCTGGTGATTATAGTCATACAAATACAGGTAGTTCAACCAAAATATTTTAATTTTCTTTTGGGTAAGAAAATCGAACTTTCCCCAGTCGTCCTTATTTTTGGTTCCAGATCGATGGTAGGTCTGCCTGTCGCCCAAGAGGCTTGTGCAGTAACGTATGAAATCCCTTTCACTAGCTTGTGTGTTACGCAATGTACCTCATTCTTTTGTATTTGCGTTCCGCATTGCCCGTCGAGATACGAGCAAAAAATGAAAGGTGTTTATTCCCTGTGGTTATCGTACATCGTGTAAATCGTCGACTGCAATGTTGCTGCAGAAAAGCTAAATTGATGCTTATTNTATAATGTTGAAACGGAGGATTCTTGAAAAATTTCGTTAACATCAAGTACAGTACATTCATTAGACAGGATCCCTACCCACTTGTTTAGATTATTCCTCGTGGCCAATTTTGGCTGCATATTGCAGAGATAATGTTGAATTTTTTATTTATATCACAACGTAAAAACTTTTAAGGTTTAAATCAGTATTAGACCAATGATTGATTAAAGAGTACTTTTTACCAAGCACAAAAGTGAAAATTATCTTCAGTAACGGAAAGAGCATTGACTTTGTAAGTCACCTCTGTCCGAATGACGGTTGTAACATCAGATTTTGTTTGTGCAGAGTGCAGCCGGCAGTGTCCGGTCTTGTTTACTGAGTATACCAGCAACGTTAGAACACATCTACTGCTTGAGGTCCTGAGGTGAACTTTTTACGACTTATTTCGCGGTATTTTCACAAGTCTGCCTGCGTAAAATACAAGATATTCAATCCAACAGCTTGATGCTGGGCCCTTGATAAAGAACTTAAAGCAGATTTTTTTAACTGCTGTCAATGCAACTTCTTACACTGGTTTGTTATGCGGCGTTTTTAGAAAAACGTGAAGAAATGAATGCATAGCGACATTCACCAGTCACAAATACGAGTGCAAGTTAATCTTCAGAAAACTCTGTAATGTTTGATGATTATCTTCATTAAACAAATGCGAAAGTTGTGCAACTACTTGATCAGCGAATTCAAGCAAAAGGTAAAAAGCACCCCCAACCGTTTGAAGTATAACAGTGCAGAGAAATCATCTCTCTTACGCAACTCATATGATACTGCAACATTTTTCGCTTAATGCATTTCATAAGGATAAAGTACGGTGCATTTTAGACGGTTGGATGCGGAACATGGCTCTCGTCTTATTGAACTTTCCAAAACTGACCGGAATTGACACTGCTGCTATCTCATGCATTTTGCATTTTTTTCAAGACACTGACCTATACCAAGCTTGCGCAGAGGCAAAGGTAGAACCCAAAACGCCTGCAATGTCTTTAGGGAAAGTACTATGATCAACAAAATCTGAAATTCAAAGCATGAAACTTTTGAAGACAAATGTTATCGGCCAAGCCGTTTGTGCGTACGTGAAGAACGGATATCATGAATGTGCCAATTCTTCCCCCGGTAACAGAGTTACCAACTGCTCGTACAGCGTCGTACAAAATCAAAACTTACTGCGATGCCTATGTTTCATGCATTTCCTGTCAAGAACTACTGTTTCAATAAGAAACCATGTTGGCCTAGGGGGCAAAACACATCCATGAAACATATTAGGAGCTGATTCTTTTTTTTATTACAAGAAGCTGCTGTGTTGGTTGAAATAATTGACCGGCCCATGTTTATCCACAGAGTATTTTGTCTCTGAATCCCAGAACAAAGCCACACGCTAATCTGGTTGCAACAGCTGTAACAAAAAAGGCCAAGAAGCATTGGAAAAGAAATGCGGACAAAGAATGCTCGGTACGTTTTTGGTTTTTAATTGTCAAAAGTAACTGATGAGATATTTCAGTGTTGCTCTGAACTGCATATGCTGAAAATCATGCGGTAAGATAATTTTTAACCTGTTGAGTGCGGCAGTAGGAGAGTAATGATTGCTCAGTATAGTCATCAATACGGTTCACATGAATAGTCTCCATTAGTCTTCATACGTTTTGTGCTGACACCATCCCACCAGACAAAGTACCTTTTGCTGACTGGCACATTCTGCACTTGCCATTACCCTTCGATCAAGAAAACTGCGCACGCGGCAAACAGGCGCGCCGCTGGTGTGACAGATGGGGTCCATTATTGGTACCAACGAAATTACCGAGGCTTGTAACGTCGTGATGGCACACGTTGGTTGAAATTTCCAAGTTTTCTGCAACTTCGCAGTTGTAAATTTTTCGGTTGCTGCCTTCTTTACCGTGCAGTGAATTGTATCGGGAAGGTTGGTTGGTTGTTTCATACCTAAGCCTAAAAAGACCATAGTCTTTTGGAAATAAGCAGTAAATGCTTTGTGTAAGTTTTGTGATGTCGGAACCGCTACGTATTACCAGCAGATCTCTCCGAGAATGCGCTGAAACTTTTGTGAATAGAACCACTTTCCGTTGGAAAGCCGGTGAGGATTATCTTGCTTCCATCCCTCAAGGGTGCTGGCGTATGTAGCTAGACCAGGGGTCACCAACGTGGTGCCCGCGGGCACCAGGTTGCCCGCGGGCTTGTTCTGAAATAACATAAATATGATCAGCGTCTTCACATTGATGAATATTTTGAATTATTAGTGATAACATAAAACTGGTAGCCCTTCGCATGAATCTGTACCAAGAAGTAGCTCTCAGTTCCAAAAAGGTTGGTGACCCCTGAGCTAGACTCTTAACTGTCACGATCGTGTTTAATTGTCGAAAATTTCTTGTGGCTACGAGATAACAAGTGCGAAAGCAAATTAAGTAAGGATTTCAAGAGCGTAACATCCGGTGCTGAATGGTGATTATTTTGTTGGAATTCTTCGAGTCGAAAGCATTAGATAGTGTTGTTTTCCCGTGGTAAAGTAGCAGAAAAGCGTAAAATGTTCTTATACTATGTCTTTGACCACCTATGCAGACCTGCAAACCTTTGGATAAGAACTTCGATGACGTCAAGCATACCACTTTGAGCGAACGCGGCGCTTTGCGTGAAGCTGCCAGGTACGACAACAACGTGTCAAATTTAATGCTTTACAAGTCAGAAACCCTTGAAGATGGTGTTGTTGGTGGTGAGCTGACCTTGTAGCTACACTTTATACTGCGTATGCCTGGCTAAGTTTTTGCGATATTCACCAAAAAAGCACACCCGACTGTCTTGTTTATGCATTATTTGCTTTCAGTTTCTGTAGATTCGTTTAACTGGTAGGATAAGTGTAGCAGCCCCTGCCTTGGCAAAACTTCAGCTCCATCAGCCCATGGTAAACTATAGGCTGGGGATGTCCACCTCAAATAGGTTGGCTCGCCAACTTTTTTTCGTAACTCATTTACGTGCTAACGTTTGATAAAATAACTAATAATTATGTGTTTCTGTGCTTAAAACGCTAGTTTTTAAATAGAACCAAACGTTTTTTACATTTAGAAAACATTTATTTCATCAAGCAAATTACTCACAATATATCGAAGCTGCTTCTTTGCAAACGTTGCTTTTGAGCTTAACTTGAACAGTTGGCCTACAATGGTGTAGTGGCAACATATACTACTGCAACGAAATGTCCGTGATAGTCTTCAAGAAAAAAACTGACAACTGTGAAAATAGAAAAGATTTTCTACAGACCAATCATCTGGGTTTTCCTTTCATTCAGTGAAGTTAGTTGTACTCCTGCAAGATTAATCTTGAAACGTTCAACCTGTTTCATCTCTTTTTTGATCAATGTTTTCATACCCAGGGCTATAAAATGCTGGTGCAAATACAAACTTCATCTTACTCGTGGCAAACCTTTATACAAGAACTACATAGGTGCGAGCCTGTCACAGCGTAAGTGTTGTTACACCATCGTGCGAACAGTGACAGAACAATACAAATAAAAACTAAGAGTGCAGAACAAGATTAAGTCGGTTGATTCCACGACAGCAGTGAAACGGGTTTACCGTAGCTTTTCATAGGTAGTGGGATGTGCAATTGTGTTCATCATTAACAGTTAAACTCACGATTTATAATGGTCGCCGTACCTTCTCAGCGGATTTTCCAGTCTATCACAAGTCGTATTTCTTGTTACCTCTACCCACATTTAGACTGATTTCGTTGTCAGACGTCTTTTTTCATTAGAGCTCACGTGCCATGCCGTTGTCAAACTCATCGTGTGCCACACTGGGCAGTGGGCACGCGCGCCCAGTGTTAGACACCCTTGCTATTGGCGGCCGGTGTACAAACAGCACGGCCACAAGGGCCTCGTTTTTGTGCAGTCTGTCACTTACACTTTGGTTAGTCATGCCGAAGGTTACTCGCTGGTTGAAGGTTGCTTTTCGCGATTCGCACTTTCGGATAATCGGGAAGGCGTTGGTGGCGGCCAGAAGCTGCAATATCGGCGAACTCTGACAATATTAGTTGGGGTTGTATGCTGACTATGCTGACGTGGTTCAACCAATCGGGCGCAGTTCAAACACATTCCTGGGTGTGTTAATTATTGTCCAAATGCACGGTGCAATGTGACACCAGCGGGTGAAATAGTTTCTGAAGTCTGAGACGTGTAGTTGTTTTGAAGACCGCTAAGCGCCAGGTTTTCAATGAGAGGTAATTTTTTTCATTAGTTGATCAGACGACTGCCCTTTCAATCGATTCCAACGAAGGTATTAGGCCCATCTCATGAAATTACGATCGAGCAACCAGAACTCTCCGCATGAACCTCCACTCAGTAACAGATGTACCGTGACCTTACTCAAGAAAATGAAAAAAGAGATGGAGTGTCACATTTGGCGCATGAATGCAAATGCAGCTTTGCGCTAGAACAAATCTTAGCGAATGGTGTGATATTCTTAGCCTGTTATATTTGAACCGTTCACATCTCATTTCAAAGCGTTGCCCTGTACCAATCTCGGTACTTTGCGTGAAATGACGTCCAATTTTTACACATTTACTCGCATCGCATTTAGCTACATCTCTGGTTGGTCCACCTTTCCTAAAAAAGAGCATTACCCTCATGATTTAGTACTGTAAGACCGGGTGGCTTTAGTTATCGAGGCGCATCAATTGAACATAACGGAAAACACATTATTTGTATTTCTTGTCACGGTAAAAGCATGGTATCCATTCAATTGAAACAGTTGCTCGTGTAAATTTCACTTATGAAAAGTGTAAATTTACTGAATCACAATTTCTAGCAGAAGCGTATGTTTTTAAACTGCAGCGCTTTAATTTAACTTATTACAGGCCTATTCAACGAAATTCCTTGTACCATAAACAACTTTTTTTACTGCTTGATTCATGCCGACATCAATAAAAAGTGTAAAAATTATTTGGGCGAAATTTTATTTTAAAAATTTTCCAAGGGCTAAACGAGAGAAAAAAGCTAAAGAAACCCCGCATAAAAGTGGTTACTTCGGCGGCATTGGTTAAGCTTGCTGATCGACATATGCGTTTTGATTAATTTCCAAATAAACATTGCGCTCTTTTTTCTGGTGTTTGCTGTAATTTAAAAAAGAAAAATTGAAGAAAGGTTTTGACGTGACAAAGTGTGCTTGAAAAGGGCTTGACTTGAAAATGCCGGGCGTCATTTCATACCGCCCTTCGTGTAGAACGACGTGCAGCCTCTACAATTGGTTTTGTTTCACTGAGATAATAAATCTTTACGATATATTTGTTCAAACTTCTTACGAACTATCGTTCAGATATAGGGTTAAAACCATTTCGCTGGAAAGTTATCGAATTAAACTTGGTGGTTCTTGTTCAGATCACATTGTTTCCCATAAAATCTTAACAGCTGTGAAACAGTCGCGCAAAAACTGTGCTTATATTTGCAGTAGCCTGTTATGGGTTTGTGTGAGTGGTTTTAAAAATGGTCTTTAAAATAAAGAGAACGTTTATAAGTTCAAAACCTATTAGAAAACCTGGAAACACTTAATTTTGGAATTGTGTTGCAGCGTCTGAAACGTATGAGAACTCTTGGGAAAACTGCTTCAATTTAAGCATTAGTTAATTAAGCTTCGTTGTCAACTCAATTTTGTATTTTAATTTTGGTGTATTCTGTCCCATATTTGCGCTGTTTTCCATGATATAGTCTTCATGGTAGTCACATTTTGAATTTTGTTATCTGAGGCTCGTGTCCTGTCCAATAAAATGGTGAATGCACAGATAGTTTAAATACAATAAACTCGTTCATCGCTCTGTTTGAAACGTGGAAGTGAAAAAGTTTGTTCTACAGACATAAACACAGCCGTCTCTTGTCACGACAAACAGCACTTGGAAAAAGCCTTGACCTTCTTTTGAGGTTAAAAGTGGCAAACTTGGTTTCGTTAAATAACAATTCTGTTCGTAGTCCCTCACAGCTTCAATAAGCTTAACAAACCTTGTTTTTGCACTTTGCACAAATCATGTGTAGTCTCACTGCTAAGAAAACGTCACTTTGTGAAATCGTGTGGATCGCAGCTTGTGTGCTTTGTTGCCAGGTGTTTGAAGTGTGCTGATGCCCCATGTCAGAAGAGCTGTCCCACTCAGCTGGATATCAAAACTTTCATAACAAGCATCGCAAATAAAGTAAGTAGCTGCTGCAAAAGAGGCCCGGCATTCTGTTGCAAGTAGAGATGGTGTGGGAGTTACGCGCCTCGTTTTTTAGGGATTGTTTTAGTATTTCCATAGTTTTAATCAACGTATTTTGTGCAAATTATTCATCTTATGTAGTCTTACGTGAAAAGTGGCGTGACGTACACTGCCGTAGACCGGTTGAAACAGCGATTGTTTTTTGTGATTGGTGTTGATGGTCGACAATTGCTGCACCTCTGTAAGGGGCAACCTTACTGTGATTGTGGAACACTTTCGTGGCTTGGGAGCGCACCCGGGGCGCAATTTCATCGCGCTCGTTTCTTCACTCTTGTTTGTTTCATCCACTCTTATAAAGCATTTCTGCACACGTTTTGCCCAATTTTCTTGACCTTTTTTTATGTCGAATGAATGAATGACTAAAAAAAACCTTTTCCCATGTTTCCAACAAATTCTCTTGTTGACTAACAAAATAATTTTGCTTCATCTCTTCTATCGCAAAATAATTTTTTTTCTTTTTGCTCAAATGTTTTTCTGATCTTTATGTTGGAGCTCGGACCATCATCATTGCTCCTCACCAAACTAGTTTTTTTCAGTGTGCGTGAGGGCCGTTTTCAGGAAATTTTCAAGGCCATCCCTTTTGGCTTCGCGAACCCGGGGTTCGGCCATCGCTGCTTACTGTGTGAAACCTCGCTTTTCAACGACGATATCTTCTCCTGCTTGTAAAACGTCGGCCTGTCTTTCACACTTTTCTGCGTAGAAATACGTACGAACTTGAAATAATAGTAATAATAATGTTATAGTAATAACAATGTTAACAGTTCCATCCAGCTTGTATTGTTTGGCCTGAAGTGCGTACTAATGCTGGCCCGAAAGTCTGGCCACCCGTCTATCCGAGTTTGGTGATTGCCGACTTGGGTCTGCTTTGTGTGCGACTTAAGACTGCCGCATCAGGTCACTCGCCGAACCAGTCGATACTCTTTATGTGGCGCGGCTAAAACACAGTGACGGTTGCGGACCAAAGTCACATCAAGACAGCCATCGTAATTACAAACCACGACACTGCAGATGGAAAACAATCTGTTTCTCTAAAAATTACGCCGAAAACTTCACAGGCAACATTTACAGCTTCGAACCCAACTTGTAGGCGAAAAATTGCAACAGACTCCCTTCTCGCTTATTTCGGAAAATGTGAGGCAATCCGGTCGACGCTTAACGAATCACTCACGGACATCAGTGTATTTTGTCCACTCGCAACGAAGACGTAGAAGTCAGGATCGCGACGAAGATGGGTTCGCGGTCAGGAAATCTTCAAGAACTCGTAGGGAGTCAGCTAAGCCCGGCATTTCCTTTGCAGTCAGCTTAAAATCAAAATCATCAAAGTCACGCAGTGCCGTCGAGCTTCACGCGGTGCTCAGGCTGTAAATCAGGGGTCTCGAACTCAAATTGTTCCGAGGGCCAAATGACGACTTATAAAGTAACCCGAGGGGCGCATTATGACGCTGACGCAACAATGGCGGTGCCTGAACTTTACCAGAAACAGCTTTTACATCTTATTTCCTGCGAAAGATACCGCGAATTACAGGAAAACCATTTCTAGCCATCTCTACGTTCGTTTGAAAGGAACTGGTTCACTCGCTAGCCGAGCACTTTTAAACACCACTGAAGAAACTAAATAACGTAAATATTAATTATTTGAAAATTCCCAAAAAAACATCGCGGGCCGCACAAAACGCCCGCGTGTTTGATACCCCTGCTGTGAATGGTAGTTGTCGAAATGCTTACCCCTCCACAGTAATCTTGGTATACTCGGTGGGGCCACGTCGATTTCGTTTTTATCGACACTGCGGGAATTGTTGCATCTTTTTGTACATATTAGAAATAACATGCGGTCGATTTTTAAGTCAGTTTTCGTAGAAATCTTTCCGGTTTGCTGCTGTGACGTCTGCAATTTACGCTGCAAAAATCCTCCCGCTTTGACAAGGAAAAAATTTTACGAGAGTTTTTCTGCTTTAAAAAACGAAAAGAGTATAATCGAGCTAAAATGGTGCTTACTTGTTGCGTTGCGAATCGGCATGAAGTTTCAGCGGTGCGAAATTCTGCCTCAAGCAGTATGTTCTTCGAGGATTGTTAACCACGCCCTGTCTCAAGTGTTTGTTCAAAACTATCTGGCCCACGGGTCGAGGTCAGGTGCAAGCCTGCTCAGCCAAAATGCACCTTACCTGAATATTCACAGGAAGCTCCGAGTGCCTTTACGTCACTCGAGGCTGGCTGTTCTTAATATTATTTCCGGGGTGAGTTGAAGAGCATGGCGAAGACCTGCTTTCAGCTGCAGCGTCCACGCAATGCATGGCGAAAAAGAGATTTTGAAACGCATCTCGAACCAGGCATCTTTCGTCAACATCTCTTCACGAAGCAAATTTTGTTCGTTAAAGTGTTGGTGCAACCGTTCATTCGCATGCCACTAACGCTGACCATGTGGACCAATAAACACCGCAATAGTACCTACCATTGGTAAGTTACAATCTACAGCACGATTGATTGCGAGAAGTTCGTTAGTCAACTGATCCAATGGTTCATAGCCGAGTCTAACGTTTTTCTAAGCGAAAACGCCTTGGATCAAGGCAGTCCAGCCATGTACATGACATATAATAAACCGAACTAGTCCATTTTGCACTGCAAGTATAACAAAACCTAATTCCAGATTTATTCTTCGTACATTCAGTAGTAAAACCCAACCGTGAATGTTCTGTCTGTGTACAGGCAGTTTCGCTGAAAAGCTTTTTTCCATGTTAATTTTTGTCAGAGTTTGAAAGCTCAGCAACAGTTTTAGTCGCGATGCCTTCAATATTGTGAAAAATCATCCTCGCAGCCACAAGCACGGAAGTATGCTTCGAGGCTTGTGGTAGTTAGGTCCTGTCTTCGACAACTAGTAGTCACGCCTGTTTGTCACGTTGTTTTTTAACTGTGCGAGGAAAAGTATCTTGTGATTGTCAGCAACAGCAATGAGGGCGTAACGTTACAACGCAAAGACCACCCAGCTGAACCTGCTCGCATAAGCAAATCGGTAAATACTTCATGACATGGAACTAGCTTGGAAATTGTCATGTTGGAAGAAAAGTTTTATGCGAGGTCGCAGTGGATAAAAAGAAAACCCAAATATCTCAACAATACGCTTGTTAACAAAAAGTAGTGTAACTGTGTAGTTTATATCCGCAGCTCTAGGTTTTTCTTCGGTTACATTGTTTTTAAATAACCGAAAAAATGAAGTCAATTCGGTCATAATGTTAAAAAATATAGACTTGTGAATACTGTTACGATAAGCTTTAACACTAGTTTAATATTATGGCAAAATGACCGAAATGTCTCAGCGAAAAAAAACAGCCGCAGCTGAATGAGGCAGGTTAGTGAACCGGTCGGTAGGGTATGCACACCGGGCACCAAGCAACATCGGTGAACCCGTGACGTCAAAAAAACACGACGCTAGATGTCAAACGTGCGCGTCTTGATCTTTTGCGCAGAACTATTACGGAGCGGCGCGGGCGATACTCTCGGACAACCCGCTTGGGTTAACGTGTGGCATGGTCTGCCCTACAAGTGACCTGTGCGTGGGCGGTTGCAATTTGTATGGCAGCGAGGAAGGCCCGATCAACATTGGCGGTTTGCAACAGTTCGCCACTGAGGTAAGACTGTGACATGAAAGCTCTTGCACAAAATTTGTTGCGATTGTGTGTTTGATTCGTGGGTTTTACTGCGCGTGTATATTTTGAATGGGTGATATTTGCTAGACCTTCTGCGCACTGTCTTCCCTTGATTTTTTTTCTTTGTGTGGTATTTTTGTTCATTTGATTTTCTCCTCATTGAACAGTATTCACTCTTTATTCACCTGACCGTCTGTTCGCAGTACCTCCGGAAATTGCAACATTGTAAAATTTCGACTGAGCCTCTTATCTTAGATTGCGTCCAATGCTCTGCACATTGTTTGAAACGCGCTCTCGTGGAAATAACTACTTTTCGTAAAGCGAAATAGGTTTCCTGGCCATGTATGTGAAAGATCTACCATCTGGGACGAACACAGAAAGCTGAACTTACTCACTAAGAAATACTTCAGCAAAGCGAAACTTGGAAATTTTTCACAGTCACTGTAGGGTAGAAGCAATGCAAAAACCAAAGATCATTTAAACCACTGCTTTTGGCGTTACTGTTTCTAACGCAAAGCTTATATGAAACCTTATACCGCTAGACCGGAACAGTGCTTTGCTCTGACATTCAGAGATCCCTCGTCCTTGAATAACCCCTCGAAACCATTTCGCAACTTTTTTTCATTGTCACCCAAAAAATATCGTCGATTGTCTCCAAAGCTGGCTTTAACGCTTGTTGAAAGCTCACGCTGTGAATTGTGTAAATCGCTCTTGGTCAGTCCATCAGACCGCTTATTGTGTGTGCCGCGGCATCACTGAGCCAAAGACGAGCTTTGTCAGACATCGGTCTTTTCCAGCCACCACCGTCTTGGAAGCTTCTGCCCTGTCGTGTTAGAAGTCAACGCGCTATGCGGCGCTCAAGGGCGCCTGTTATTTTTGACCGGGCCTCTTGTCGTTCGCTTGTTCACAAGCTCAACCAAAGTTTGCTTGGATCTCTTGCTATTGTTTGTTTTGCACGCTGGCTACTGCTACTCCAGTACACGAAGGGTGATGAAGCATCGTGGCTAAAGTCATTTTTCGCAAATAACATAACTGCGGTACGTTGCGTCGTTGAAGGCTTCTTGTTGGTCATTTGCGTTTTTTTTCAAGCAGCGCGGTGAGTTTCAGATCGTACCTTGCCGCAACATAGCCGTGATTTGGAACGGGCGTAAAATCTACCTGGTGGCACGACTCAACTCTGACCTAGTCATAGATTTTTTCCAAAATCGTATGTTGGGTTGGAACATAACGGCTGTCGGTGTTCCCGCGCTAGGCAAAAAAACGACAAACATTTTTCTGCATAGTATCGCTGGCACGGATGCGATCATAGTCTTGTACAGCTAGATTGACTGCCAGTCGGTGTTGACTCCTTGCCACCCGCTTCTGCTTCATCAGTCGTTCTGGGTCAAATAAAGCCCCAAGTTGTTACCTTTCATGAGATAATTTCGTAACAAGCTCACAGATTATAAGATTTTTTTCCTTTTGAAAACACCTCACCGTTTCTTAGATTGGCCAGTTGTAGTTTTTAGTGTTAATGAAAACACTTGGCTCTTGAAATATTCAAGACAATTGTCCAGCAAAAGGCAGCATTAACTTGCGCAATGCGGTTTCACACGATGAGACGTGTTACACCCAAGCCATAATCCCAGCCTGTGGAGTTGTTGTTCATCACCATCATCGTCAGAGCCAGTTCTTTCAGTCCACTGCTTGGTCACACTGGATCTCGGGGCAGGTGTTGTGCAGCCAATCGATTGTCTCATCATCCACAACCGTCAGGCCGTGCAGTCCATGGAGAGGTCGATGGATTGGACATTGGAGGACAACATGGTCGACGATCTGTTCTTCTGCGCAACACTCACAAGCCGCAGAAAGGGCCATAACACATTTGTGTAAGCAGAAGCGGAAACGTCTGACACCGATGCGGAGGCGGTTAAGCCGAACCCACGCTGTTCTCGGAAGGACCATTCCAGGAGGGTGGGTGCCGGTGTTGGGGATAAAAGTACGGAGTCTCGTAGTGTTGTCCAAACACCCCGCATTCCATCTGTGATCCGCCCAGAGCGCCGCAAGTTGTTGCTAATTGCTTGTTTTCGGAGAAAAACGCTTGTATGTCTAACATGCAGCGTAGATGCAGGAACCAGGAATGCTGGCCTAAGGCATCTGTGTGCTTCAAAAAATTTAACGCAGTTCTCGTTGTAACACAAGCGGTCACTAAACCTTTTGTATAAATTGTCAAAACTGCATTACTTGGTCAGTGTTGATAGAAATTTCGAAGTTCAGCTTATTTTTTGTATTACCGGGTTGCACGCCGCTAGACGTCGCTCAAACTTAGTGGAAAGAGTAGTCTGACGAAACCACGCATACCTTACAAGGCTTGCAATTTTTACTCCGCAGATTCTAGCATATATGTTTATTTGCGCCGCTTCTGTTCAGATGGCTTGGGTAGGTCGAAATTTGTGTTTAAATGTTGTTAACTTGGCCGCAGTGGAATCACGTTTGTGCAAACCCGACCACATAGCCTCACTTTTATTGCGAGCAATAAAGTTCCACGTTCCCTGCTGCCTTTTGGTGTTACCGTGACGAAAGTTTCTGATGATGTGATACTTGGCGCCAATGATCTGGCTTGCAAGCGAAAACGCTTTTCCATCATTAAGCGTTGATTGCTCCTCGCTTTCTGTTTGTCAGCTTCGTGCGGGCGTCCAGCGCATCATGTTGACAACGGTACGTTTGGAATCAGCCATGCTGGAAAGTCGGCTGCTTCCAACCAGCAGTTGTTGCCTTGTACATCAAAACGACTGATGTAGATTTGTAATGGCTCACTAATATGTGCTGATTCAATACTCCTTTAATAATGGCCTTCAAGAATAAAACAAACAAAAGTAACACTTGTAATTTAAAATAAGTTCAAACTTTTGTTCCGAAGAAAATGTCCTGTACGCCTGTACTAGATAAGAATATGGAGCGTAAATTGTCCTGCTATTCAGGACGCCCCATTGTCTCCAACCTTGTGTCTACGCCCCATGTAAACCTTCCGTCGCCGCGTGCGTATCTGACAATGCGCTGAGGTTTTACTTCGGCCGAAACAATGGCTCTTTGCGGTCAAGGTTGGCAAACAATTTGAACTTCGCCGTGGCGCGTTTTTGTGGATTCACCCGCGAAAGGGTTGGCTGTGCTCACTTTGTCCTGGGCATATTCCTGTTTTTTGCCTTGTTCGCCTTCCGCGCGTTTACGTTGTCAAGAAGCGTGGGGCGTATTGGTTACGGGCGTTTTAAAAATCTTACATTTTCAAATTATGAAAACTTGTCTGTTGTTTAAGGAAATATTGGCTGTTATGTTCTGTGTGTGGTCAACAGATGAGGCCAGGGCTTTTGTCACCGAAACGTTCTTGCTGAAAGTTTTGCACCACTTTCCATGGTTTCGGCAACTCCAAACAAATGATTCAGTTTTATGATTGTCTTCTGTTACTTTGACCTATTGCGATGCATCTCATCATAGCTGAATGAAGTTTAAGCGACGTTCCCTTCAAGCTTAAGGTGGCTTCGTCTTTTTTCGGTCACTTTGCGGCAGCGAAGCAGCGCGTTTTGAACACAACCAAGTTTTGCGTTTGTTGGAAGCGAAACAAGTGTACATTTTCTTGAACTCTGCACTGGTCTTGGCAATAGTTGCAAAGATTCCAGTAATGGAGTCCAATTCTTTGTTGTTTTGTTACGTACGCAAACGTTTCGCTGACACTTTAATTTTAGGATATCTAATTTTCTGTCGTAAGGGCACTAGCCAAGTTGATGCATTGCTATTTTTTGAAGAAAATCGTGTATATGTTTCCCAGTTTTCAAAAGGTTTGATAAATACAACGACAAGATTGCTGGGTCGATATCTCCAAGAATAACTGCTGCGCGCTATAGGCTCGCCTGATGTTGAACAGTCTAAAACATTTTGCAATAAGCTACAGAAAATCATAAGTGAAACCTTAAACCAATTGCTTTGCATGATGCTATTGCTCATTTGCTTCTATCACTGGTATTCAAATACATGCTACTGCTACCACATCTACTACAGCAACGTGTGGTAATTTATTCTGTGCGTTACTTTTTCAGCTTCTGGTACTTCCGGTTTAATGGTCGAAGGCAAACAAGGTTGTTACTGAAGTGGTGCCTGCTGCAATAAGACTTTTTTGCATATGATTGTGTAAAAGCATTTCGATGTTTTTAAGTTCTGTTATGTTATTGATCCATTGGTCATTTTCTTGTTGAAATAGTTGAGCAATAAGCTTGGCCTTCAGGCTAAATCAGTTGGATGTTAAAATTGCCTGTCTAAATACTGCTGTAAGTCAGGGCCTATACAACTTCAACACACAAAACGTGTGCAGCATGGTAAAAATTTCCCTTGGGCGGTATGTTCTTGTTTATCAGAATGTTTGGTCTCTACAAGGGCGCGCCCGTTTTTTTTGCCTGCATAGTCTGCCTTCGCGTTTTGTGTAAATCATGCGCGATGAACATCGAGTGCTGCACAAACAACAGGTGCTGTCGTACATGTGCACAAAGCATCGGAGTCATACCTTTGTTTCAGAAGCTAAATGAACTGTGAAAAAGTTGAATAGCACTTTTAGTGCTAACTGCATGTATTGCCCACAGCCAAAGCGTAGTAGCCAGCAGGCAGGCTTCCCCGGACCTTTGAGACTAGCAGTAATCAACCGATATTGATACATCTTGTCACGGATTACACTGCTGGCAGGGTTGTCAGATGAAAATTTCACGAAAAAGCCAAACAGTGCTAAAAATACCAGAAAAAGGCCAAACCGATTATTTAACGGCCAGAAAAAGCCAAACCTTGTGGTATTGCTATTCCTTTGTCACAAAAACATCACAAGATTATAGCTAGACATTTTCTTCGAAATTGAGATTAAGTCTTGCTTGGCCGTGTTCTGGAGCTCATTCCTGATGCTTCTCTGTCTTTTCATGGTTTGTGAGATTGCACACCTTGGGTACAATAATGTCACAGTTTGCATACTGATCCAACGGCAGCTTTCTGCACCCATACGAAAGTCTTTTCCCATTCACTCCTCTACTTAACGACCACAATCATAAGAGCCTTCGACTTTCTCGACGTCATTGTCGGATTTCTATCGCGGAGACAGAAATGTCTGCAAGCATTGAACCTGCGTAGTGCTTACAACACACTACACAGTGCACACGTTTCCAGTGATTACGCAAAAACTTATTTCGAATTTCGCAGCCCCAAATCTTACCAAATACAGCGTCTATCACAAAAATTTTGCAAATCTGTTGCCGAAAAAATGGAATAGTAAATATTTTTCTACAAGGGAAACTTTTTCAGCGTAAAAAATTCAAAAGGTCAAACGCAGTTTTCAAAGGCCAACCAACCTAAGACGAAGCGAAATGAAATTTTTTAGGCTGACCAACTTGAAACAAGGCCGAATTTTTTAAATTTGGCCTAGAGGCCAACCTAGCAACCCTGATCCACCAGTCTGGTGGCTGTAATGGAAAGTACATGTTTTATCATCAGTTGCGCTGGTTTTGTTGTGGCCATTCCTGGCTGGTTATGACTATCATATTTTGTGGAATCACAAACAAAACGGATTTCGACGCAATTATCATGAATGGAGCACATGAAGTTTAAATGTCGGGCACTGCGTGCAGCAATTTCGCAAACAGACCGACGGAATGCAAAGCTCAAGTTTTCTCGTGTACTGTCTTTCGTGTCTTTGCGCTGCGTTTTTCTTTAGTTTGGTTGATGAGAATGATGGATGCAAACGAAATTCGGACAAGAAAATTTCTTTTCAAGAACATATGCGATGAAACGTTGAAGATTGTTTCTCACGGCTTTTTTCAACATGAAAATATTTGAAATAGCAATATTTAAAATACATTGCATATATTTGAAATAGTACTGGCCTCAGCTTCATGTTGGCGAAAAACGTCGGTTTAGGTATTTTTCGCTTGATGTATGATTTGGTCTAACCATCATTTCTTTTGTTCACACTTAAGCAGGGAAGCCAGTTNATGGATCCTTTTTAATTTCCCCACAAATCGTATANGATGCACAGAGGGTGATCTGTGTGTGATTTTGATGCGGTCGTACTGTGTNTCGGGGCTAACTCGATGCGCCGATTAACGTTGTGCTTGCGATGCAGGTTTTCAAGGAAATGAAAGTTCCCCAAATACGCGACCCCAGCGTGCCGACAGCGGACAAGTTGCCAGACACGTACAAAGCAAAGATCGCCCTGTTCGGATGCGGCCCGGCCAGCATAAGCTGCGCCACTTTTTTGGCCCGATTAGGTTACTCCAACCTGACCGTGTTCGAGAAAAGGGAATACGTCGGAGGACTGAGGTGGGCTTCGGGCGTTTTTCGTTTTCCTTTGCTTCAGAGTTGCATCTCGCACGACTGCTGCTACTTACGACTGAAACTGGCAATTACATTCACCCCGAGAATTATTGACCAGCTCCTAATGAGTTCATGAAAGCCTTTAGAAGGCTAGACGTCTTCTGCTATATACTTACGAATCTGTTTATTGAGTCATGTGTTGCGCGACGGTCTTTGCACAGGTTCTTTTCCAGTAGCGATATCCGGCTTTGATGGATTGCTTCATCCCTTCTTTCTTTTTCTTAATGCACAAGTTGACGAGTTTCGATAGCTCAACTGAATCGGTCACATTTTTTTCTGTACTTCATGTTTTAAGCTTTTGTTTTAAACTTCAGCTTATTTATGCCAAACACCATTACTCCACGGCAGGTTTTTTAAGGTGTTTTAGGGACCCGATTCGGGCCCCTAGAATCAAAGAAAATCGGGTCCCTAGAATCGGAGAAATCGGGTTCTTACAAGTCCATACCGGGTACCAAACAGTTTCCTTGAACAACTTTGCGATTATTCTGCACTGGGGTTCAAACAACCTCCCGTTTTCACTTTTTCACTGACATCATATCACTCAACCGATTTGCAATCCCTCTGCTGTATAAACGTCCGTGTGGCCGCGTTACCAGTTATGCAGTGTCTTTGTAAAACGGCGCATTCTGTTGGATGCAAATACAGGTTCGTGTGTTTTAACGCTCTTGTTAAGAAATGCTGCGCCGAGCAGTTGTGCCGTTCGATCGGTTTATGCAGCTCATAGCACCACCACCATCAATTCACTACACACCTATTGCTGCCAGCAGAAGTTACAACCAGCGCAAAACATACGTGCAGTGTAGACGCACCAGCTAGCACGTGAGAACATTCAGTTTGGTTGACCAAGAGGAATTCAGTTTCGCGCTTGTTGAAAAGCCGCGTACGACCAAAATAAGACCTGCCTCATATTTTCTAATCCGATACTGCCAGCACCAACTGGACACGTTGTCTGCGCCATGTGGTAGAGGGTGTCCTTCAATTCGACGCGAACTATCGACGTCTGGTTGACGCGTGCCGCGCCAGCAGTCCAGCACGGCTCTTGCAGTCAAGCAAATCCTGTCATTCCAGCTTTTTTTTTCATAGGAACGCAGGTTCAGGGGTTAACCAGGTTCACGAGTTGCCGTGAAAACTGTATTTAGTACATGTCATTAAAATAATTATATTACAAAAAATCACACCTTTCACTGAAAACAAATCATGTTTCTTTTAAAATTCTCCTGTTTTGCCGCTTTGAGCAATGAATTTTTACGTGAAGGAGATCGTTTTATCTTATTATGAGATGTGCAACTAGCAGCAGCTTTTACAAAACTATGGTGGAGCTTGTGCGGGAAGGGTTATTAACATTCTGGCGAAGCGCACGAACAACGCCGGGAAATGTGTAAACGCTTAGAGCAAACCCAGTCCTTACTTGACTCATTCGCTTTCCGAGCGAAAAATGGTGAGTAAAAACGTCAAGTGTGCTTTAATACTTCGCGATTCCGTGCTTGGATGAATATAATACTAATGTTTGATGTTTATTGTTCGCACGTAGCAAAAGTGCTTGAAGATTTACCTCTTTCACCAAAAAACTTTTTGTTCGGTGTTTCTTTGAAAATAATTTTGTATTTTCGTTGACTGTTCATTAATTCCATCGCTGGAAGGCAAGTCTATACAAACGTTACTTTTCAGTGCAGCGGCTTTTCTTCATTGTTTGCATTTTAGAATGGATGCACCCTGCCGCATAAAAAAATCGCGCAAGGTGTCTTGTTTATTCATTGGCCACAAGCAAAATAAAGCAGATGCCAAAATAAGCTCAGTTTTCAAAAATCAACCAAAATCTCACATGACATCTAAAGCTACACCCAGTTAAAATGCGTTTTGAAAGGATGTGCAGCCTTCGACTCTATCGTGTTTTTACTTCTGGGGATAAATGCTCATGTCATGGGATTTGTAGAAGAATGTAAATCACTGCTGGTGCGTGACATGACTGGCAATCTGCATTTTTGTGTGATGCAGAGGCCTCAAACACACTTCGCTCCGAGTTCAAAATAGTCAGTTCATTTTGCCTGTTCCTGCGTTAAATTGTGTTGATATTCACAACAGAACCTGTGAGAAACTCGCGTGCAACTTGAAAGNCAAAGTCAAAGCTGTGTGAAAGTCAAGGCTGTCATTATTTCCTGCCTCCATTTTTTCCAGAAGCGCTGCTGTCAGCTTTCGCCCGTTCCTCAAGACGTTTTCAATTTTTCATGTTCGTTCGGCCGAGGCCTGTGCAGAAATAAGCAGTTACAAGTTCGTGCTGCTTTGTATTAAATCGGCTCGGATTTTAGGTGTAAATGTCGTGACCCGTTCCGCTTTGCGTATTCGACCGTGGAAGCAAATTCGCAGGTGGGCGGTAAGCCGCACGCTTCCCGCCCTCTTACAAGCGCGATGAAATGGAAAACACAGCATGCTGTTTCAACGTTGTGAGAAGACGCACGGACCATCAGTTACTAGTAGACGGAAACTAAATTCACGATCACGTAGCGATTTCGCCACAAAAACAGCCATGAGACCTGCTGCGAAGAAGCGTTCAAGGCCCGCGTTTGCTGTGTAATATTGCAATGACTCGTTTTAAGCGAACGTTTGCGCGACCACCTCACGTTATCACGCCTCGCTGTTCCTCGTTGGTAGTGTGCTACAACTTTCACACCTAATGATTTTACGCCACATTCACGATTTTTACGTTTTTTGATTTAAGATTTGTGTCCCTTTGCCAGAGCTACCAAATCACCAGCCCCGACAAATTGAAAGAGAACTTGTATTGTGCACAATGACACAGCACAGGCGCAGCGAAGTCCGTGCTTGTACCTCGTGGCTGGCCATCATTAATGACGTAGGGACGTGTGATCGATCGTAAAAAGACTTGTGATAGAAATAGCGCAGCGACGTCTGATCGCAGATAATTCTGAGCCATTCTGACCTGAGCTGAGGTCTAGAATCGCATTTAGAGTTGGTTTCATGCTTGGCCCGGGTCGGTGTTGAGATTCATGGCTGGTGCCGTCCAAGAGGGAGTACCTTTACGATGAAGCGTATACATTTTTTGTGCCCAGGGTTATCGGCCTCACTAGGCCGATTGTTAAGAAACCAGCGTCAGTGCTTCCAGGCCTGTTTAATGCGAACAAAATTTAACCTTGTGGGTGTTAAGTGAAAACTGAAATCTAGTTTCTTCGAACAGTCTGCGTCAGAGAATTTTAAGCGGCTGATCGAATCATTTCCGGTGTCTGCTCTTACTGACAACCGCATGAACAGCTACTTGTTTGAGAAAAAAACTTGGAATCCTGAGGTTTATTTGCTTTGGCAGTCACGCAAATACGCCTGTGTGATTTCATCCTTTATTTCGCGACTCGATGGTAAGCCCCGGAAAAATCAGGATATGGTTCCCTGCGAATGCTTTCTTTTCCCTTCCAAGTTTACGAGTGGCTTGTGGCCACGGTTACGTTTAACTCCGGAAAAAAGCGGGCGATTCTCGATACTATCGACAAATATTGGATGTGTTGGAAGTCAACATACACGATGGCAGTTCTTATTTGTTTTCTTTAACCTGTTGCCTCAGTACGCTGTTAAGTCACATATAAACCCTTCCTGTAAGTTGACAATCTAAAATCCAAAAGAATTCGCCGAACTTCGCCAGTCGTCATCAGCTGGAAAGTATTGAAGCGCGCTTGGCCAAAGTTTAAAGGTGAATAACGCATTCTTTGGTAGAACTTGGTGATTCGCCCCAAGCTATCTTGTGGTAATTTACAAGCATGTCTTGCTCGACGTCCCTTTTCTCCCTCGCCCCACCATCGCCGGATTGAGCCTATCCCATACGTTGCCATTAAATTTGACGGGTGATTCATCTCTAGATAGCTGGTTGTTGCACCCGAAGACAAAAATCCTACGATGGTTATTTTTGCGGTTGACATTGGAAAGACCAAGACGTGTAATTGCAAACAATGCGATATTCGCCATTTTCAAATCACACAGTAACAGTAATATGGTCTCCAGTCAGGTGCTCGCCCATTGCTTTATTTTTACCTCGACTCAGCCCGCAAACAACTACTTGGCATAAATCGACCCAGTAATGTTTATTAAAACTCACACCAAGTTCGTTGGGTTTCGTACGTCTACAATCGATAGCTTCTTTGAAAACTCTTCGTGAAGAAAAAGGTTCAACACTGTCTCCTGTCAAATATAAGTGGCTTGAAAGCTGAAATCACACGCATTTGTTCCTCTTATTGGACTCGAAAAACTTGCACTCGAAGGTTGCGTGACTTGTTACGATGCAAACACGAGCAAACTGACACCACAGAGCAGTGGTTCATCATATTCTAAGCAGGACGTGCATCTACTTCGCCATTCGAACATTTTACTTTAACAGCCGCACGACCATGACAACCACTTCTATAACAAAATCTGTGGGTGGGTCGTGAAGTAACAGACTACTGTAGTCTTGAAACATTTTAACTCTCAGTTCAAAATTTGTATTTAAGTCGATTTATCGAACTGTGTCGATTGAAGGAAAAGACCGAGAAGCCTTGTTTTGCATTTTTGGCGTTCCCCGATTTTCCTTCGCTTTATACGCAGGTATCAGATGCCATGTGACCTGTTTTGATACTGAAGTTATGTTCCCTCCACGATATCCTCTTCGCCGCAAAATCTCGCATCTGTGAAAGATAGAAGCGCCATCGCAGATTGTGGCTTTGAATCGTTGTGTCGTGACTTCAATTCTATCACAAATCTATAACTGTGACGGTCACATACCATAAGTATAAAAAGCTTGGGCGAAAAATGTTTAATTGGTTTAAATTTTTCCGCTATACAGTGTTTCCCAACTGGGAAGGATTACTCCCCAGTGAGGAATTTCATCGTTTCAGGGAGGAGTTTTCACTTTATATTTGCGTGTAGCATCACACTTTAGCCTTGTTGTCCATCAACTACATCGTTTTCTCAAGTTGGAATAAACTGATGTTTGAATGAGTGTATTCTATAAATTTATCGTTATATCCCGGATGGATGAAAAGTTCCATATTGGGCAAAGGGAGCAACAAAAAAAAGGTTGGGAACCACTGTCCCAAACAATGAAGTCTCGACAGCATTTATGAGATTCACGAGATACCGTTTGAAATTTGAAAGTGTTTGACGCACAACGACCGCGCTACTCTGTTTTGCCCATGCTCTGAAAGTTACCGCAAATTCTTGTTGTTTGCCGTTTTTGGCGCTTTGCTGAGAGAGCAGTGTGGCAGAAATAAGTGACATTTTTTGAAGGTTACGATGTGTTTTGTTTGCAGCACGTCGGAAATCCCCCAGTTTCGCTTGCCGTACGCCGCTGTGGATTTCGAAATACAACTGATGCTTGACCTCGGAGTAAAGGTGAGGCGACTTCGTCCGCGTATACGTTTCACTTTGCTTCGTTCGCTCGCTTGAAAGCGTGTAGCTGTCGATGAAGCTGTGGCAATTATCACACGTGAAATAATTCAATTTGCCCTGACAAAACCTTCGCAAACCGTTGTGCAATGCTCAACAGTCAGTGTTATTTCCTCCTATAGTAGGTTATACGCCTCTCGTTCCCTGCAACGCAATTAGCTTGCTTGCAAGATGCCGTACGAAGTAAATGTGCTTGTAGGCCCTAGTCCTTGCTTTTATATGGGCTTACCAACGACGTTGTCAGCTTTTTCTGTTGTTACTGGTGACTTCATACAAGGAATCCTTTCCAAAACCGCAAGCTGCGTTCGTGACCCGCGCAACCCGCCCTTCGTATTTACCAAAGATTCCGCTTCCCCGAATATCTAACGGTCCGAAAGCATGACACACATCGTAACAACCCTTCCAACACATCATCCACTAAAACCGCTACGTCTTGCCGTTCACCAGATTGAGTGCGGCAAGGGACTTGGCACGGACGGCAGATCCTTGCAGAGCGTTCGCGACGACGGCTACTCGGCGGTGTTTGTCGGCATCGGATTGCCCGAACCGAAAAAGATCAAAGTGTTCGATGGTTTGACAAGTGCGCAAGGCTTCTACACCTCGAAGGAGTTCTTGCCGATGGTGGCTAAAGCGTCAAAGCCAGGTGTGGTATGCCGGGTGGGTTTGACAGAGCCGTGGATCATTAACAGCAATGTAAAAGGAAATCAGCCCCGTCGAAGTTGTTATTTTATCGCAGCGCGCTGATCGCACTTGCACGGACGCGTGTTTTTAAAAGTTATTTAGATGTTGAAACGGGCCGAAGTCACCGCTGTTGGAATCCATCAATGCAAGGCTTACAGGAAAAAAGCATTGCAACAAGTTGTCTGTGTGGTGCTGTACAGGCTGCACTGCCCATAAGTTCGACTGGTTTTGCTTGAATTGCGGTAAACTTCCCACACATGATGTCTTGCCATTCGTGAGTAGTTTTTTTTTATTCAAGTTTCGCTCCGTTGGCAGCGAATCTGACAATAAAATCTCGTAACGAAGTGCCCTGCTCCAAATCTTATTTGGGCGAAGACTGTTCCTCGCATCTCGGCTAGTGTCATTTTCTGACAAGGTTATAACAGCGACTTTTGAAAACACGAAACACCATAGGTTAATTATATCACAAACTTATTTTCCTGCTGTTTGTGCAGCGCCCAGCGCGGTAAGGTTGTATTTTGATGACGAAATCAACCATTCTTTACAGACTCACGAGACCATGTGCCAACAAAACTGCGAGCTGTGTCAGGAAAAAAGAGTTTTTTTGTGGCCGCTGGAATATTTTAAATGGGTGCGACGTTATAACACTCCCCCAAGCGACCGTGTTAGGCACTCATTGTAATGCCGGGTCGTTATGGATTCGATGTGCCCATTCGGTGTTCAATGTTGGGTGGATCAGTCGACTTGTATTCGACAAAAACGTTGCCGTGCGCATTGGAACTGTTGTCCTTTTTCTCTCACTGGCAGTGTTCCGGGTAGGCATGTGCTGCGTTATGTGTCTGTCGCTGAATGAGCACTGGTTGCTTTGCACCTTAGATTTCCCGGGTCCTTGTCCAATTCCCTCATCCTTGTGCAAATGAACATGCCGCTTGTCTCCAGCTTCCCTGCCAATACTGCACGATCGTAGGACTATAATGAAGCAGTAATGCAAGTGCAATATCGAATGCTGGCAGGTTATTTAAAAGCGTCCGTCTAATTCTTATGCAGCGTTTGACTTTTGTGGGAATTGCCGCCGAGATCTGTCTCAAGTCGCGAGTGAAGCAGCTTGGGGAAGACACCCTGTTTGAAACCTTGTCTATTTATGGTTGGCTGACCTCAAGGGTCAAAGAGACGAAACTTACGGAACTTGACTGGACGCCTAAGAGTACTTTAAAATATCACAAGGCGCTTTAGACGTCACAAACATCATAAACGCTAAGCGCTTTAAACATCACAGGCTTGGGATGCAGTATGAAACCAATGCAGGCGTCGGTCTCAGTTGCTGCAGGCTTGTATCTCAGTTTTATTGTCGCTTTTATCTTTGTTACCGTGCTCACCGGCTTTTCGCACGTGTCACAGTCTTGCTTTGCCCTGTGCAGGAATGTGCGAATGCAAGCAGAAGACCCTCCCCGACATGAAGAACGGTGTCGTCATCGTTCTCGGCGCCGGCGACACGGCGTTCGACTGCGCCACGTCCGCCCTGCGATGCGGTGCCAAGCGCGTTTTCGTCGTGTTCCGGAAAGGATTCACCAACATCCGGGCCGTTCCTGAGGAGGTATTGATTGTCGCTAGGGTTGTGGGCAGTGTTCCCTCCAAGTTGCGCAAATGCACAGTATACCACCAGCAGACCATTTGCGCAGTGAAATCTCATTCTCGCGCACTTGCAACATTCTAAAGTAAATATCGTATACCGTATTTTTCGGACCATAAGGCGCACTTGAAATCCTTTAAAAATTTTCTCAAAAATAGAAGGTGCTCCTTATAACGCTGTGCGCTAATGTATGAATCTGGTTGAGCTTTCTCATATAGGACCAATTTTATGTGGCAAACGGTGCTATTCATTTAATGGCTAGTTACAATTTTTTTGTAAACAGACTATCGTGTTACGTAATAAATCAACAATTGCAATGAACCGCGTATGTGGTTCCTTGAGCAGCTAGCACACACCACATATCGCATTACTCCGCAAGGCTCCTGACTACATTGGCACACACCGAATCAAACATTCGCACAACTTGCATTTTACTATCGTCGTGTCCAGAGGATTAGGCATGTGTGACAGATTAAACTCCGCGGTATGTACGATAATCCGAAGCAGTTCAAACTGTCCGATTAAACTCCCTCGTATGTTACCTGAGGTTTGCTTCATTTAATGCGCCTTTTGTATGAAAAAAGAACAGCTAGCATTCAATTTTCTACACTGCGCCGTATAATCCGGTGCGCCTTATGGTACGAAAAATACGGTATATATCGCATAGCCCTTGTAACGCTTCACCAGTTGCTTGTCTGCACGGTTGCAAAATTGCATGCGCACTGAAACAAACATTTGCTCAGTGTACAATTTTCTTGGAGGGAACACTGGTTGTGGGTTTTAAGCGGCTTCCGATAAAGGTCGTTTTCTGGACAGAAAAGGCCCACGACACTAGTTTTTCTTTAAGCCCGTGACCTGTTGCGTGTGCGCTGGTTCAAGGGGAGGTTCTGGTCCGGGCTTTCGCTTGCGGAACTGAATGGGGACGGTTTTGCGCATAAGTCATGGCCTAGTACCCCACACTTTGGGGGCACCGAAAAACTCGTTTCTGTGACGGTTCTTTTCTCGTTCAAAAATTGCGGAATTGTGCAGAATCGTAAACTTCACAATTCACTCGACAAATCCCCGCAGCAAATGAGTTACTGCATAATAACAGGGTATCTTGCGCAATAGAACAAAAGCATTTCTGCCTTCCACCTCGTCCTGCGCTGGCTGTGGGTCACGCGCCGGTGTGTGTTTCCTGTCAGTGGAAAATTGAACACAACGTAAGAATCTGCAGTTTGAATGGCTTGACACCGCGGGACATGGTCGGGAGTGAGGGAGATGCAGGCAGTCTGGGTGATAGTGGTTACAAGATGGACTGTGAGATGAATGGAGGCGTACTTTGCCGGTTTCAAACGAACGACCGTTACAAAGGTCGCGCCGGCGCGGAGCCCCAAAATCTGAAACCCGTCGGTCGCCGCGCCGCATAAATCCGTCCCTGGCACGGAGTAACCGCGACTGGAGGTGCCAGAAAGGAACCAGACGCTCTGAGACGAGGGCAGGGGGAACTTGTTTACTGTCACGGGCCACACATATTGCGGAATATCGCTGGCGGGCTGGAAAAATTAATTTTGTCTTAAAATTTTACCCTTGTCTGCCTGAGGAAATCAGGAGAGAAAATTATGCGTAGAAGCGAGAGAAGCGCCTCCTGGCTTGCACTGTCTGTGTATGTGCTTATCACGGAGTTTCGTTTCGCGAAGTTGTGTGCTATCTTGGGTAACGAGTATTCTGATGTGTGCCGTATTAAACGTTCACGCAGGTCGCATTTTCCCCACCCCTAGTCTGAGGCAAGGTCTGCGGACCAGACTGGGGTCTGCGGACCACTGCCGGTCCGTGACGACCGCACGGAGGGTCTGTGAAGATATGATAAAAAAATGAAAAAAGACGATCACATATATTGTACAGTTCGTACACTGTCACAAATAATTACCGCAGTCATTCTTAACTGAAATAAGTGGTGATTATAACGTTGCTGCGCTATTGCATTGCGCCAGCAGTTTGAAACGCATTGCTTCACAAATTGTGCCGCGGTTAATGTCATTTAACCAGTTTAAGTAACCTCTCAAAATATCTAGAAATTTCAAGCTGTTTACCGTATTTTCTTCATACGTCACTAAAGATCGGGTTGCTGGTTAGCCAGCACGCAGGTCACGCTTCGCTAGTCATACTGTGCTTCTCTATGCGCTGATCCCCATCCCACTCGAAAGTCACGACCGGAAAAAATTACATGTTTGTCATGTAGTTTTAAGTACAAAAACAACAGTATGAAATGAGGTCCCATTATTTAATGAGAAAAGCCGCACTGTGTATAGTGGGTGTACGTGGACACCTATTTGTTAAATCGAACTTACTTGGTTTTATTGCAAGCAACGAAACGTTAAAAAACGATGACTATTTCTCAGATTTGACAGCGGGAGTGATGATTCCGAAAAAAGGACCTGTTTGTGCTGTGGTCTGTTCGCCTCTAAAAATGCATTGCTTTTTTGTCGCTGCAGAGAAAGTCTGTAACGAAGCAATGTTTCATGTTTTTAAATTGATCTTCTGCGCGATGCGTATTAAGCTGTTATCTCACTTTCAGCGAAAACTTGCTTGATTCACTTGCGCGGCGAAACCACCAATGAGCTTTCGGTGGAATCGCAAGAAATAGATTTTATACTAGTTTGCGCGTAAATCTGTCATGATTGATGAACCAAGTCTGTTGCATTTCACCACTGCTCAAAAAAGTGCTATAGTTGCGGATTTTTCCTAAAGAAGAAAACTGAAGAATGCTTACTATAGTAGAGTATCTGGTTTGTTTCCGAAATCAATCTATGGGAGCACCGAGCAATCCTCTTTTCATCAACATTTATCTTCACTTTATCACTTGCGGTCAAGGTTTTCTTGCAGTTCTAATATATTTCTGTCACCAAACAAACATTTTCTTTGAAAAACATGCGCTCACTTCTTGATTTGTGTTTTACTTGAAAAACGTTTTCTTCACTAGGAGGAAATTTTTTACATTGTAGCGTAAATAAGCATAAATGGTTTGTTAGTAGTTTATTTTCTTTCCCCCTGATCATGCTCAGAGGAAAGAGTTTGGCAGTAAAAGTTTGACATTTCTCTACTAACGGAACTACAGTTCGATAGCTAGATCGTGAACACCTTGTTCTGCACCTAAATTTTCTTTTCGGAACTTCTTTCACTGCTCTAAATGTGACTACTTTTTACACAATTGGCCAAACAAAGCTTTGCGCTTTTTGTTATTTTTTATGCTTGACACCGAGTGCAACCAGTGTTGCATAGCATTCAATAAAAGCTTGCTGTAAAAAAAAAAATTAGAAAATCTTCGGAGCTAGTTCCGGGCGTCATGCATTGCTATTCGCATTAAGTATACCGGAAACGGAAGCCAAACGGAAAAATCACATTGAACATATCACCGCTTCCACTTGAGCTTCTGATTTACGCCGGTAATGCACGGTCGCCACTGTTTGCTGCTGTGACTTCTCAAACATTTCTCGTAATACGCGTTGCTGGCGAGCAAAGTTTAATCGCAGCCTACGCGGCAAGTGCCGATTGGACGGTTTGCACATTTTGTGAATAACATCTTTCCTTTTCCTGTCGCGACCAGATGTGTCGGCAGGAGCTCAAAGTGCGAAGTCGTTTGGCAACGCAAAAGCCGTGTTGCCGCGCAGAACAATAAAACCGCAAACCCGGATCACTCCGCACTAGATTTGTCACACTGAAAAGCGCGTATGATCCCGAGCTTTTTTTTCAAAAGTTTTGGAACGTGAAGTCCAGATGAGTGCGGCACAGCTGTGACTTAACACGCTTCAAACACCAACACTTGGTGAACGGGGCACATGGATCACTAATGAAAACGCCTGTTTTTCGCAGTTGTGTGCATTGTTTATGCCGTTATTTCTCTTATTTTCAGCGTAATATAATTTGCTGTTTGAGAAGACAGAAGTACCTGTTCTGTGCAACGTTACGTGATTGCTTGACAAAGTTTGCTGGAATTACGGTGTGGTTTTGTGTCAGCCTAACCTTGCGTACTTTCAGCAGAAAGGTTCGGAAACTCCAGCCAGATAGAACTCGCGTTTCCGACTTTTGATGAGTGATTGTTGGGAAAGCTCCCAATAACCACGTGGCGCCGGCCAGAAGTAGCGTACACCACCTGCTTAGTGCTTCGCATCGCGCAATGCAAAAGTACATCTACTACGCTCACTACTCATGCAATTTGAGCACTCCGCAGCGTGATNTTGAAGTGGTTCGATTACCACAAGAGGCAGTACGCTTTACCATTGCTTGACCGCTGTGGCCACAGCGCAGGCTGGACTCTGTGCTGGAGTGATGGGGCGAAAAGGCCATAAATTGACGTTGTTAATATATCGTGATGGAAGCGTGGCGGCATCTTAGCTCACTTATGCAGGACGAGCGAAACACAAATAACGTTATTTCCCAGCAGCAGTTTTTGTTCGAAAATGAGAAAATTTTTTGTGGCTTTAGCGAAATGAAAGTGGGAGTCGCGAGTTATTTTAAAGGGCGCAAATAGGATAACCAGCCTGTGGGTACGTCGCGCTACCTGAGTCGTCGCTTTTTGTCAAGCAGTTAAAAGGCAGTGAAGAACTATTGATTTCCGGGACATTGCCCCATGAGTTTGCTTTTTTCCGTCGCACTTTCTATTAGAGATATAACTGTGGTCAAGGCTTTATGATGAAACTTTCCCTCGATAAACCTCATACCTAGGGCTGGGTTCAAGTAACAAAAAATATTTTTTAAGTAACAAGTAATTACTTACATAAGTAACTTAAATCGACGTTTAGACGTATCATTGCCATTTTTAAATCGCATAATGGGCGGTTCAGACAAAATTGGCACCTGTTGGCCTCGATTCAATTTACTGTAATGAGCTTCTAGCTCCAAATCGTAATCACGATGACAATCAACAATTGCGACTCACGAAGCGCTCTGCACAGGCAAGAAATCTATTCGCTTCAACGGCTTATTTTATGTGTGACGATGCATGTCATGTATAGTATTGTGTTTACAGCAGCAGACGTGGCTTCTAAGATATTAACTTTTCCAAAAGCAAATTACTTGAAATACCAAGTAATGGCAAAATTGCTTAATCAAGTAATAGGTAAATGTTTTCAAGTAAGTAATTACTTAATAACTACTATACCCAAGGAAATGGCGAGCTTATGAATGTATAAGTGACTAACTCCAGCCGGCGTTATTGGCAAGTGGCTCGATCGGGTCAACTAAAGCGGCGGAAAAGCTCGGCTTTTCGAATCATCAAGTACATAACAAAGTACTTCTCTACAAATTTAAATTCGTACAAGCTAGACCTTGCATTTCATTTTCAACATCTCCTTGTCAGTCACCCACGTCCTGTGCTTCGTTCAATTTCAACGCATGCCTAGTTTTTAATCATATTTCGTCGCGCTGGCGGCGTGCTGCATTCTACGAGTTCATTGCAGTTTTGGCATCTTTGGGACAGAGGCGTACTTGTTAACCGTATGTATTGCTAGCTACCATCCGCACGTCCCGTTAGTGCTTTCCACTCAGTCATTAAATGCCGATATGACTTCAGCTTGTCTTTTTGGTGTTTTACAGCAGCGGTCCCCAAACTTCTGGGCCAAATTCGCGATTTCATCAGCGTCTGCGGGCCGGACTACTTTGTGTATCGAAAACAAAAACAATACAACACGCATAAAACTAGTCACGTTTATATTTTTGTATTTATTTTCTTTGCTCGTTAACATGTTTGTAATGCGATTTATGAAACTTCTTCTGTTACATAACAGCTGCAGTTTATTTAGTTCCATGCTTGATGCTGCAATAAGGAGAGTATCGTGCAAATATGCATCTGAAATTCTTTTCACGGCTGCCAGATAACGCCTACGCTTCACGCTCCAAATGCCCACTACAATTTACAAATTTCGCAGCACTGATGCAAGCTAATGTGGAGTCGACAGAAGTTTAGGCACCAAGGCTAAGCACATGTACAATACAGGCTTGTCTGGTCCTGATGGACAAAAATGTCAAATCGCTCGTCAGAATATGCCAAACAAGCCGAAGCAGACTGATGGCTGTCGGTTTTGAATTGCCCGGATAGGCAAAAGCAAAAATGCGATGCTACTTTGGAACCAAGCCTGGAAGCATTGCATGTAATTACTGTCTTAATCTCCAGTGCAGTGCCATCTACTCATATAGAAAATTGTTAATAAGAAATATCTATAAATATTTGAAACAATACAGGTCGTGTAAATGCAAACATGCACTATGCCACAGTTTTAAATGCTTTGAATCTGGTACACAAGTAATTGATATGTTATATATGTCACATGCCACAAAACCTACAGTATTACAAAGTGCAGCAGTCACAGGGACCCAAAGTAACAATATCAGGCTTTCCAGGTTCGCATGGACCACATACGCCAAATCGCTAGGTAAAATATGCTATACAGCAGGAGTACACAACACAGGGCCCGCGGGCCAAATGTGGCCCGCCATAAGTTCCAAAATGGCAC
>JGI24159J19872_10000336_pt1 | contig 39053 bp, 35 predicted proteins | sample Ectturendosymbi4_FD_19872 | JGI IMG/M metagenome (IMG submission 19872) | reverse complement strand
GGTGTTGTTGAGTTGGGGGTGTTGTTGAGTTGGGGGTGTTGTTGAGTTGGGGGCGTTCACGAGTTATTTTTGTTGGAGTGACGAACGTTTGAAGGGTCTGAAAATGTTATATTCTAAAAAGAAACAGTGATTCATGTGATAGTGTTTATTTCCTTCTCTCGCACAGGTGGCCTGGAACATGTTGAAAATGCTCAAAGACAATTTTCTAAATTTATCACAGCGCTTTGCACGCTGGTGACATGTTTTCGATAGCATGACTTTACTTGAAAAACTTAGTTTTAGGTCGATCTGTCATTCTTTGTCTTTGCTTTCTAAGTTTTATATTTTGTATCAAATTTTTGATTTGCAATCAGTTTTTGCCTGCGTCGTATTCTTTCGTTGAAAAAATTGTTCAAATGCCAGACAGACAAAATTGCAACGTCTGGAGCTTTGAGATTAGTTATTATCCTGCGTAGGAAAGGCGGTAGCTGGTGTTTGATGTACTGTATGTAACCGTAAAGCTTCTTAAATTGGTCGTCACGGGTCACTGGGGGTTTCTTTACATCCGGGCAACTTTCAATGCTACCTCCAAGCTGGAGTTAAACGGTGTCTTTAAGAAAGCTTTGGTCTTTATGACTCAAGTGCCAGCGATGAGCTTCGCTTTGCAACGTTGAGAGCGAGTGAGTGTGACGCATGCGACAGGCGCCTTAACACTTGCACTGACGATAGCTGCTCATCTCTCTGCTGCTCCGCGCAACTACGGCTCGACATCTACTTCCGAAACATCCGTGCCAGCTGCGCGGGCTGTCGTGCCCGGCAGATGCAGTGTAAACTTTCCTGGATGCATATTTTGGGGGCAGTCGACCGGATTATTGCTCTTCGTTGTGTAAAATGCTGTTGAAAAGTGGAAATGAACTGATTTGTAAGCAACTGCGTCAACGACCACTTCAAGACGCTCCCATTTGAATGTTAGGAGTTGGAATTATTGAGTTCCTCGTCAGATACATTTGGTTTATTTCAATGACCAGTCAGTTCAACTTGTAATGATGTAGTTTGAGGCTGACCACCACGATCTGTTACAGGTCCTGTTTGAATTAAAGTTCGAGTTTCTCCGGATCGTTTGTTACCACGAGCACTACATCCCCCTCAACCTCCCCTTCGCGTGCAATGCAAAGAAGTCGAAGAACGGTAGGTTTTTGAGACAAGTCATGTATAGGATGCTCCTGCATGATTTTGTTGAGGGTTAAATTGTTGTTACCACGAACGCTCAAACGTTTTCCGGAAGCTCGAGTGCTTTTATCGCGAGTTTCCGCCATCTGGATTGCGTTTTGGAATCACGGACCAAATTTTAAGATTTATATATGAAACGTCGAATAACTTCCGGCAAGTTTGTTTGGTCATAATGACTGGTTTCGTCACTAGCGTGTTGCGGGACTTCAAAGCACGCGATAAGTGCTGTGTTGTTATTGATCAACATCTTGACCTGCCGCACATCCGTTGCAGTTTCTTGTACAAGTGGAAAGAAGGGCAAGGCCTTAAAGTATTAAAATATATTGTCATGCGAGTGTCCTATCTGTGTGTAGCTGTGTTTGTGCTGCTGCTGTTGTTGTTGTTGTTGACATAATTCGCTCGTGGAGCCCTGCAGCCGTGCTTTGCCGTGTTGCGAGTGACGCTTCGCACCGTTTATTGTGTTGCGCCAGCAGCACAGTGCGGCGCGTGTGTGTAATTCTGCATGTGTTGAATGAAGACGGTTTTTCAGATGACAGCTGGTGGATATCACGGGGCGAGCGCAGGAAGGTTTCCATGGCAATGAGAGGTTTGATGATTATGACGAAGTGTAATTCTGACCGATCGACTGACCTGACCTGCAGAGCCTGTCGCTAATTTTGCTTTTTGTGCTTCTCTCACTCGTATTATTGCGTAACAGTCATGTCTAGAAAGGTCTTGTTAACGAATACATTTCAGTGTGTGTTGTTGGAAAGCAAGTCGTTTTCTTTAAGTCTTATCGACATTTGATGTTCACGCAAGAGCGAAATGATTTCGAAAGAAAATTTGGAAGTTTGGTTGAAAACGTTGAGGGAAATGGCCTTCTTTAGAGCTTGTGGGAAAAAGGAACTTTAACTCAGGGGTTCTGTATCGGAAATTTGCTATCCGGATCCAACACGGAAAACTTGCTACCCGGTTCCCAGTCAGAGTCAAGTTTGAAAAGTTTTTGAACGCGGTCTCTGGGCAAGCTTTGTTTGTAATTAGCACTCTGTAAAGCAGGTTTTTCCATCAAATTATTCTAAAATCGATAGCATCCTTCCAAACAGCTGCCGGAAGTACGTTGATGGATACTTAAACGTGGACGTGAATTAAAATGTGCAATTTTTAATTCACACAGAGTCTGTAATAACGCACACAATACAGCATGGCAATACTGCAGAAATTTTGGTATTTCACCAATGTCATACATAACCACAATACTTACGGTCGCCGTATCGTTAAGTTGGTTTGTAATTTCATTCGTCGTGTCGATGCAATATTGCTCTTCAATTTATTTGTAATCTTTTCGTCAACTGGTGTCTACAGGTATTTTGGTGGTTCAAGCTTTGGTTCTTAAAAGCAAAAATTGCTTCCACGTCTTCTTTGATCTACGCACGGAAGTCTGACTTAGCGATGCGTAAAGCGGAAAAGAGCCGTTCAACGATAACTTGCATTGTTGGGAGATCAGTGACAATCTCTGCAACCTCCTGAACAATTGGAGAGAGTATCATTGTATGAAATGAAGAAAGCGTTCCTAAAGCTTGCAGTCGCACCCAGACTATTGCGATGAAGCGCTGAATCAAAGCGACTGCACTTTGATTTTTTCGGCTTGTTGAGATGTTTTTCAAAGTTGAGTTCATTGTCATCATCGGGATTTTTGGACGATGAGAAAATTGAAGCGAAAACGACATTCTTCTGGTTTTCAACAAATCCATGATCTCGAAATCTTTTGCACTGACTTGCTGATTGTCTGCGAGCATCATTCTATACTGGGATCGCAATAAACAGCAGCTGCTAAACTATTATTCTTAAGCAGGTTTACTGCTCTCTGCTTCATATAATTATCATGGCTTCCCCCACACTGCTGGACCTGCAGTGTCACAACCGCAACAACAGTTATTTCATTGATTGAAAAAATACCCGGAGTTAAATCTTCTTCCTGCATCCTTTCTGTTGAGCATGCACCCATTTCCAGGTGCACAAAATTTTCAACAAGTTGTTTTTCAGTGCTGATTTCTGTTGCTTTGCCTCTTCTATCACCATATTTCTAATGTTGTCTTAATCCAAAGAAATCGAAAACTTTCGCGCCATCTCTCCGTTCAGAATTTGAACGATGCTGTGGAAAAAAAACTTGATGGAACGGAGTTGTGGACAATCAAATATTCCTTTACGATGTTTAATTGCACTCATAGGAACTGTAATTGTTCCATTTGTCACAACTGCTGGATGAAGGCTTATCTTGTATGAGTTGCAAGGACTTCGTGGTATCTCTATTTTCTTGTCCGATTCTTCAATTTTTATTATAAATATCCACCTGCTTTCTCTTCAGATGTCGCTTCAAACTACTGCCCTAAACCAAGGTCTTCTAGAGAGAACACAACTTCTCTCTAGAAGGCCTTGCCTAAACGTACCGTGCTTGCTTTGATCTACAGCTATAGGATTGCGTCACAAGGTTTTCATTCATCTTCTCCACCAAACATAATGCTTCCCATCGTCGGAAAGAGCAAAATCTTGATAAACATTAGCTTTCTGTCGTTCATGCATGCCTGCCTGCAAGAAATGAAAGCACAGTTTGAATCACAATTCTGTCTCCCTATCAGATAAAAAACTCTTGCATCACGTTTGTGTTTAGAAGCAATGTCGCAGTATGTACACTGCAATTAATTATTGGTAAAGACGAGTAATGATTACATATACGAGCGCAGCTTCGGCTTGTATACAGTCAACAAGTACATTCGGATAGAATAGAATTAGAGATACCAAGCCAGGCACTGAATACATAACGGTACGGAGGCATTTAGTACACAAGAGAAATCCTAGCTCTGTTTGTAACATTCCGATGTCTGCATTACATTATTATCGAATGACGCACAACAGTGACCTTTGGTCAGGCAAGAGCTCCAGAGTAATCACTGTCTGGAAATGAAGCATCATAATTGTATTGTGACGACATAACTAAACGTCGCTGCAGGATGGGTTTTAAATTTGTGTGCTTGAACTACCGGAGTAGGAGAAAGTGAAGTTCAAACTCCAGTTCCGGAAGTAAAAATATCCAGACTCCGGGTTAAATTGCAAAAATTCATCGACTCCGATTCCGAAGCCCTGCATTTAAATATAGGTTGTATTTCTTGAAAGGGCATATAAGTTGTTTGCATGTAATGGCCAATATGAAGTTTACAACTTATGTGTGGCTTTCAATTTGAGAAAACCAAAACGGCTGTGGTGTTGTTGAGCTTACCACAATTCACGACGTTTTTATTGTTAAAAACGCTTCCAGAGTGCTTTGTTTGAACCACGGAGATGTGCGCATGCCCAATTTGCTTTTTATGACGTCATCGCACGCGATTCACTTAACAACTATGTAATACGTCAAGGGCGCATTGTACTAACAGTAAGAAAACAACAGTATTGTACAGTTGAGTGCATGCACAAGTACCAGCCTTCGACGGTCGGCAGCAGTGTTGCTGCAATCGTCGAAAGTTCTTCAATAACTTCAGCATGAGTGTCATGTCTGCCGTGGTTGCTGTGGCAACGAAATGTTCCTATGCCGCTTGTGCTTATAAACGCAGTAATTTTCCGGCTGAGGCGAAATCCTTGAGTGAAATGTTTATTTTCTGGCCTCAGTCAGCATCATCACCGGTTTGTGGTTCACGTATCGCTGTTCAAACAGGCTTCCCACGCCGTGTTGAAAGTATTGAATTGTGAAATCGGTTTTCAATACTTTGAAAAAGTGTTGAATTTAGTTAAAATGCACATAAAGTATGGAAATTCCAAATTCACCCATTTATTTACCAAATTTTGTTCGTTACCGCTAATAACAATTTTGCAGGTGTTTTTTCCTTTGTGTTCCAAGAATAATTTTTTGGAAAACTGAAGATAAGTGATTGTATCAAAGGTTTTTCATTCAGTATTGAAAAGGTATTGAAAAAGTATGGAAAATGGATTTTGAGTATGTGTGGGAACCCTGTTCGAAAACAAGAACATGCATTTAATACGCGTTCGTGATTGCGCCAATCATTCGCGAGGAATCCTTGTTCCAGCAAGACAAGCGCCTGTCCTGTACTTGACGGGTTGCTACTTGCTGTGGTTACGAGTGTAATTTACTAAATCCTGATGTATGGCTGTGTCGGAGTGTTGAGGTTCGCGTGGCCCTCTCTGCCGCTGAGCACGAACGCTGTTGTCAATATTTAGTGTAAGTCTGACGTAGAACAAAGCCCTTGAACCGAGCTCATGCGTCTGTCAAGTGTCTACTTGGCGTTTACTATTGCATTCTGTTTCGTACGACGGAATTTCTTAAATGAGAACTCAAATATCATTACGTTTCTGCCACAGCCGCGATTTTCGAGTTATTTTAAGGAAGTCGTGGAACTGAACGCACTTTTGATTTGTTTCGTTATGGTTTTAACCCTTCCTATTCTTAGTTTCGCATGTTGATGCAGATTACAGCTACTGCTTGAGTGACGACTACTGCAAGCACCACTTCTTGACCGCGCTACTGTTGAAAAGCGTTTGTTCCGCGATGTACGAAACCCCTGATGTGAGGAGCATCGCCATTGACACGATGCGCTGTTTGCTGGCGAAGCACGTGTTTGATGACAGGTCGCCGCTTTTGCTTTGACAGATTTCATTCAACACTGGTTGTGATTGATTGTGTGCACACGATGAGACTAATCGAGTTAAGTTCGGCCGAATGTTCGGAGCAATCAGCATGTCTAGCAGCACCTGCTCGCTTTGCAAGTAGATGACGGGTATTGTCATAAAATAAGCCAGTTGCTGTTTTGAAAACTTTCATGAAGTCTCGGCAAATCATTGTTACATCGGAGCTTGAAAGATCGATTTCCTGTCTCGGTTTACGCAGAGCGGTAGTTTGGCGACAGAAAGAATATTGCTGCCTGACAGAGGTTGATTAATGAGTTAGCAATCGGTCGATGGAGTTGAAAACAAAAACATCAAAACTGAACACTGTTGCTGTTGTTGCTCTTCCAGATACCAGAGCAGGGGACACCAGTCGAGAATCGCATCGCTCTACCTCCCCTTCCTGAGAATACTTCTGGACAACGTCGGACGTTTTTCTTCCGATGCCGATTCCCCGGGAATTCCATCCAACGTGAGTATTTTGCTGCTTTCGATTTCGTAGAAAACATTAGTTTTTTCTGCGCCAACATTTGTCTGGTGCTTGATAAATACAAATTGTCGTGAAATTGACACGAATTATTCGATTCTTTTACTCTCAGTATTTTGGCGGCTGGCCAAAAATTCGTGTGAACGAGGTTCGTCGCAGAAATGTCTGGCCAAGCCGTTATCAATCTGCGATTACTGCTGCATTTGCTGTTATTACAGTGTAGTCTTCGACTTAAATAGATACCTGAAAACTATCTGTTGATGTTACACATGTTTGTTCTTGCTTGTGCAGTCATCCCGGGATGACCTGGTCGATGGAGGCAGCACGGCGTTGAGGGGTGGGGGGGACAGCTCCCCTGCGTTGTCCAGCATGTTCACCGTGCCCCATATCGGGGACAAGACGGGCAGCGTCCGAGCGAGGTTCGCGGACCCGACCGTGATGAGCGCGATTGGTGAGTGCTGTTCACGTGACTAAACTCTGCTCACCCTGGCGGCGACGAAATTTTTATTTTCTGCTCGCTAGGTGGTGCGTGAGGGCGTATGGAATCGTAGTAAGTAAATCATGTTTCATATATTCCCAGCGGGATAAGCTGAAGAAAGAATAGGAACAGTTGCGTGCACAACGATACCCCATGGACTTGGTCAACTAATCGACGTGTTTGTTTATTTTTTAATTTTTCGCAACTGTGACAATGTTTCAATTCACTTTTTTTTTGCAGCAATCTTTGAAGACTGTTGTTTAATGGATGCAGTAGTGAAAGCATTTGTTTTTGTAAAAATAAGATTTGCAGAAATCTGTCATGGCCGATTCTAAAATTTTTCCAATCAAGAATACTTTTTTGCGTAAACTGCCAGTGTTTGTTTTCTCCTTAACTTTTTTATCAGTCTGTTGGTTTGTTCTGTTGAGTTCTAAATTCTACAGATATTTTTCACAAACTCTTAAACTCCCTTTCCCCGTCATGCTCTTCTGCGTACCAAGCAATACTCGCCAGGTGCGATGCAGGCCAGCCCGAAAATACCTGCTCATGTGGCTACTTCTGTATGTAGCTAAGAGTCTGCCTGAGCCGGATGTGTTTTACGATTTCACTGGCGACGTACCCCAAGCTTGCTTCCCAAATAAGTCCGACAATTTCATTTCCGGAAACTGGTGGTTTGTCCGAGAGTGGTGAGACCGCCAATCCATTCCAGCAACCATCTGATGTTCCCACCTCGCCTGTGTTGTCTTGTGACGTGAATGGTCACTTGGACTGTGAGATACCCGCTTGTTTGCAGCCAATCCCGGAAGTAGTTTGCTGTCACGTGGTTCGCGCGGTTCACTGGCAGTCAACGACACGAACAGCTTGGCTGGGATTGAGAAAGCAGAGAAGCCACCGCTGGACAAGGTACGTGTGGTAGTAACCCACAGGTGGACAGTGTGCAGCGGCGATGCACTGTTGCAATTTCAGTGTTTCATTTTAATTTTTGTTCTAACTTCTTTGTCGTGCGACACAAGAAGTTGCATCGAGGACGCGGCTAAGTTTTTGCAACTTTTGAACTTCACAAACGTTTTCTTTTCCATCTTTTCTCGAAAGACTTTGACGAAACCAAATGTAGAAGGCCACTGTGCAAAAATATTTCGATTGAGTTCTTGTGTCGTCACAACGGATATTGTTAGTAACAGTAGCTGGTAGTGTAGCACGTGACAATAGTCGAATATTTTAATGGCAGTCAGCTGTTGATGCAGCCAATCTCTCTGAGCTCTGCTGCGTGCAGCAACAAGTTGAAACAATACGCACAGTGACAAAACAATGCGCATAGTGACAAAACAATGCGCACAGTGACGACAAATTCGTTCCAAACAGACTTTGAGCCTCGCGAGCGCCACCAGGTTCGCGGTGAGCGAGAAACTGGAACCCGAGGAGATCCGCAACCTCCTCCTCTGCTTCTTACACGTCATAAACAACCTCCCCACCGGCGCATTGCACGGTTTCTGGAGGGAGTCTACCACGGAGGAGCAGATCGACTTCTTCGACGTGCTTGAGTGAGTTTTAATGCTTGACTGAGTTCAGGCACACCCATGTGTATCCGCGTGTTGACCAATCAACGAACGACCAAGTGCGTCGTTTCATTGAGCAGTTGTGTTGATAATAATTGCCCGTAAAATTGTTTGTCATTTTATTTGTCACAGACGGCAAATGNGTGCACGGAGCCCCCNTCATAGCTTTGCTCGCGAGGTTTTGTCATTGTATTACGTAATGGACGCGATGTCCAGCAAGTTACCTGTCACGTCATAATGAGTAATGCTGCAGCAATTCACGATTTATACTTATTTAATGTGAGTAAACATCGAAATCTAATTGTAGAGAGACCGTTATCCAAGACTGCCGTCGTGGCAAGTGGCGGTGAATCACGTTGTAATATGAGTGTTGTTTTGCAGGATGAGTATGCACCACTTCCGTTATACCGGCAAGAAACAGCAGTTTCAAGGCATCAGGTACAGTTTATTACAACACAACACCACGCTGTGGAATCCCCCCCACACGCTATGCGGTAGCCACGTCACTATAGGCAATGTCATCATAAAGACAATCTTGTTTTGTTAGATATGAAGTAAACTATGCTTTGAGCTCAGTGGCAATGCCGTAGCAAGAATACTGGCTGATAGTGTCGCAGATTAGACTGGGTTGATATTTATCGACTTGCGTTTTCAAAAAGTAAAAATGAACCGCACAAATTAGTGAAGCGAAATTGTTCAAAATACTCCTGATGCCACATTCTCGAACGAACCATTCCTCGCAACGCTTCTTATTCATAAACAGCAAAGCATTCACAGCGTTTTGTGAGGCTGAGATGCTTACAGCAAGCGTCGTCTGTCGTGCTTAACTAGCGAACCAACTTGACATGGATTTTGTTTTTGTCACTAGCTCTGGTTTCTCTCGCCAGTCCAGGTAACTACTGCATCATCTTCCAACATACAACGTGCCACGTGACCTTTGCTTGGATCGCTCTTTTTGCACAGTGCGCATGCGCAATGCTATGGACATCATATTGCTTCCGATAACACATCTAATCTTTTCAGCAACTTGTTCATCTGAACTTTTGGCATTATCTGTGGATAGTTTGTGCCAAACTATTAATGAGGTCACAGCCCTCGAATGATCACTTGCTTGATAATAATTCTTCACATTTCTCTTCTGTTTTGCGTCTACGCTTTTCGGCGATTTAACCTTTGCTTGTGAACTGACCCCGCGCTCGCTTGCCACGGTGGGTGAAGGCTGTTGCGATTGGTCGCGAATTTTAAACGATGCATGTGTAATTTGCATATCTACCATTGGACAGAATGATACATGATATTACGCTGTGTGCTTGGTGCCATCCGGGGATTGTTGATAGAGCTTCGTTGTTGCTTTCACAGCTCGCCGCTGTTGATAGCAATGGTGGTCTATTCAAGTTCGTTTCGACTTGACTGACATTGCCTCATGGAACTGTGCCGTTATCGATTCGTCATTTGCTTAACGACATTGTTTGTGACCTCACAATCGTTTCGCACATGTCTACGCAGTAACTGAGTAGAAGTTCCTGATTGGNTCAGTTTGTTTCGTTNGTTTTCGAATGTTCAAATCAACCGCCTTCCGCAGAGTTTCCAGTGAAAACCTGGGCAGTGCTCAATGTTTTGTCAATACACATATTTGTATTTGCAACTCAGCCTGCTTCGCCCGCTGCTTGCCTCTCAGCAAAACTATACTTCGGCGGCGATCAGGGGCGATCCTGGAGGGGTGACGATCCCCCAATCACCCCCCTTAATGCCCCACGCAAGTAACCTTGTCGACCATTATTTCATACAATTCGGAAAACAACATTCGCGATATAAGGCCATTTTGCCGTCCGTTGTTTTGTCACAGCAGTGTTGCGAAGTATACTTCATATCTCCCACAGCTGTGAACCTGCAATGAGACTTACAGCAGCGAAGCTGTTATGAGAATTGACTACCAAACCTTACTGAAATGCCCCCCTCCCCGTAACCTTACTGGCTGGACCCGCCACCCCTCACGACAATGCCATCCACAAGGTTGCTCTTCGCGCTCATCTCTCTGCTGTTCTGCCCAGGTTCGGGTCACTGTCGAAACTGAGTAGCAGCAACAAGTTCAAGACCCTCCCCTCCCGCATTCGCTCAACCACCGCCGCACAATCGCATTACAAGCACGTCAGCATCGTCGCCGAACCTATGGTCACGCGTGAGTGAACAACCGTGTTTCAGGGTTTCCACCTGGTGGTGAAAGTATTGAATTGTGAAATCGGTTTTCAAGGCCTTGAAAAAGTATTGAATTTGGGCAAAATGTACATATAGTATTGAAAAAGTATGGAAATTCCAAATTCCGCCATTTGTTTGTTCAAATGTTGTTCTTTACCGCTGATGACAGTTCTTCGGATGTTTTCTGCATAGTGTTCCATGAGTAAAATTTTCGAAAAGTGAAGCTAAATGGTTAAATGGTGGCATCAAAGTCAGTCAATTTAGTNTTGAAAAGGTATTGAAAGGTGTGGAAAATGGTTTTTGAAAACGTGCGGGAACCCTGGTGTTTATGGTNCAGTGCATAGCCAGCGATACGATATGTGGTTCTAACGCTTGTGCTTATTTGCCGACCGTTCAATCATTGATGTTTCTTTCNTTTTNATGACCGCAGGCCAACATAAATACTTTATTTGCTCCCCCAAATTGAGATATCAAAGTTGAAAGAAAAAGATTTACCTTACGAAGGTGGTGTTTATAGGTCGTTGACGGTTTTTAAAACAGTGAATAGAATCCAACATTATGTGAATGTCACCGACAAACCTGTTTTGCCGCGCATATGCTACATTGCCATGTCTGGCCAAAGATCGGCAGGACCATATGTCTGCCTGGCCAGGCCAATGTCGGTCGTTTGCTGCTTTGGTTTCCATATCCATCACGTCATTCATGCGTGACGGCCGCTTAGATAGAAGAAACACTTTTTGCAGTTACTCTTCGCTGATAATGCCACATGCTGCAAAGACACATGGATCATGATGTGCATATCCATGAATCGTTGCTAATATTCTGCGTATTGGTGAAGAAAAGGGCCAATCTGCTCATGGAGTCAATTGAAAAGGACATGCGTAGTGTGTGTGCAGGGATACCTGGGCTTCTAGATATCCCTGTGTGTATTCGCAGAGGCGTCGCACATGGTGGACGAGGCGGACCTGAGTCAGCTTACCCTCCTTGAGTCTAACCTCTCGACAGAGGTCGGTCTCATAGTGCTCGATATGATGGCGGAGTTCACAAGGCAGTACAGGGTATGTCTGTGTGAAAACAAACATTGGTTTATTTTGTGGAAGTGTTTTTTTGGGGGCGCATCTACTGCACAGAGTCGCCTTATATTGACATTAGTCTGTACTGAAGGAATAACTAACGTGTAATTAGAAAACATTCTGTTTCTTGCCGAAGTTTAATGCAGTGTTGCCAACTCTTTCTACAACGAATATACCAAATTTAGACTAAAAATACACCAAATATATACCAAATTAAATATCTGTATCAAAAACTAACAATTTAATGCTCTTTTCAATGCTTTCTTATTGTTTCACGTGGATGATTAACATTTGCCTCTGAGCAGTGCCATGACAGAGAAGCTGCGAGCTCAAGTTCTACTTTCTTAACTTCAGCAGTGACAATTTTTTAACCACTGGAAAATTCATCCTTCCAACACACTAGATTTTCATTTCTTTTGTGGTCCACCGTATTGTTATGCTCTCTAGCAATTTTCTTTCTGCACAGTTAGCAGAAGGGATACGCAGACAGCTAGAGCACAATACTGCTTTGCAAGCCGCGCAAGCTCTATCAGTCACTCTTTGCCACTTTCGTACGCAGCTTTCCCACATTTGAATGCATTGCCTGACCAAAAGCGCATACCTAGACTTAAGTTCAGTTTTTTCAGAACATCCCAACTCTCTTCCCGGTTACCCAAAGTGCATACTTTCTCCCATATTAAGCAAAATCACTAAACTTGTTTTATACACCTTCAACACTACTATCGGTTTCTCTGTTTTCGCTTTGTAATAAACCAAATGAGTTGATATAAAATCGCAACCAAACCCTCTGACAAAAATATACCAAATTTTCAACAATACGAAATCAAAAATTTATATACCAAGCACTTTGAAAATATACCAAATTTGGCATGCCAGTACGCAACACTGGTTCAATGACGTGCGTTCTCTTTGCTTTTTAGTGTAAAACGCAACTGAAAGTTGTGGTGTTTGCCGTGCAGCAAGCAATATTGGAAATGCCTCACATCCAGTTTTTGTGTTTCAGAAACAATTGCAGTCGCGAGATGGGGACAGTCCACTTATGCACAAGGTTTTTTCGGTCATGCTGACGTTTTTGCAAGTCAGCCAATCAGAGTCCGTCCTTCGACACGCCTTCGCGTCCCTCCGTCTGTTCTTATGCAAGGTGGGTAACCCCCGCGATTGACGTCATGTGAGGTTGAGCATTAATGATAGTTCTCTGGAAAGTGTCCTCGATGCCACTTCATGTCGCACTTGACCGCAACAAGGAGTGGTTGATCTACGCGTGAAAGATCCTAATCAGGGTGCAGTCTGGACTGGGTTTGGATCGTTGTTTGATTAAAAAAACAACTCCAGAATAATCAAAGTTTTCTTTTTCGTTGAATGAACTTAAATTTATTGCATTCAGCGCGGAACGTATTCAGCGAAATCAATGGTTTGTCAACAGTGCGAACTAGCCTTCCAAATAATAGGAGTTCCTCCTGCTTTCGTGCAAAAGTTAACCGTCGCTTCCCACATTCTCTCGTGAAAGTTGTCGTGCATTTTAAGTCTCAATGCACCAAAGCGTTTACGCCAGCTTGATGAAGCTGACGTGCTGTTCGGCCGCGTCATCGAAGCCACCATTCATTTCGACACGTACTTTGTCGCTGATCCTCTGAAACCTCTAATTGAGAGCTGGCATATGCGCGCTTATCCGATTATTACATCACGTTGCTTCAAGTAATGGATTCCAACGGATGGCCTGTTTTACCTTCGCAGTTTCCCGACGTCTTGTTCCGCGGTTCTGCTGACAAGTGTGCTGCAATCATTTATCATTCGCTGAGATGCTGCAATTCTCGTCTCGCTTCGACGCGTTCCGAAGCGTGCGCCCTGCTTTATCTGCTCATGCGGAAAAACTTCGAGCACGGTCCTGGCCGCAACTTCGTGCGTTCCCACTTGCAGGTGAGTGAGCCGGGCTACCTTGGCCTGTGCCTCATGCAACCAGCTATCGTTCAATCTTCTATTCGTTGGATTCCTTGTTTTCCGGCAAAATTCCGTTCCTGAGACCTTTCCCATGGAATGCTTGGTAGGAACTCACCCATGCGTGACATTACCTCCCATTCCTTCCCCCCACATTTGAATTGCAGCAACCTCTCACATGGATGTCGTGGTATCCGGCTGAGGTGGTTGTTTTCCTCGTACAGTCACGTGATCTTGGTCGTATCGCTGCATGGTGGGCTGAGTATGGGACGCAGGTGAAGGGAGGGGGATCTGTTGCAACGTCACGACAGTTTTTCCGCGCCAGGTCGTTTCAATCAATGCGTCACGGCGTGTCACGTGATCGACCGACGCGCTTGCTTGCGTTGTTTCCTCTTCCACCAATCATGTTCGTGGGCTCGTGCTGACGTCAGCAACAGCTGATCTGCCACGCAGCGATGTGTTGATCACTTTTATCGGAAAGCTTTCACTCAAAAGCTGCCGGTAATAATAATATCCTCCTCCCCACTGCAGATGATCAAGTCCGTGTCGCAGTTGATCAGCGAGGAGGTCGGTATCGGCAGCTCCCGCTTCCAACACTCACTATCTGTGATCAACACGTACGCGATCAGCGATAAAGGAATGCAGGTACGTGGCTTCAGTGCAACGGTTGTGGGATTGCTTCACTCGGTTGTTTGTTATTAAAGGATTTAAAGCGTTGTTTCAGAACTGTTTAATTGCGTGTTAGAGCAACTTTACATGAAACAAGTCATTCGAGCAGGCGTTGTATTCCGGGCGTTCGCAACTAAATCCACGTTTATTTTAGTGGCAATGCTTTTTGACGCTTCAACTCTATCTGTTTTCTATATTTAGTTTTCTGTTGCTTGTCTCGTTAGTGTTTTACTTGCAGGCTGTGATTTGTTGGGCGATCCATTACGTTGTATCTGTTCAACAACATATGTTTTCAAAGCAATCCTCCTCACCACTGCGCCAATGGCCCCCCAGCGTTGTCACTGGCAACCCTGTGCAACTTTCAACAGTGACGAAACAAATGGCTGTTTGTTAGTTGCTGCATGCAAGTCGTGCGTTTCTAACATTTAGAGATATTCACGAAAATATAAACAGCATTCCAAACCACGATGCCTTCAAAACTGATAACAATGATTTCAAATGAAGTGACCGGCGAGTCTGACGTCAAGTTCAAACATTGTGGTTTTTTGATCAGCGTTAAGTTGTTGATGCCTTTTTTTCTGGTTGCAAAGAACAAATTACTCCGCGTATAAGATCCTGTGCGTACCTTGTTGTCAAACACCAAGGCGTGCACGTAGTTGGCAAATGCATCAAACGAACTCACCGAGCAACTCTGACACAGATCGTCGGTCTGTGTCAATGTTACTTAACGTGGAAATCACGATATACTGCGAAGAATGAAGCAGTTGTATGCAGAGTCGTGCAACCAGCACTGCTACTGTATGTTCTGTATGCAGCAGTCCTGTATGATGTTCACAGGTCTCCCGTTTTATCTGCTGCTGTGCGCGTTTGTTTTAGATGATTTGTTACTATCCAGTAGACCTTGCTTATGACGCAACAGAGACAATAACAAAGGTTTGGTTATGTTCAGGCGAAGCGAGATTGTGAGTTGCATTTTTGCTCCGGACGGTGACCTGCTTGCTTGTTGACCCTGCGCTCTGCAGATAATGCAAAAAGTTAATCGGTCGTATGAGAGAGAGTAGATGGTTGATTGCTTTTGCATTTTTACTCTTCGTCGAGCGCTGAGCAGCGATAGTTGCGCGTCCCCCCACCAGCCTCCCCAGCACGTGTGACCGCTCGAAGGTTGGACCTGTTGCAGGACCATATCCACAGGGGCACTTTTCCCAATTTTGTGCTCCCCCAAATTGTTTTGAGCATTTCTAACGACAAAAGCGGCTTTGGTACACGAAAAGCGGAAGTGCTGGATAGCCTTATAATGAAAATCACGGCCAAAGAAAACGATACCAATGACATATTGCAAACGTTTCGATAATTCCTGTTATCATCAGTGCATTGCAATTGTAATTTGTGCATTGCAATTTTCATTATAATGCGCAGCTTATTCATTGCGTCGTAGATTTAATCTACTAGCCAGCCTCTTCATCCCGTAGCGCAATATTCTCGTTCTCACAACAGTGACATCTTCATTACACTGTGAATCTCCAGCACAACAACAACGTTCGATTGTCCGGCTTGCAGTTATTTGGGTGAAAGTTGAGGGATAGTTGTTGCGCACGCAGCATAAGAGGCATGGGTTACTTCCGATTCTAAACAGAAAGCGTTATCTGGACGTGAAAATGTACCTAATTTTTGGTCATCGATTGCAGTGAGTAAAATTACCACCCCCCAAATCTGATTCCTCCTCAAAACCTTCAACACCGAGTACGGCCCTGTCGTACTTTATGTGTTCTGTTTTATGGCGAACATCAACACTAACGTACACTCCACGTACTGCGAGAATAACCAGCAGATGAAAAGAAATCGAGGGTTTGCGAGCGTTCACAATATAAGCCACATGTTGCCAGACTGACTTCACAAACTCTCAATATCTGACACATGGTACGACTCAATAAATTTCACAGTAAAAGGTTCTTGACAAAAACAAAGGCATGTATGCTCCTCGCTAGCTGTCATTTTAAAGTGGAGCAAAACATTTTCCATCTGTTTACCAACGGCAAAAAACGGCAATGTTGAAAGACAAGAACTTGCATTGCAAGAATATAGTATAAAAACGCCCATATTGCAGAATGGTTGGTTGCCCATCATTTTCGTACAACTGCATCGCTAGAGTTAAAGACAAACTTTTCATCCGTTGCTCTCATTTGCTTAATCCTCGTCCCCGGCTCAGGTCGTCGCTCTCACTTCTGGACTTGGTCGCATTGCTTCATTCAATGAACACGTGAGAACCGCATCCACCCCACGCTGTCCTTTGTGCACCAGGCTTGTGTGTGATCTCAGAGTTGCGTGCTGCGGCAGTGCTATAAGATGGGCACTCTCAAATTATTGTGATTGTTTGAATTTTCCTTGTTCACTTTGTCGTTCAGCACAGTTGCTTTGTATAGCGCCTTCAGCGGCGATTCTTCCTTGTTGCTACCCCCTCTCTTCGCCCCGTTGCCGCCGATGCATCCGTTCTCTGCGCGCCCCAGAATCTTCGCGAAGCTGCTGCTTCGAAAAACGCACTTGTCGTCATGTTCGTTGCGCTTCGGTGCGTGCACGGGCGATACGTACTGGTAGTCACGCTTCACTTCACCGTCGACAATCACCGGCGGCGTGATCACGTGATCCTCGTGTCCACTCAGCGTGGCCGATCTCTGCCTGTGCTTTTGTTTGGAGGGGGATAAAGGCAGCTTACCCCCCGGACTGAGATGCTTCGTGCCCGGACTTTTGTTTGGGGAGGGGCTGTTCAAAGGGGTCTTCGGTTGGTCGTAGGCCGCCGGGATCGGGAAGGACAGGACCGACGAGTTGTTGGTGTTCACCTCCCCTCTCGCCGGGTGCTCCTCCCTGGTGGTGGTGGGAGGGAAGACCTCGCTGCTCACGCTGCTAGTCTCGGATCGGTCGTGCGGCGTCTCGCTCGAACTCAGCCCGCTTCGATTTTCCCTCCCCGCGTGCGCCGAGCTTTGTGACGTGTTGCGATGCGACAGCTTCCGCTTGATTGAGTTCTTAATTGATTTTAATCCTCCGGATTTTTTGCCGGACTTTCCGCTCGCGTTGCTCAACGCGGGGCTGGTGGGGCGCGCAACCCCCTCCTCCGCTATGGTCTCCTCGTCAGGGGTGAAGTTCTTCAAAGTCGACTTCTGCAAAACATAGAATACAACATCAGCTGTTTAGTGTGGTGTGAAGTGTCAGAGCTCAAGCGAACCCAATTATCTCGAATTACCGCGGGCATTATGACGACTATAAGAGGCCTTGCGACTAGTTCGCCATGCGGTCGCTGCAAATGTTTGAAATCTCGTGAAATTGTGTTCAGCATCTTGAGTTAATTTCATGCGTAGTGAAAATTCAGTCGTTCATCAAACAGCTCAGTTTAATTTCCGCATCTTGCTATTATATAAACGTTGTTTACTCTGGTCATTGCACTCTGGATCGCAGAGCTTATTTGCTGAAATTACATATAACTTACCCAGCGCAAAGCCCCGACCTCATACGTCACTGCCAACAAGAGCAACGATTCTTTTATTGCTGAATGCACGTTCAGCATTGCAGCGGTTAAACAGTGATAAGCTTGGCAAACATCGGATAAGCTCGGCAAACATCGGCGCGAAACTGGAGCAGTTGTCGTGTTTAGAACTGTATACAGCGGGCATGCAAGAGACGAAGGAAATTGCCATATTTTCACAAACAAACAGGCTTTTCTGCTTCCACGCCAACAACCTGTTCAGCCGCTGACCAGATTACAAGCAATGACGTATGAAGTAGCGAGTGGTAAACAAATGAACTCATTGTGACGCAAACACCGCTGAAACTTCTGATTCGGCAATTCAGGCTTAAATTGTTCCTGGATTAATTTCTGCTGCCCGGATGTTTTTCTTGTTACAAGCTTTGAATTCATGACAGGATGTTAGTAAGTTTCTTCACTACACCATCAGCAACATCTCTCTTTTCTGTGCAGTTTGCACAAGAAGCATGTCTGAGTTTTACATTGAACTGCGCCATGTTTCTCTTTAAAACGTGGTCATCTCTACGTATAGTGCAGTGAACGAGGTTACTTGAAAGTTATAAATGAAAACGTGTTCGACTTCTCGCAGGTAATTAGAAGCGACATAAAAAAGCAGCGTTGCATGTGGATAAGTTAGAAAAAAATTAATAAATCACTTTCCTTAGTTTCAAAACAGAAAACAAAGCCTAGAAATCGCTGGATCACTCTCTCGCTGTGATTCTATTCACATCGCACGTCTGCAAGCATGGTGTTGCGCCAAGAGATTTCCCACCGGATACATGCTACCACATTGTTCGCTCACAGTGCCGCCTGTGTCACGTGTGTGCTGCTCAAAACACATATATTAAAACACTACCGGGTACGTGCACTGGCGCACAGCTTTCCCCCACACATGCCAACCTTCCCAATCTTTCCGTTTGCAGATTTCATGTGAAATAACTTTTAACCAACGCGCAGTGTGACCTGAACGTACGCCACAAACCGTTGCCACTTCAAGTTGTTTACCTAGCGTAGTCACGTGACCTTATCGGTGACCAGCAACAAGTGATTTGCGCGACAACATCTGCCGTTGCTGTGTTTTTGAGATGAACCTTCTGCGTCACCACAGCGCTGCCACTGGTGGTTTTGCGATGGACGTGGCGTGACACATCACGCGACCGACGCACTTGACAATGCTCGCGATCGCATGCGTGCTACAAAGCGCTTCGCTCGCTCAAGGATTAAGAGCCGCGACAGATTGAAGTGCTGNGAATGCAAATTTCANTCTTGTTTACTCAAAGGCTGCCAAGTTCAACTCGCAATCGACGACGATCACAAACAAACACGACAAGTCCTTGATGTAATTTTCTTCCTCGAACTGACCTGTTGTTCGAACTCCACAATCATGTCCTCGTACTCATGTTCCAACACAGTCAGCGTGTCCCCCACTTCTTCTCCGAAGTGCTTCAGTAGTGAACCCCTCCACACTTTCTTCTCTTCCCCGTTATCTTCTTCCATGCTTTTCAAACGCACAGAAAGACGTTTCTATATTAAAACTCTGCAGCTATTTTCTGTTTTTATCACCTGTGACATGAGAAGCATTTGGCATAGACTATAAAGTTAAATAACACAAGAAGTTACACAAGAATTAAATTACATAGTAAATTACACAAGAAGCAATTTCTCACACTCTCTTAGCCATACCAAATACACGTCGCCATTGCATCACAGCATGCATTTCCCTGACAGTGTCGTCTTGCTCATCTGCAATACGCTGTTCGTGGATCCGTTGTTCGGCCCATCGCGCACTGGTCACGTCGTAAGTTACGCATCTGCTAGCTGCGAACGACTGCTGGTAGAACTGCATGGGTTGGCTGGTGTGCTCATTGGTGTCGATGAGCAAGGCAACCTGTCTGTCTAAGCATCACCATGATCACCACTTCCACTTCCTTGTGGATGGGATCGGCGGCCCTATCTACAAGTACTCAGACGTAAATTATGAAAGCCACACTGGAAACCTGCAGCCCATCATCTTGCACTTCATTGATCTGTTTGTTTTGTTTGTGCAAGAGCAAGTGATTTGCCGTGTGCGGTGCAATCTGTCACGTCATAATCATGAGCGCGCAGCAACTTCCTGGTTGGTGTGTCACGTTAGCTGGAAGTTGATCACACTTTCCAGCAATGGTTGCCTGACGAAGCATATCGGCTGACACCTTGTTCACTTTTAGTTGACATCTGTTGGAAATCCCCCTGACTTGTGCTTCAACGAATCACGTCAGAACGTTTAAACAAAAAAGTAATCTTAAGAGCCACCTTGCCTTTGTCTTTAATACATCCCGAGAAACTGGTATTTGTGAGGCTTGTATTAAACCAAGATGAATCTTGTGTTTCTGAACGACTTGGTATGAGTGCCATGTTCCACGTATCTAGCCTGTATTTTTCAGTCGCAGCCCACTTCTAACTTTCAACCGACCAGAACTCGTTGTAACTTTACCCATACACCAAATATAATTGAACGTGAGTCTGTGTCGAAATACACCAGGCACTGCACGCAAGTGTGAAAGGTCACCATGTTCCTTGATGCCACGTACAGCGATGGTCAGTCACGTTTCGGTGGCACATCTTGTGATAATTACTTACTGTACGCTGCTAATTTAGGGATTTTGTGTCTAGAAAAGCCGGGCTCGTGACCTCTTATGCTGCAGTGACATGCAAAGTAGACGTTATGCAGTGCGGTCGGGTTGTGGCAACGCCAACCCTTTCTGCATTTAAAAATTAAAGGTAACTTCGGTTACAAGCGGTGTGAAAATACAACGCGAAGTCAAAAAAATAAAACGAAAAGAGTGAGTTGTTGTTTATGAAAGGCGCTGCTGCTTTTTTCAAGCTGCAGATAGTGCTGTACATTCCTGGTTTGACTACATTGACTTGCAACGCGTTTGTAAGTGTTCCTGATGTAGCTTTGCACAGAACGTTTCTTGCATTCTTGCGAAAAATCCTGACCAAGAAAATTAATTAGTTTAGAAATACCTGTGTCAGTTGCGTGTTGAATTTGCAAGGATAAACCTTCCATTAACTGAACATGAGTTAGTCCTAACAAGTAAGAAGTTTGTTCAGCTGTAAAATCACTTTTATGTGTTAATTAATCTCTCAAGCGTCATGCTGACATTTACAAGGTATATTGCACCTTCAAAATGTCTGGTTAAGCTGCTGGTCTTCATCAAGCCTGTCAGTCAATCTGTTTTGCTGCTCTGTCCAACAAACCACACACAAGAACTCGGCCATAAATACAGCAATAAATTATGCATAGTCGTGTCCATGTTTCCTGTATCACTTTCGCTTTTCCCTCTCGCCAAACAACTCCGTCCCAGTCTTTCTTACCGCCACTGTTGGGCTTGCATGCTGCACGTTTCACCAACAGAGTGCAGTCGCGTTAATGGCAGCTCGCAGTTCTGATGCTTCTGCGTTCACTTGCACCGCTTCCATCGACACTTTTTCTGCTCGTGAAAAGTTGAACTGCAGCGAGTGATGCCAACCACGCTCTTACGCGCTTACGAAGGTGGACAGTTGGCGAATTATGCTGCGATATAATAATCCGATAGCAGTTCAAACGACGTGACCAAGCACTAAAATACTTTGATACTGGGCTTTGCTGTCGTCGCTTCGTCTCCGCAGGGATTTCACCTTCAGCTGACTCAGGGCCCGCAGCCTGTTGCGAAGGAAGATTCCTCTCAGCGTTTTTCTGATAAAGGAATATCAGGTTTCATGCTGTCCTCACTTGCCTTGTACCAAACCTGCTGCTTGGCGATAAAGCACATAACTCCGTTTGTAAACCACACAGATCCGCTCGCAACGCAGATAATAACGAAGACAGACCTGGCAGGTTTTTCGAAAGTTAAACTAGCCCCGCCCCCCCGCCAATTTATACCCTTTGGAATTTTTTTTCTGTTACTTTGCCGCAAGTTCAACAAAATACTGTTGTCAGTTTCGTTAACAATTTCTTTCTAAATTCCTGAAATTCTCAGATTTTTTGGTAAATCCTTCACAAATCCGCCCGAACTTTTCTTCGCTGCGTAGAGTCGAAGTTTCTTCCACTGATATCGCTTCCAGCAAGCAATGCCGATTCACAGCCAGCGCGCAGCTGTCTCACCTCTCTTGACTTCTTTCGCCACAGGGCACGACTTTTCCGTCAGAAGTCAAGGATTTGACGAAGAAGATCCGCACTGTTCTCATGGCAACGGCGGCCATGAAAGAACACAAGGACGACCCGGAGATGCTGGTCGACCTTCAGTGCAGCCTTGCCAAGTCGTACGCAGCCACCCCGGAACTGCGCAAGACCTGGCTCGAGTCCATGGCGCGTGCACACGAAAGATACTGCAATTACTCTGAGGTTTGTAGTTAATTGAGGCACAGCACGATATCGAATCGATCAGCTGCAGCGTCGCTGTCATGTTGTTGCTTTGGTTTTGAAGAAGCGAGCGACGTTTTCACTGCAGCCGTGCTGTTGCTCGGTTAATGACAACAACCGCCTTTGCTGCTTAGTTTGTACGTTGCGTTGATCGTTTCAGCTGGAGGTGCTTAAGTCGTGAGGCTCTGGCTCGTGACGCTGCTTTAGCCTCAGATTACGCGTGGCTTCTTATTAAAAGCTAAAGTCGTCTTAAGCTCGCTCACTGCATCGACTGAGCCGTGCAATTATTTATCCGTTTAAACTTTCCACAGGCAGCGATGTGCTACATCCACATTGCAGCACTGGTCGCCGAATACTTGAAGCGAAAAGGTGAGGAGTCCGGTGCGCATTCTATAAATAATTGATTGCTAGAAAGTGAACAACTCGTTGCTGGAATAATGCAATTGACTCTGTGAGCTGTACCCAGCTTCGGCATGCTATGCAACTGTCTCACAACCACAACAAGTGCAAGCCATCATCGTGCGATGCGAAGATGTCGCCAGTTTAACCGTTCCTGTGTTTTTTTCCTGTTAAAGCTTTGGCCTAAACCAGTGGTTCTTAACCTGGGGGGTAAATTTACCCCTGGGGGTAAATTTCATCTTCCAAGGGGTTAAATTTATTGAACCATATATTGCAGCCAATATATATTTTTATAAATCATACTAAACTAGAGTTCATTAACTTCATGTTTTCAATAAATGAGCACCATTGGATGTATTGGGGGTAATTCTGGTGATCTTGTTTGATAAAAGGGTATGATATGTAAAAAAGGTTAAGAACCACTGGTCTAAACAAAGCTGTCTCACTTTTTTTAAACAAAACATGTGTCCTCACGTTAGCACAGTGCCACCTATACTAACCCGACGCAGCCTCCTCCCACTCACATCGACGTAACAATCAGAACCGGACGTGACGAGATTGCTAAACATCGCCTCCAGCTTTGATGCAAAACATCCGCTTTCTATCAGCTCCGCACGAGCACTGATTGTTTCGTGTACCAAAAGTTCATTGTTCGCACCGGTTAACGTAACGCTGTTGTTGTGTGGCTGCTGCACCAGCCTGCGACAGGGCATTGTGCTTTTGCTCTAAACGACTTCGTTGAAAGCTGGCGCACTGCAAATGCATGGTAGAAACTGCACCTTTCTGTGTCTTGCTTTCGTTTAGTTTTACCACCAAGAACCCCTGAACTTTGTCCCCTTTTTGTCACGATCGTTGGCCGCCCAGTCCCGAGCCATTGTCCGGGGTCAAAGCTGCATTGGAAACTTTTTGTCCATAGCTATGTTGCGTGACACCGGTTCTTGTTTGTTCCTTGGTGGTGTTTGCAAAAAAACGAGATAGAAATGTCTTCGTCGAGATGAAAAATGTTAAATTGAAACTAGAAAATTTGGAGCTTGGGATTTCGCTCTGAACTGCATAGTTCATCTTTCGTTCGATTTACCGCTTATCAAACCTGTGAAATGGGCGGAATGAATGGCGCTGGTGGTTCAACAACTTCTGCTCAAATGAGGCCGAATATATTGAAACGGATTTTTACTGGAAATAAGTCGCCAGTGAACCAGTTCTTGCCAATCAGGTGGCGAGAGCACACAGACCCCCGGCGGCCTCACCACAGCTTTCATTTCACGCGTCTTTGGCGCGTCAGGCACACTGGTCGATAACCACGATGGAGAATCGAACCAACACCCTTCTGACTATGGCGAAAGTGAGCCGTTTGCGAGGCATGCCTGACCCTGCCATTGTGCGGTAGCGCCTGGAACGAATATGATTGAATCAATGATAATTGTCTGATCGAAAAGTTGCATGTCTTTCTTTGAATTGATTGCTGTCCTCATTTGAACCCAAGTGCTGTGTTGTACACGTACTGGTTACCTGATTTGCAAGTGCTTGTTTTGCTAATTGCGTTGTGAAAGTGCTGTCTCCGCTCGTCCTCCAGGCGAACTGTTTATAACGCAGCGCGTTTTCGTGTTTGTGAAAACGTGCACCAATGAAGTGCAGGTTGTATCTGATTTGAATGCTTGCTGGAAAATTGTTTTGAAGTGCAACCACTGCAAAACGTGGAATGCTGCACTTGTGACGGCTCTGCTTCGATGTTCTGGCCTCAGATGAGTTTGATCGATCGCTCTCGGTTCCACTATTCTCATCACGTTGACTTTCAAGTTGTTTTATTTTCGAATACGCGACTGCGACGACATTTTTGATTTAAACGAGGCTGGTTCCGCTTCCTCCATGTCCCTTCCGGTCTTCGTTGTGCAGCAAATGAGTACGCCCATGCTTACCGGCGAAAGTGTCCCTCGTCGAGTCACGATATCCTCCTTTCGAAAATTCTGAATGTCTCGCTCACGAGTCTTCTACATTCTCTTCCTTATTTCGTGCTTTATTGAAATCTTGCCAGTTGTGTCCAATCGTGATGACGAGCGATTTCAGAATTTAATACATCAATTAGTAATGCTCCGGGTCATCGTGTCAGGTGAAAACAACACCAAACTGCGCGTGTTTTTCGACGACCAACCCTTGTAGTTACTTGGGATTCAGAATATCGAACCTCGTGGTTGATGGGGAGGTAGCGGGGCAAATATGCGGGCTCCATTGATCTTCACTGCGTTTCCTTAAACATCGAGTCTGCTTGATAAAAAACACAGTTCTAGTTGTTATTGTTGTTGTTGAATCTTCGCCGAGGCCGATTCTGACAGTTGCTGGAAAAGACTCGATGCGTTTGACCTGTTGTCTGAAATGTTGTTGTGAAGCTGAATAATCAAATTTATAATGTATGCCCTAAACTTTTGTGCCACGAAATCGTTGGTGTGTACAGCGTGCGGGTCAATCACACCTGGTGACAGTTGCTCAACACTGACGCCATGTTTCCGTTGTAACTACCAGGATTCGATTTATCACAAACGTTGATTTTCAACTTGCATGCTACGAATCAGACATGCACCAGTCTGCAAATCGTGCAATTGTTGCGTCATTTACTTCGGTCAGTGGAGCAGAATCTAACGCTCTGTGTTGCCATCTCGCGGCAGGTGTGATCAGCAAAGGTTGTTCGGCATATCGCGCCATATCGCCCAATGTCGAAAAGGAGGAGTCGGCTTTGAAAGAAGATGTTGGTATGCAGGATGTTCAGTACGATGAGGTAAGACTGGACTCTTGTTGGCAAGGTAGGCCGAGAATATGTCGAAATGTTCTTAACAATTTTTGAAAGTAGGCAAGTTATTTTCTGTACTTTAGTTTTTAAATTTCAGTTGGCGTTTTACGTTTGAGTTTTAACTGCGGGTTGCCATGGCCATTTTCTTTACCCCCCACAGGATTCATTGACGGACATGCTTCACACTTGTGTTGACTTCTTGCAAAAAGCAGAAAGGTACGAAATCATGGTTCACATTTTCAACCTCATCATCCCGTACTATCAGAGGAGGCGCGACTATGAGGTAACAGAGCACTATTGTGTGTAAGTTAACGGCAACATCGTGACAACGAAACTACAGTATGTTACTTCTTGTAGCAGTGCGATGGGCACTTATTGTGCTTTGAACTGCAGTTTTACGTCTCTGCTTCTAGAGGACCAAGAATATACCTCCGGTTGCAGCATCACGTCTGAATTCTAAATTTTACATTTTGCTTTTTAGACGAGAACTCTTTGTACTGCTCGTTGCTTAGCACATGTGACTGGTGTGGCGGCTTGCCCGACAAGCTGGTGATGATTGCTTTGTATAACTTCCAACAAAGATTGAATCACAATTCAACGAGCAAGAACTTTAGAATGCGGATAAAAAGTTGCGTAAAATATGTCAGACGATCCGAGAGTGGAGTTTGATGATGATAGTGACCAGTTGCAAAGGAGGAACTCATGAAAATAGTCTAGTTTTTTTGATCACTTGTCCGCCTTAAAGCAGACGCCTGACCTCACCTGTAATCCCAAAGTCGGACCTTTTAGTGAATAAGCCAGTGTGTGTAGGCTAAAGGTAGGTGCGCGTGTTTGTAAGCCCCCCAAGGTTTTGCAGTTTTTACAGTAAGCTTCTTTCCTTCCAGTAACTTCCATGTTTGGTGAAAAGATCGATAATAAGGAGACATATGTTGCTGTGCCTTTTCATGGTCCCTAGCGTTGTTTGTTCTATGCTTTAAAACCCCGTATCTTTTTTTCCAAAGGCACTAATCAGCATCTACGGAACGTTGAAAAGCGGTTATGAGAAGGTGACCGAAGTGAACAGGAACGGGAAACGCCTGTTGGGGACTTACTTCAGGGTGGCTCTGTTTGGACAAAACTATTTTGAAGAAGAAGATGGCAAACAGTACATTTACAAGGTGGACATTATTATTGCGTTAAACATTTTTTATATCATTACTGTGAAATGCGTATTCTCACATGACGTAATATCCCATATTTCTGAGAACTTCTGTTGATTTTACCCGTAAATTTGTAGTAAATTTTTTGCACAATATTTCAGTGATATTAGGGGCACTTACATAAGTCTAGCNCAGTAGGTAAATACACCGAGTGTAGCGATCCTCCTNGTTGTGGGTCTCAGTTTGGCGATGACGAAGCTCTCCTGTCGCGCTGCGCACAGAATTAGCAGAGAAGCTTAACGGTTAACCGCTTCCTTCAAACCACCTTTCCATCCGTCCATCGCATACTTCTCCTCCTTCAGGAACCAAAGCTGACTCAGCTATCGGAGATATCCCAACGCCTGCAGTTGATGTTCGGTAAGAAGTACGGGAGCGAGAACATCAAGCTCATCCAGGAATCTGGAACGGTACGTCTGTTTCACTTCGGTGTGTCATGTGTGGCCACCTGAGGGAGAACTGGTTGTTGACAGTGTGCTGTTGCGATCGGAAAGCCCGAACGGCATGTGCGCAAAGCTTCACACTGTGGCAGCAAGCAACGGTAGAGTTCACCCGACGACGAGATCACTCTCGTCGTTGCCATCAGGAAGTACAATCAACTAAGTGTCCACCAGGTTCATAAGCATCGTTAGAGGTCATTCACCAATATCGTTCTATTATTGCTTGTTCGCGCCACATATATATGGGTGTTGTTCTTCGCGCACATTCCGTTCGTGGTGAACCGCGCATTCAACGCAACGCCAGCGGAGAGGTTGCAATAGTGCTGAGGGGGGGGGGAATCGGGGAGGTGTGGGACAAACTTTGATCCAAGTCTGAATGCGCATGAGATTTTGTGGTGGTGGACAAAGCTTCTACGCAGTTATCGGTCGTGAAAGTGTTTAAATTTATTGTTTTTGGGGACATTTTTTGAAGTTGCTTAGTTTTCTACCTCCTGGGAGTGAATACTATTGCTAATAGCAATCGTTTGAACATCACAGAACATCACGCGCAAAGTAATAAGTTCCTATTTTCGTGAAATTGATCATTTCCTATTTTTTCGTGAAATTAATAAAAAAACTCTGGAACGGCAACCAGACCTGAATTGGTAACTCTCTTATTTTTACTTCCAGGTCAACCGCAAGGATCTCGACCCCAAGTATGCGTACATACAAGTGACATACGTGCAGCCGTACTTCGACCAGCAGGAACGTGAAAACAGAAGGAACTACTTTGAGCAACAACACAACGTGCGGAACTTCGTCTTCGAAACCCCCTTCACTTCCAGCGGTCGCGCCAGGGGGGATATCGAGGAGCAGTGGAAGAGAAAGACCATCTTGACCAGTGAGTTGCTAAATGTTGATTTCTTTGTGGAATCGCGCGCATATCAGTTTTGTTTATTCTCAATGTTTTTCTGAACGGGATAAATCTTTCTGTTAGAAATATTTTTACTGAAAGCTCCTTCACAAACCCACTAGCACTCTACTGCCACCCATCGTAAACATCTGGCGGAAAAGTCTTGGCTCTGTTCGACGCTTTGCTTCCACCTGCTGGCCAAAAATCCATGCTGTCAACAGATGGATTGTTATTCGACGCAATTTATGGCCGAAACCAATTCGCCTGATTTTTTTATTTTGCCGTATGCAGACACCGTCCTTAAACTGTGTTGGGTATGTAGAAACCTTAATGTACTAAAACTTTGAGCAGTCTGGAGATTAAGTGTTAGTTAAAACACCCCCTCCACAGGCTCCTGTTTACTCAGCAAGTTTTAAGAAGCAAACGCTACTATGAAAATGCACAAAAATGTTTGTAAAGTGCGAGCGGAAAAAAGGTTCTTTCTCAGTTTCAGGAAGTTCGTAGTCGTAGTAGAACAAACCTTTTATGAAAAGGCATATTAAACACGATGAATGAAAAACCACCTGGCCAATGTATGGGCGGCAAACAAATTAAATTTTTCAAAACACCGAACCCACCTCGACGCTGGAACACTATACATCGTCAACGCCGCCACGCGCTCATTCCAAACCCACGTCCATTGTTAGAAGCTTCACGGATATTAGGTTATTTCTTTTTTGTAACCAATTGGAATCTTGCTGAAAGTCAACCTACTTGTTTAAGCCTTGCTGGTCGGTGAGTTTGTCGCGCTGATCATAGAATAGACGAAAGATCGACAAATATTTTCTCTTCCTGTGTTTGTCAGCATCGACATAAACTTCCTACTCATCAGTTGCTCATTTCTTGATCAAAGCTCGTTGATGCGAACAGTGCTTCATTGGCTGACGACTGAACTTGAACATCTACCAACCATACGAAACACATTCAATCTGCCTTGACCTTTGCCCTCCATCGTAAGAACATGTACACGCGTTTCTGAGCTGCTCATACTTCGCTGACTCCACCTTGTGCTTTATTGATTTTTATCTCTCACTGTATGTCAGCAACAAGCACGTGCAAGCGAACGTCCTGATTATTTACTCACTTAAGCAATGTTCTAGCTTCGAAACGAACAATCAGATTTGTCGCTCACACACGTTTGTAGCTGATAAATCAAAACCGACCCGCCAGATCCCAACGCACAGTCGAAGAACAACTTCGAACTGAAGATGTTGCCAGAAATGCAAGTGAGATGTGACGTGTGCAACAGAACAAAAGGCATCACTCGCTTTTGTGCGAATTAACGCTTCGCTAATTCGAAACAGAGGCCGTGCGTCATGATGAAATTCGACAAGATGAAGGTTACCATATAAACAGCATAGATCGGTGCATTGTGACGTCACAATGACAGTGGTTACAATAAAACAGCTCAACAACAGACACCCCTGGTATGGAACTTGCGTGAAGCAAGTTTGCGATTTCAAAATCGGCACGTACGATTTGCACAAGTTCCAGTTATCAACACTTGAGCAGATATTGCTTTACACGAAGTCGACCGTGGCTTTGACAGAAGGTTTGTTACATTTGACCTGGGCTGTTTTTTCGGACTAGGTTGCATTTGACCAGCAGTTGAAATTACCAGCAGCTCTCAACCGCAATCTTCGGGTTCGAACAATGCGATTTTTGCAGAAACGTGAAAACCTTTGTTTTTCAACAATTTCATGCATTTTCACACCGAAGTGCAGAATCAAGCGCAAATTCCAGATGTGGCTGTGTGTCGTTGAAGATCTGGTCATTGATTCGCTTGAGTTGTTAGTGACGTCAGCACGAAGTAACTATGACAGCATAAAAACCCAGTGATGCACCAGCAGCCTGTTGTGCCAAAGTACCACACACCTTGCTTTCACAAACTAGGTGCAACTTGAAATTTCACTTTTACTGAGACCCCTTCCTAGTTAATAACTGTTCTTCTTCGATGAATGTGATGGCGCTTTTTTCAATATTCCTGTGCAGTGGCGGAAAAGATCGTCACATTTTTCACAAAAAGTGAAAAATTTGTGTAGTTGTTAATCAGTATTAACCGGAAAATAGTAGAATAATGAAAGTGTTTGTCATCTTACATAACTTACAGCAACAGTTGAATGGACTCTTTACTGAAAATTGTTCTGGCACGTAGGCATGATTCTGATATAGATTGGTGGTTGTAGGCAAAATGGCGCAACGAATCCAAAATGCTTACACCGGTTTCATTTTTAAGGAAAGACATTTTGAAGGACGCATCTTTATTGTTGCGTAAGATCAACAATGCATGATCGGTAGTAGGTTCCACTCCCCAAGTATTCAAGAATTGTTCCACACACGCACATGGAAATTGATCTTTGTATTCATGATCTCCAGCCTCCCACAGCTTCCCGTACATAACCAAGCGAATCCTGGTGACCACAATGCGAAGCTACGAGTTGAAGCCAATCGAGGTCGCGCTGGACGAGATGACGTCGAAGTGCAATGAGCTGGAACAGCTGGTCACGGCTGACCGCGTTGACCTGAAGAAGCTCCAGCTGCGCCTGCAAGGTTCTGTCAATGTACAGGTTTGTAGGTGTTCTTCTGCTGCTTGTGGATGCCCGGCCATTTGAGGAAGGTCTTGCGTCGTGCTGCTACATCTGACATGATGTTGGGTTTGTGAGACATAAACCACTTTGTTCTTTGCTCGAGCTTTGAAGTGGTCTGGTATGTCTTGAAATGATGCTGGTAGAAAAGTACGATAAAATCGTGACCCAAAATTTTTAAAACTTTGTTGCTATGTTCTGTCATAGCTTCTGTAATATTTTACCTAACCCCGGTCATAAACAGAAGTTTGTGATTTTCAAGGGTTTAAGCCGATATTGGTTCTTTAAATTTAGTAGTTTATATATTTTTTTATTCATAAAGTGCTTTACCAAAGCTGTTCCAAGTGCTTTTTAACAAACGTTAAGATTTTGTTATTGAAATTTGAATGATGAAAATACACCAATTAAAGAAACGTCGACGGTGAGATCTGTTGAATTCAGTTAACCATCATTACCACTGCAAGACTGTTTCTACCAGAAGCATATCACGTTGCTAACTCAGATCCGCTGGAAACGTTTTCGTCCCAGGTGAACGCAGGACCGCTCGCTTACGCCCGCGCTTTCCTGGAGGAGAACAAAGTTGCTCAACATGCTGCCAACACCGTTGAACAGCTGAGGAAGGTTTACAGGTTCGGTGCTGTCTGTGTTCTTGCGTCAGATTCATTTCGTCGTGACATCAAGTTGCGACATTCAGCTGCTGTTGATTGATAGACTAAAGGCGCGAAACTACATGAATGCTTTTCTTCGAGCAATAATAAGTATTTTGATTGCCTCACTGATTTAAATAAATGTTCTGTTGATCAAAATATTTGTTAAAAAATTACTGGTGTGTCAAAATAGCGGAGGCACCTAATGAATGCCATTTTTTATTGAAAATTTAAATAAATCCTTTTTCAAATATATTTAAAAGAAGTGAAACACGACATTTCAAATTGTGGTTTAAAAAACCTATACGATTTTCTCGAACCGAAATGCTTTCTTTTCGTTGGCTTGTGTCCTGGTGCGTGTTAAACGGTGCTAGTATGGGTCTGAGTTAATTTTCACTCCGCCTTGCTGACGTCATGCTTCGGTCAGGCGCTTCGTCGATTTGTGTGGGAGGGCTTTGGAGATAAACGAACAGCTGGTGACCGCCAATCAACAAACGTATCACGAATCGCTGCAGCATTGTTACGTACAAATGGCCGGGGAACTTTCCCAGATCATGCATGAGCAAGTACGTGTCTGTCTGGCAACTGCCACGTGTTACTGTGCTTTGTGTCACTTGGTGCTCCTGCCCGGTAGGTGGCGGGGTCGTAGATGTTTTGTGATGAAACAAAGGCCAAGTTTGGCGGCAGAAGGTCCAAACGATTGGCGCGGAACACCAGTCAATGATTGCACGTCAGCAATTGTATGAAGAATGATGTTTTAAATTTCGATATTTTTGTGCGTTGAGAAACCTACGTTTCATTAACAACCGGCTTGCAGCTACTGTTTGCAGTTGGTTTGACTCAACATCTCTCGGTTACGCTCTGGTATAGTTTAAAATTGCTCCATCGCATTATAACTCGGTGCTTGTGACATCGCTATTTCGTATGTCATTATTTCTATCCTCTGTTACGTCACTCGCAGCTTCTCCATGACGACGATGACAACATCAGTGTTTCGACGGCTGGACCGGATATGGACCAAGTCCTCACCACGATAAGCGGAAACAACGTCACGCCGCGTCGTGTGATCGCTGGATCGACATCAGACGCGTCCGTTGTGTGACGTATACGTACTTGACCTTTAACCGTTGATCTCATGACCCGGTACATGTGTAGTTTGCAGTGTTCTGTCACTGGTTGATGGCGCTACAAAGGTTATGACGTCATTGCACTACGTTTCGTTGACGCAGCGCTTGGCCGATTGTGACGCAACAGTCATTGGTTTGTTGTGGCTTTGTTCCGTTACGCAGTTTTCGCACCAAAACAAATAAAATTTGTTTGTTTGGATCAACACACAAAAGCATAGTTATGTCGAGACTCTTCAACCGCATACCTTCGTAGATGCAGCGATTTAGTCACGTGATGGATGGAACCCAATCTCTTGAAATAAGATTCATGTTATGACGTATTCATGCAAAATGTCAGACGAATTGCACGACTGTGTGTTTTGGAAAAGTTTTGCTCCTTATCCGGTCACTACTGGCTGTTTGATGGGGGGAGTGATATTCGGCCTTCATTGACCCCGGCGTTTGAACTTAACCTCTTGCCTCGCTCCTTAAATGCTTTTTTTTTACAGTTTATCAAGCTATGAATGAACTCTACCGTACTAATATTGTATACTTTTATATCATCAGTTGCTGGAAACAAGTTTTATTTAGTTGTTACCTTCGCTTTGGACTTACAGTTGTTGTGAACTTTAACAACGCGCGCGCCCGACATATGTGACAATTATGCATACCAACACGTGAATCGAGTTCTTGTTTTGTTCTTTTACTTCTTCATTTGTGAGCTTCTTGTTCGTTCGCGACCCCTCTCCCACGCTACTCTTGCGAATGAAGCTTTTTATGAGTTGGGCGATGAGATCCTCTGTACAAATGATGACTGGCACTTAACAACCGGCCATGGGCGTCGGAAGTTTTTTTCCAGGGCAGGGACACGAGTGGATTTAACACAAATTTTTCTAGGTGGGGGGTAAAAGTGGTGAAATTAGTTTTTTACCACTCGAAACTAAGAAAACAACCTTTTTTTGCTAAAATTATCAAAATCCAGGGGTCAAACCCCCACCCCCTGCCTCGCTCTTCCGACGCCCATGCAAACGTCGCTAAGCAGTGTTCGTCCAGCGGTTGAACTTTGACCTCTTTAGATTGTTTACTTTCGAACGAACTGTTCTGCTTTCTTTTTGTTTTGCTCCAAAACTCACAACCACTTCGAACGTGAATTCATCTACAGTACACCAATCGCAATGCCAGCTGCATGTTGGGTTAGAAGCTGCTGTTTATCAACTTGTCTATACTTTGCATGGTGCAAAAGCTGTAAAGAATGGTTTCCTTTCTTAGAACCAATGCGTACTGGTCACGTAGACGGTACATTGGCCATTAATTACCACGGAGATGACCATTTTAGTATTTGACTTATCGCCAGCAAGATAGGAATTGCACTGCTTTCATGGCCAAGTGCATAACACTGCTGAGCGTTTTCTGTGAGGATCAACTAAGCCGTGCTGGAGCTGATCTGTTGTCGTGGGATTTAGCAAACGTTCTAGAATACTTAGCGAGTCTATGTCTTTGCTCGAAGCGATGTCCTTTGTTCATGTTTATTACGTAATAGTACGTGAAGCTCACAATCTGCACTAAAAAAAAGTTCTGCGCTATATCTGGGCAGTCGACATTGATGTTATTTTCTTGTTGCAGTCGCGATGGCCACAAATAAACTACCGCGCTTAAACTTTTGCTTGACGAGTGATCCACGGGATTAGCAGTGACGCGTCATGTGAGAACTCGAAACTACCCCCTTGGATCCGCCACTGGTAATAAGTCACTGTGATTGTCACCACAAGCGAATCATCGAAATTCACTTATCCCTATATAATGGTAGTGCAACCTAGCGTCAGCAGTGTGATCTCGTCGGGTGATCTCTGTTGCTCATGGTTGCTTTCCTGTTAGTTTAATGCCCCGGATCGCCGCAGCAGTTCAAGGTGATGCAGATACCTGCAACACAGGTAAAGTACGAATGTGTTTTGTCATGACACACCCTCAAACGAACAAACACTAACGTCCGAGCACTCAGTCACAAAGTAAAATGCGGTTGTGGTGTTCAAAGAACAAGGACGAATACAAACAATCTGACTGCATCAAACGCGCAACCACACGTTGTTAGACTTTCTGCATCTTTCAAGAAACAGGTGCACATTTTTTCTTGATAAGACCTCAAATGTGAGAGTATTACATTGAACCTGACTAACACTCGCTCTCCAGGGCAGGTCGTATAGAGCTCTGCACCCAAAATTGTAGGCCACACGCAATCTCTGCATGCATGACTTCCTGAAATTACACCATAATTGTGATGCGTACATGGACGTACTGAAGGATCGCAACTAAAATTTTTGATATGGTGAAAAATATCACATTTAACAGCTTCGGTGCGGTATGAATTCCACGCGATTATTCAGCAGGCGCGGGACGGTTTTTAGGTTGTTTTCATCCAACAGCTATACTCAAAATTGAATAACCCAAAGTATTGACCTCAAATTTTCACGTATGATGCATTTTCACAAAAGGAAGATTCGTCTAAAATTTGGTTGCAAAAGACCAAGCATGTTAAAAGTTATTGCGCCCTACTCAACAACTACTGAACCCAAAATAGCGCGTTGCCAGCCATGCGCATAAACAATTGCTCTGATGAGCCGGCACAGAGTCCTGTTGCCCGATTCAACAAACATTAACTCGCAAAGTTCTTGATGTATTAAATTCAAATTTTCAGGCAAAATGCATCACAATCTGAAGATAATTCTTGTAAATTATAGCTGCACAAACTTTAGTTTTGAAAAAGTTATGGTGCTTCACACAACAACTGCTCTACCCTGCTGTATTGGATAAAGTTTAGAAGCCTACGCGCGTCTGTAGTTACGAAACGAAAGTATCTAACTGCGAAGCTCTTCGTTAGAATTACTTCAAATTTTCAGAGATGATGAGAATAGGTATAAATGTTATATGTGGAAGTTTTCTGTGCACCAATACAACTAAAAAAAGATTATCGTTATACACGCAACAACTGTCTAGACCTAAATGTTTTGCAAAAAGTGTTGCAGCCTAGGCCTAGCAAACTGTTGCTGGCTATCAAACTGCATAACTAAAAACGTTCTCGCTGATATTACTTGAAATTTTCAGGGATTATGCGGGTTGGTATGGAGAACATTGTTGTAAATTTTCATTACAACCGAATGAGCACAAAAATGTTATTGTGTGTTACCAAACAACTGTTCGCACCTAACTTTTTTGAAAAAGTCTTGTAGCCAAACCTAGCAAGATGGTTTGCTACCAAACTTCATAACTGAAAAAGTTTTTGGTCAATTTATTATGAAATGTTCAGGATTAGCGTGTCTTGATATGAAGAACATTTGTGGAAAATTTCGTTGCAAACAAACAAGTACGCGAAAAGTTACCGCCTTGGCGTTTATATACGTCACTCCGCACCTGGCGTATTTGATTGAATGACGCATACACTAGCGTACGGAGGGGGTCCAGTGTGCCATGGCCCCGCTCAGACCCTAAAAATAAAAAAATTTATAAACAGTATGCGTATTTTTAGGTGTAATTTGCGTATTTTTGGTGTAATTTGCGTATTTTTTGGTGTAATTTTGCAAAATTATTCCGGCGGCATGCCCCGGGACCCCCTTAGAGTGGTCGTCCTAAAGTTGATTTGTGACGTCACACGATTGTGACGAAACTTGATCCCCCCTCGGGAATTTTCTGCGTACGCCACTGGACGCATGCATGCGTCATTCCGCACCCTGTGCATTTGAACGTATGACGCATGTATGCGTCAATCAGCGCCGAAGGTGTTAACAAAAAATTTCTCACTCCAATCCAGTCCTGATCCGCCAATTTTCAAAAAACGTACAGTCCCATCCAGTCCTCAGCCGGTTAAAATTGGCAAAGTCCCAGAGTTGCCAATGTGACTTTTTTGAAGCCAGATTTTTAAATTCTGGCTTTTTTTGAACACCTTTGGCTTTTTTTGGAAATCAAAAAAAGCCAGACAAAATCTGTTTTTTTTCAGTCGGAAAGGCTTGGATCTGGAAAAACATTCTCTGAGCTGCATATTCATTACAAATCTCCTCTCAAAAGAGTCTATAACCATGCAGGATGCACAAAATATTGAAAGGATTTTACTGTTGGCCTGAAATAGATCGATTTTATTGTTAAGGAACAAATGCACGACAGTGTAATTACGGGGAAAGTGAATGCTTCTAATGAGTTAAATTGTATTGTATCGTTTCTAACGAGTTTTAGCGTCTGTTTTGTGTTTGGTTATGCATATTTTATGTGTTAATGCCTTAAAACTGCTATCTGGCTTTTTTTGGGACAAGATCTGGCTTTTTTTTTGTGAAGACAGGTTTGGTAACCCTGCAAAGTCTTGGTCCGTGCTCATCTCTGACAGTTGCGCGCCTCACGCGTGTGCCGTCACTTTGCTGGAAGCAGTGGCGTAGCCAGCCCAAAAATTGGGGGGGCCAAAATGTATGATTTTAGGCGAACAACACTATTTTGTTTGGAAAAACGCCTCTCAAAGCACAAAATGGCTATATTTTCCAAAAACTTGGGGGGCATGGCCCCTTTGCCCCACGGCTACGCCTATGGCTGGAAGGCTGTGAATTGTTCAAGAAATACATGTTGAATGTTACGATTTTCGTGTCTTAGTTTTTTCTGTAAAGTTATTCATAAAATGTTTCTGAGAGAATCTACATGACGCACAACAAAAGCCTGAAGCGAAGCATTATGACCCAATAGCGCAGCCGAAAAGGCCATGGCCCTCCCGAAACAAACTTGCTCAGATTTTTGCCGGCGCTTTATATCAATTTCAATTGTTCGATGCCGACAGGTATTTGACGTCATGTCAGTCCCGTCGCCACGGGGGGGACTGGGAGCTTAGCCCCCCCCAAACAATACTCCGACGCCCCCAATTTGAAACATGAAACACTATAAATCAGTTGAGATTTTGTCAATTTTTAGAGTGTCAAGCCCCTCCGCACAAACCCAAAGCCCCCCCGGAGACGCAAAGCACCCCTATTGAAAACTTTCTGGCGACGGTTCTGCGTCATATCCTGTTGTAATAGACCAGAAATTGAGCTGTGACATCGAAATGATCTTTGTGCAGAATTGCTAAAGGTTGATTTCTGACGACGTCAGTGACTGGCCCCTCCCGAACAAAATTCTTGGCTGCGCCAATTTTTTAAGTAACTAAACGTCGCTGCCTAGAATTTCATTACACCAACACCTCGTAGATAGACTATCTAGGAGGCCTTGATTATACTCTCTGCACACCCACTTGGGCGCGCCAATCTCCACTTACTTGCGCCGCAGACCACGCATCTACTGTCGGTGTGACTGGTAGAGATAAGCGGATTTATGTTTTTCAAATCTACAGTAAATCTGATCCAACCATTTCATTTCAAAATCCAAATCCTATTCAAAACCAAATTCCTATCACTTTGTATTACACTATGTTTAAACCAGGGCTTCTCAATCTGTGGGCCACGGAAGAATTTTTGAGGGGGCACGGACTTGTATCATTGAAAATGAATACGTTATCCAAGATGAACCTAAATTTGAAAACGTGGGTTCCTTCAAAGATAGCAGGCCCAGCCTTCGCATTGATTGTAGCGCATGTTGTTTTATTAAATGATTTTTTGTGTATATTTCTGCCTTATAGGTGGGCGACAGTTGTCGTGTTGGAGAAGTTTGTACAGTCGGTGGGCCACAGACTCTACTTATTAATTGGGCCACATGCTTGAAAAGGTTTAGAACCCCTGGTATAAAACAACTCGAAGAATCAAAAACAAAATAGTTAGCTTGGAAACTCAAGTTAACTTGTGCTCTACTTTTGGCTCACAATTTCACAAGACTATAATAATTTACACTTGAAAGATATCAAAGTAACCACTATTAGCAGCAACGGGAAGCTCAGCAATAGCGCGTTGGATATGAAACCAGAAGAATGAACAGGTACACAGCACAAGCGAGTCATTGCAACTAGACTACACATAAACAACGATGAACTGTGACAAATGTTACTAGGTAGGACTAAAAAGTAAAATGATCATGAGTTAAGAGGGGACTGGATCAATGAGAGTCACACCAATTGCATAACTTTGATGACATGATACATAAGAGAACAGAGTATCACTCAGTGGCGTAGTCATCCCAAAATTTTTGGGGGTCAATACGTTTGACTTAGGTGAGCAACAGTATTTTTGTTTGGTACGCCGCTTCGCAAAGCACAAAATGACTAGATATGCTAAAATTTTTGAGGGGAATGGCCCCCTGGCTACGCCTATGGTATGACTGGTCGTAGTCAAGGCTCAAGATTTAAACAAACACGATGTACAAAACGAAATTATCAAATCCGGTTAAGCAGAAGTTATAAAATTTATCAAAATTCTATGTTGCGACAGGATTTAAATCCAAGTCCATGTTCATCCCTGGTTGCTGGGATTCGAACCCGGTCTAACGCCCTTTGGGCGTCTGTGGCGAGCACTGTGGGTCACTTTTTTCATTGAGTGAACTGCACAGCTGGAGTGAGAAAATTTTTTCAAAACTACGACTCTGGGTAAAATTGCAAAAATCATCATCTAGCACAGGAGTTCCCAACCTGGGGTACATTAGCCTATCCGAACGGGTACGTTTAATAGCAATAGAAGATAAAAATATATTTACATATTATTTATTTTCAAATATTAATATATACATCAGTTAATATTACTTTCAAAAGTCATTATATGCTCATTGTTAAAAGATACAGGGTGTCCATAAAGTCCTGCACACATTAAAAATTTTTATATCGCAAAAACCACATAAGGTAGAAACTTTACATTTTCGACAGTGAATTAT